>Ga0100393_10001981_pt1 | contig 20094 bp, 8 predicted proteins | sample CryGeymeta201517_FD_81546 | JGI IMG/M metagenome (GOLD analysis project Ga0100393, IMG submission 81546) | Groundwater microbial communities from Crystal Geyser aquifers in Utah, USA - Crystal Geyser metaG 2015-17 | ecosystem: Environmental > Aquatic > Deep subsurface > Groundwater | place: USA... | reverse complement strand
CCAAAGCGGCGGATTGCTAATCCGTAGTACGGATCATCCGTACCGAGGGTTCGAATCCCTCTCTCTCCGTTCGTACACTATTGATCCTGAAAACAAATAACCCCGAATCTTTCTACGGAACGGGAAAGACCCATTAACCTAAAGACTTTTTTAACTATTCTTTACGTCCGGGATTACGTCCTGGATCGTTCGATAGAAATCCAAAGATAAAAAGAGAAATGAAAAATACCACTACTGCGTAAACGAACAGCTTAAGAGTAAGCATTACGTAATCTCCGGAATCCTGATTATAAGTACAACAGAATAGATCATCAATCTTTGTACCATATATGGATACTTGAATACCAAACAATAGTATGATTGTTACAAATCACGAAATTATTTCTTCGAATCACGTGTGAAAATAAATTTGAAAGAAGAAGATAATTTTTCTCTTTGTTTTCCAAATGGTCTTTTTTCCCTCTTATTTTTTGGATCAACCAGATATTTATCGAATATTTATGAAAATATGTCATTGGTATCGATCGTATCAATACGTGACCCAATAGCCCGATCCGAAGTGAGCGGTGGGATCGGAAGGAATTGATGAAGGTTAGTGGAAAAGTTTTTATCCGGGAGCAGATAAGGTATCTGAATCTGGTATCGTCGGGTGGAACAAGGATAGAACTTCTGTCACAAAAAAAAATGGAAAGAGTTATACAAAAATCGGATCAATGACAGCGATCCAAAAACTTGAAAAAGAAAAAAAGATACTTTTTATCGAAAACTTACAGCAGCTTGCCAAACAAAGGCTAAGAGAAAAAAGAGAACAGGAATAATTGGCATTACATCGACAATTGGATCAGAAATTGCATAAGCCTCAGGTAATTTTCCAAAAAAGGGATTATTTGAATGAATAAAGGCATCATCTAGACAAATATTGAACATAACTGGCATTTTTCTTCTCCAATAAAAATTAGGGGGGGGGGTAAAGCCAGAAAAGTCTTTGATTGATCGAATCGATCGAAGCTCTTCGGCAAGTTTGACCGGACTTGGGGTTGGAAGGGATGATTCTTTCATACATACAATATTTTACCCAATCTAATAGAAAATGATCAATGAATTAATATTCTTGTCCCTTTTTCTGTTTTTCCTATTATGTCCAATTCCATCAATAACCTATTTTGTTGAAATATCCACAAAATTTTTTTGCCCAATTGGGATCTGATCTAATTAATCTTGGATCCTAATGGGTTGACAAAAAATTTGATATAAGTATTCATTAGCATATGAATAGGGAAATAGGATGGGAATGGGGCGTGGCCAAGCGGTAAGGCAGCAGGTTTTGATCCTGTTATTCGGAGGTTCGAATCCTTCCGTCCCAGACTTATTTCATTGGTTCCTGTTTTCCCTTACCTCGCTCTTCCCTTTCTTCTTTCGTAAAGGGTAAATCCAATGGAATTTTGTTTTCCTTTTTATCATAATTTCACCATACTTAACTTATCAGAAAGGAATGTTATTACAATAGGGAAGAGATAAAGGGATATCTCTGTGGTGCAAGATGGGAATACGGATGAATTTGAGATAAGGTTCAATTTATGAAATTAGCCCATTGGATGTATGCTGGTCCTGCTCATATTGGAACTCTACGAGTAGCTAGTTCATTCAAAAATGTCCATGCCATTATGCATGCTCCTCTAGGAGATGATTATTTTAATGTAATGCGTTCTATGTTAGAACGGGAAAGAAATTTTACTCCTGCAACTGCTAGTATAGTAGATCGTCACGTACTAGCACGTGGATCTCGAAAAAGGGTTGTGGATAATATTCTTCGAAAAGATAAGGAGGAAGGTCCCGATCTTATCATATTAACACCTACGTGTACCTCTAGTATCTTGCAAGAGGATTTAAAAAACTTTGTGGATAGAGCATCCATAATCTCCGATTGCAACGTCATTTTTGCGGATGTGGATCATTATCAAGTGAATGAAATTCAGGCAGCGGATAGAACTTTGGAACAGGTAGTTCGATATTATTTGGATAAATCCCATACATTGGATCAATTCGTAACAGATGCACCTTCTGTAAATATAATTGGGATTCTTACTCTGGGTTTTCATAATCGACACGATTGTCGTGAGTTGAGACGTTTATTAAAAGATCTGGACATCAGAATTAATCAAATAATTCCTGAAGGAGGATCTGTAGAGGATCCAAAAAATTTACCAAAAGCTCGGTTCAATTTAATTCCTTATCGTGAAGTGGGCTTAATGACAGCGATGTATTTGAATAAGGAATTTGGAATGCCTTATGTATCTACAACTCCTATGGGAGCTGTAGATATGGCCGAGTGCATCCGACAGATAAAGAAATCTATTGATATCTTGGCGGCTCCTATTTTATCGAGCAAAAGGGTTGATTACGAATCCTATATCGATGGACAAACTCGATTCGTTTCCCAAGCTGCTTGGTTCTCAAGATCTATCGATTGTCAGAACTTTACGGGGAAAGAAACAGTCGTTTTTGGTGATGCAACTCATGCTGCTTCAATCACTAAGATACTTGCTAGAGAGATGGGAATTCGTGTGAGTTGTACAGGTACTTATTGTAAACATGATGCAGAATGGTTCAAAGAGCAAATTAAAGATTTTTGTGATGAGATGATCATCACAGATGATCATGCTGAAGTAGGAGATATTATTGCTCGCGTGGAACCCTCTGCAATATTCGGTACTCAAATGGAACGTCATATTGGTAAACGTCTTGAGATTCCCTGTGGAGTTATTTCCGCACCAGCTCATATCCAAAATTTTTCCTTGGGATATCGACCCTTCCTGGGTTACGAAGGTACTAATCAAATAGCTGATCTAGTTTATAACTCATTCGCTCTGGGTATGGAGGATCATCTTCTAGAGATTTTTTGTGGTCATGATACGAAGGAAATAATGACTAAATCATTATCCACGGATATTAGTCCAATTTGGGATCCTGAAAGTCGGCAAGAATTGGGTAAAATCCCCCGTTTTGTAAGGGACGAAGTAAAGATAAATACAGAAAAATTTGCACGACGAAAGGGCATTTTGAACGTTACTGTCGAGGTAATGCACGCAGCTAAAGAAGCATTAAGTTAAGTACCTAATCAATATCAATTAATTGATTACATTGAGTGTATTCTATACAAAAAGAGTGGATTCAATTCGATACCTATTCCTATCATATCAATTGAGTTAATGACTATTCATAATCACGTCTCGATCATAATTCGAGATCAGGGAGGGATCTTCAAAACATCGTCTGAAACAATGTGGTAATTTACATAATTGGTTTCGTGAATATGGATTATGACATCATTTCATATTCGGATCAAGTGCCCTTGGCTCAAAATTATTCTTATTTTCTTATATACTCTCCAAGTCAATCTAATTTCCACGTGATTCCATACAAAGATGACGAATATTTGAATCGTTTTATTGTTAAAGCCTAGGATTTTCTATCGATGTGTCTAACATCTCGTCCCAATACAGCGACAATCCAACAATGAATTTATCTCTTATTCTGGATTGACAATAGTGTATTGTGTCGATATAATTCGTCCATTCACAATAGAAATAGATATCTTAGGTTCATCATTTATCAGTGATTCTATCCAATCATGATAATTCTGTCGATGGATCATTTATTCATAACCTAGATTACTTTATTCTGGAATGGTGGATCGAAACTATACATATCCATATATGAACTGACGAGTGAATTATTTGGTCATTCACATAGGTTTTTGATCCCTCCCGTTCGTCAATTAGATTGGTAGGATTCTATTTACCGGTTCATATTGAGTAACCTCGCATTCCACTTCGATCGTCTATATACTCAATATATATTTGCAATATGGGTTGCTAACTCAATGGTAGAGTACTCGGCTTTTAAGTGCGACTAAGATCTTTTACACATTTGAATGAAGTAGAAAACTCGTCGATACCATCGGTAAAGTTCGGAAGACTACGACTGATCCTCGAAGTATAATGAACGGAAAAAAAAGCATGTCGTTCCAACATATGATCTTTATGATACCTGATATTATTTCTCGGATACCTGATTGTATTCGATCAGGACCGGATCTGATTCAAGGAATCAAATGGGTGGGAAATGTCTATTATATACCTAGATGGATGTATAATATGCTCATCCTTTCGGATCAAATGTGATAATTGTGAATAGGATTTAATCAATTCGCGGTTAAGTTGAATGAGTCAATGGAGAAAGCTATATGACTTGAATCATAAGTAGACCCAGAGAAACGAGCTTCTGTTCCTCGTTCCAATTAAGCGAGCGAGGAATTCCCTTTACTGATCAGAAGTTAAGAGCAGTTTAGTACCTGATATCGGGAGGTTTTCCCTGAGTAGATCAGGGATTTATACACTCACAATGAGTCCTAAATACTCGAGTACAGATGTGTAAGATAAATAGTGTACTGACCAGGTTTATTTATTCCATGAGTCAGGAGAGCGATTGGTTGCCAGGATAAAATATTTTTGTTCTTCCTCATGACGAATGAGATCCTTGGGTAGTAAATCTATAGAAGATAGAATCTTTATATTCGGATATATCTTTTTTTTCCTATCTTGTTCCGACTAGATCGCACCATGTATTTTCTCAGAAATGAAGAGGTTATTCTCATGAACGAGGGCCATAGCTGAGGTTTGGAAATGGATGAATTCCATAGATACGGAAAGGAAGATAACTCTCGGCAACAATGCTTTTTATATCCACTCTTTTTTCAGGAAGATCTTTACGCAATTTCTCATGATCATTATTTGGATGGATCAAGTTCTTCCGAACCGATGGAACATTTAAGTTCCAATGATCAATTCAGTTTCCTAACTGTAAAACGTTTGATTGGTCAAATACGTCAACAAAATCATTCAATTGTTTTATTCGTGAATTGCGCTCCAAATCCATTAGCTTATTGCAAGAAGAGTTCCTATTCTGAATCGGTACTAGAAGGACTTACATTGGTCCTGGAAGTTCCGTTCTCTATACGGTCAAAATATTCTGTGGAAGGGATGAATGAATGGAAGAGTTTCCGGTCGATCCATTCAATATTTCCCTTCTTGGAGGATAAATTCCCGCATTCCAATTATATATCAGATGCACGAATACCCTATTCTATTCATCCAGAAATTTTGGTTCGAACCTTTCGTCGCTGGATCCGAGATGCTCCCTCCTTGCACCCATTACGCTCTGTTCTCTATGAATATCGAAATAGTCCAGAGAATTTACAAAGATCAATTATTGTCGTCCCAAGAGTAAATACGAGATTATTCCTGTTCCTGTGGAATTATTATGTCTGTGAATGGGAATCCATTTTATTTTCCCGTCTTAAACGATCCTCTCATTCACGATCGTTGTCTCATGGATCTTTCCCTCAGCGAACTCATTTTCATCGAAAGATAAAACATATTATCATATTTTCTCGTCGAAATTCACTGAAAAGTATCTGGTTGTTGAAGGATCCTAAAATTAACTATGTTAGATATGGTGAAAGATCTATTATAGCTATAAAAGGTACTCATCTCCTAGTGAAAAAATGTAGATATTATCTTCTAATTTTTCGGCAATGTTATTTCCATCTTTGGTCCGAACCGTATAGGGTCTGTTCTCATCAATTATCCAAGAATTGTTCTTCTTCTCTAGGTTATTTTCTGAGGGTTCGGATGAACCCTCTTTTGGTCAGAACCAAAATGCTAGATGAGTTATTCATCGCCGATCTTATTACCAATGAATTTGATCCAATAGTTCCGATTGTACCAATACTTGGATTATTGGCTAGAGAAAAATTATGTGACATATCAGGACGGCCAATTAGTAAATTGTCTTGGACCAGTCTAACAGATGATGATATCCTCAATCGATTTGATCAAATTTGGAGAAATCTTTTTCATTACTACAGTGGATCCTTTGGTCGAGATGGTTTATATCGTATAAAGTATATACTTTCATTATCATGTGCTAAAACTTTAGCCTGTAAACATAAGAGTACGATACGTGTAGTTCGGAAGGAATTAGGTCCAGAACTCTTTCAAAAATCGTTTTCAAAAGAACGAGAATTTGATTCTCTGCCTTTTTCGTCAAAAGCGGCGGCCCGTTCGCAGAGAGAACGAATTTGGCATTCAGATATTCCCCAGATAAATCCCCTAGCTAATTCCTGGCAAAAGATACAGGATCTTAAAATAGAAAACTTATTTGACCAATGAAATGCTCTTTGAGTAATTGCCTCGATTCAGAATCATTTTTATTTTTCTATCCGAGAACTAAAATGATTAGGAAATAGATACATTACATGGGGAAAGCCGTGTGCAATGAGAATTGCAAGCACGGTTTGGGGAGAGATTTCTCGCTCTTACTGATACTGAAGGAGCAGATCATCCACTCCATCCGACGAGCTCCGGGTTCGAGTCCCGGGCAACCCGGATCAAATTTCTGATAGGTACCTCTGTCCACTTATTCTGGTTCTGGATCTAATCAAGTTTTTTTCATATCTGTTCTCATTCCAATTGATCTACCATTCCTGGAACCAGTAATAAATAATTTTATGGAGTATCTAATCACAGATAGATCTATAGAGTGTGGAATATATGGATAGATCAGTATCTATCCCGTTGGGATAGATATTGAAATTCCATCCCAGATATTGGTTGACATTGATACATGGATCATATTATACTGTAAAATAACAAGCCTTATGCTTGGGAGCCTCTGATGATTTTATAAACGAAGTTCTGACCATGACCGCAATTATAGAAAGACGCGAAAGCGCAAATTTATGGAGTCGCTTCTGCGACTGGATCACTAGCACTGAAAACCGTCTTTACATTGGATGGTTCGGTGTCTTGATGATCCCTACCCTATTGACCGCAACCTCTGTATTCATTATTGCTTTCATCGCAGCTCCTCCGGTAGATATTGATGGTATTCGTGAACCTGTTTCTGGTTCTCTTCTTTATGGAAACAATATTATCTCCGGTGCTATTATTCCTACCTCTGCAGCTATCGGTTTGCACTTCTATCCAATCTGGGAAGCAGCTTCCGTCGATGAATGGCTATACAACGGGGGTCCTTACGAGCTAATCGTTCTACACTTCCTACTTGGTGTAGCTTGCTATATGGGTCGTGAGTGGGAGCTTAGCTTCCGTCTAGGTATGCGTCCTTGGATTGCTGTTGCATACTCAGCTCCTGTTGCAGCTGCTACTGCCGTTTTCTTGATCTACCCTATTGGTCAAGGAAGCTTCTCTGACGGTATGCCTCTAGGAATCTCTGGTACTTTCAATTTCATGATTGTATTCCAGGCTGAGCACAATATCCTTATGCATCCATTCCACATGTTGGGTGTAGCTGGCGTATTCGGCGGCTCTCTATTCAGTGCTATGCATGGTTCTTTGGTAACTTCCAGTTTGATCAGGGAAACTACTGAGAATCAGTCCGCAAATGCAGGTTACAAATTTGGTCAGGAGGAAGAAACCTACAATATTGTGGCTGCTCACGGTTATTTCGGCCGATTGATCTTCCAATATGCTAGTTTCAACAACTCCCGTTCTTTACATTTCTTCTTAGCTGCTTGGCCCGTAGCAGGTATCTGGTTTACCGCTCTAGGCATAAGCACTATGGCTTTCAACCTAAATGGATTTAATTTCAACCAATCTGTAGTTGACAGTCAAGGCCGTGTAATTAACACTTGGGCTGATATCATTAATCGTGCTAACTTAGGTATGGAAGTTATGCACGAACGTAATGCTCACAACTTTCCTCTGGATCTAGTCGCTGTTGAATCTATTTCAATAGGCGGATAATACTCTGATGGATTGTTATCGTGTATTGCTTAATTGAAGCATACCAAGCCTTTCAATAAAAGGAAAGGCTTGGTATGCTTCAATTTTTTGTTGTTATTCTTCATACTTCCTCCCATTCCATCAATAATGGATATGTGCAGTTCCCCTGCATCCAGCAGGAATTGAACCCGCGAGTTCGCCAATTATGAGTTGGGCGCTTTAACCATTCAGCCATGGATGCTGGATAAAGATCATCAACATATTCATTCTATAATATAAGTATAGACTCAGATCTAAAATGGGTTAGTTCGGGATCGGGACCCATTTACATTCTTTCTCTCATACTTGATTCATGTCAAATATTATCAATAGACATTCAAATAACATTTCATTGAATGAATTTGATAATAAGCCATGGACGAAACAAACAATAATATGTGAATCAATTAGAATTGATTGTATTGATTGTTCGGTCCTTTGGTCTTCCACTCATGGTGGGTGGGAGAATGATGAAGAAGTTGACGGAAAAATAGAATAATTTGATCTATTTCAAAGGAGTATATTCATGTTCCTATTTCCCGAATATAATACGACTGGATATTTTCATTAATATCTAGTATCATTCCTACCTATTCTTGCATCCTTGATTTCCAGAGCTTTGGCTCCCATTGGTCAAGAACCGGACTACTAGTTACGAATCAAGTATCGAACCAATGGGGGGATACTTGGATCCGATCTAAGATCATTATATGTTCGCTCCAGTTCTTGTTGTTCTTGATGTTGGAACAGTCTCCCTTTCTCTATGGGCTATTATTCTAGTATACAGGGTATATCTGCATTTATAGGAGCTTCAATTCTCGTGCTTATTTTCATCTTTGGTTCAGTGCATACGCGGCGAAAAGGAACATTCCAATGTTCCTTAGTTTCCGAGTGGGGGAGGGGAGTACAAAATGGCATAAAGCCAATGATGAATCCTATGGAGTTACCTTTACTTGATCAAACAATTTTGAATCCAGGTATTTCAACTACCCCAAATGATCTGTCGAACAAATTGGTCCAGACTCTCCAGTTTATGACCGCTCCTTTACAGTACTAATTGTGGTTTCATCGAATTCGTTTCATTAATAGGTTCGAGATTCGACTCCGATCGTTACGGTCCGGTACAAAAATTTGGTCCTGGACGAGCTGACCTCAGTATAACAGCGGGGACTGTGACCATGAAAAAGGCTCCTTCTGTAGTGAGATTGATTATACGAACAAATGCCGGAACCATAATATGTAGTTGCCCTGGGAGCATGTACTATCACATAGAAATGTTTGGTACAGATTCTTATAGTACCGTTCACGAAGTAGATAAGTTAATTCCTGTGGATGTCTATTCGCCAGATTGCCCACCTGAATCAAAGGTTATTATAGATGCTATAACGAAACTTCGTGAAAGAAAAGTTAGTTCGATGGATATATGAGGCCCGAACTCCAACAAGGAAAGAAGAAAATATTTCCCTATAAATCATAGGGATCATCATATTGGATCCAGTATTAATACTAGAAACTATGATCAAAAGTTATTACATCAATCTTCTGAACCTCAATTCGAATCTACTTTCGAGATACCCTTTGCAACATTTGGATCTACTTCAACTCTGGAATTATAGATCTATCGTTGGAATAATATATCCCATTTTGATTCGGATGGAATAGGATGAATAGATTCCGACTAGTATCGGAGCCGAATTCTTAGTCCCGCCGTCAAATCTTGTCCTCTGAGTTCTCGATCCTACTTTTTTATATGTACAAAGTATCGGGATTCAATTGGAACGGACAGGGAGGGACAATATGAGCAAAGAAGAGGGAGAGAACAGATTGATTCATCTATCTATTTTGATCAGGGTGGTATGTACATATACATACGGATATGTCAATTAGATAGAATAGATGGATGGATATGGAGACATGGATATTTACATCTTGCCAGGAACCAGATTTGAACTGGTGGCACGAGGATTTTCAGTCCTCTGCTCTACCAACTGAGCTATCCCGGCTCTTCCCTGTGGATCATCCTGGTACAGGGTTTTAACTTATGTCAACTAAAAATAAGGGAAAATTATTTTTCCCAGTTTTTACAATGATCTTTATTATTTTCGATCTGGAAGTCACTAATATGAGAAAAAATGGACTGCAATTGAATAATTTCAAATGATCTAATCTATGTAGATCATATATCACAAAATGAATTGATCATATGATCAATTCATTTTGTGATATATGATCTACATAGATTAGATCATTTGAAATTATTCAATTGCAGTCCATTTTTTCTCATATTAGTGACTTCCAGATCGAAAATAATAAAGATCATTGTAAAAACTGGGAAAAATAATTTTCCCTTATTTTTAGTTGACATAAGTTAAAACCCTGTACCAGGATGATCCACAGGGAAGAGCCGGGATAGCTCAGTTGGTAGAGCAGAGGACTGAAAATCCTCGTGCCACCAGTTCAAATCTGGTTCCTGGCAAGATGTAAATATCCATGTCTCCATATCCATCCATCTATTCTATCTAATTGACATATCCGTATGTATATGTACATACCACCCTGATCAAAATAGATAGATGAATCAATCTGTTCTCTCCCTCTTCTTTGCTCATATTGTCCCTCCCTGTCCGTTCCAATTGAATCCCGATACTTTGTACATATAAAAAAGTAGGATCGAGAACTCAGAGGACAAGATTTGACGGCGGGACTAAGAATTCGGCTCCGATACTAGTCGGAATCTATTCATCCTATTCCATCCGAATCAAAATGGGATATATTATTCCAACGATAGATCTATAATTCCAGAGTTGAAGTAGATCCAAATGTTGCAAAGGGTATCTCGAAAGTAGATTCGAATTGAGGTTCAGAAGATTGATGTAATAACTTTTGATCATAGTTTCTAGTATTAATACTGGATCCAATATGATGATCCCTATGATTTATAGGGAAATATTTTCTTCTTTCCTTGTTGGAGTTCGGGCCTCATATATCCATCGAACTAACTTTTCTTTCACGAAGTTTCGTTATAGCATCTATAATAACCTTTGATTCAGGTGGGCAATCTGGCGAATAGACATCCACAGGAATTAACTTATCTACTTCGTGAACGGTACTATAAGAATCTGTACCAAACATTTCTATGTGATAGTACATGCTCCCAGGGCAACTACATATTATGGTTCCGGCATTTGTTCGTATAATCAATCTCACTACAGAAGGAGCCTTTTTCATGGTCACAGTCCCCGCTGTTATACTGAGGTCAGCTCGTCCAGGACCAAATTTTTGTACCGGACCGTAACGATCGGAGTCGAATCTCGAACCTATTAATGAAACGAATTCGATGAAACCACAATTAGTACTGTAAAGGAGCGGTCATAAACTGGAGAGTCTGGACCAATTTGTTCGACAGATCATTTGGGGTAGTTGAAATACCTGGATTCAAAATTGTTTGATCAAGTAAAGGTAACTCCATAGGATTCATCATTGGCTTTATGCCATTTTGTACTCCCCTCCCCCACTCGGAAACTAAGGAACATTGGAATGTTCCTTTTCGCCGCGTATGCACTGAACCAAAGATGAAAATAAGCACGAGAATTGAAGCTCCTATAAATGCAGATATACCCTGTATACTAGAATAATAGCCCATAGAGAAAGGGAGACTGTTCCAACATCAAGAACAACAAGAACTGGAGCGAACATATAATGATCTTAGATCGGATCCAAGTATCCCCCCATTGGTTCGATACTTGATTCGTAACTAGTAGTCCGGTTCTTGACCAATGGGAGCCAAAGCTCTGGAAATCAAGGATGCAAGAATAGGTAGGAATGATACTAGATATTAATGAAAATATCCAGTCGTATTATATTCGGGAAATAGGAACATGAATATACTCCTTTGAAATAGATCAAATTATTCTATTTTTCCGTCAACTTCTTCATCATTCTCCCACCCACCATGAGTGGAAGACCAAAGGACCGAACAATCAATACAATCAATTCTAATTGATTCACATATTATTGTTTGTTTCGTCCATGGCTTATTATCAAATTCATTCAATGAAATGTTATTTGAATGTCTATTGATAATATTTGACATGAATCAAGTATGAGAGAAAGAATGTAAATGGGTCCCGATCCCGAACTAACCCATTTTAGATCTGAGTCTATACTTATATTATAGAATGAATATGTTGATGATCTTTATCCAGCATCCATGGCTGAATGGTTAAAGCGCCCAACTCATAATTGGCGAACTCGCGGGTTCAATTCCTGCTGGATGCAGGGGAACTGCACATATCCATTATTGATGGAATGGGAGGAAGTATGAAGAATAACAACAAAAAATTGAAGCATACCAAGCCTTTCCTTTTATTGAAAGGCTTGGTATGCTTCAATTAAGCAATACACGATAACAATCCATCAGAGTATTATCCGCCTATTGAAATAGATTCAACAGCGACTAGATCCAGAGGAAAGTTGTGAGCATTACGTTCGTGCATAACTTCCATACCTAAGTTAGCACGATTAATGATATCAGCCCAAGTGTTAATTACACGGCCTTGACTGTCAACTACAGATTGGTTGAAATTAAATCCATTTAGGTTGAAAGCCATAGTGCTTATGCCTAGAGCGGTAAACCAGATACCTGCTACGGGCCAAGCAGCTAAGAAGAAATGTAAAGAACGGGAGTTGTTGAAACTAGCATATTGGAAGATCAATCGGCCGAAATAACCGTGAGCAGCCACAATATTGTAGGTTTCTTCCTCCTGACCAAATTTGTAACCTGCATTTGCGGACTGATTCTCAGTAGTTTCCCTGATCAAACTGGAAGTTACCAAAGAACCATGCATAGCACTGAATAGAGAGCCGCCGAATACGCCAGCTACACCCAACATGTGGAATGGATGCATAAGGATATTGTGCTCAGCCTGGAATACAATCATGAAATTGAAAGTACCAGAGATTCCTAGAGGCATACCGTCAGAGAAGCTTCCTTGACCAATAGGGTAGATCAAGAAAACGGCAGTAGCAGCTGCAACAGGAGCTGAGTATGCAACAGCAATCCAAGGACGCATACCTAGACGGAAGCTAAGCTCCCACTCACGACCCATATAGCAAGCTACACCAAGTAGGAAGTGTAGAACGATTAGCTCGTAAGGACCCCCGTTGTATAGCCATTCATCGACGGAAGCTGCTTCCCAGATTGGATAGAAGTGCAAACCGATAGCTGCAGAGGTAGGAATAATAGCACCGGAGATAATATTGTTTCCATAAAGAAGAGAACCAGAAACAGGTTCACGAATACCATCAATATCTACCGGAGGAGCTGCGATGAAAGCAATAATGAATACAGAGGTTGCGGTCAATAGGGTAGGGATCATCAAGACACCGAACCATCCAATGTAAAGACGGTTTTCAGTGCTAGTGATCCAGTCGCAGAAGCGACTCCATAAATTTGCGCTTTCGCGTCTTTCTATAATTGCGGTCATGGTCAGAACTTCGTTTATAAAATCATCAGAGGCTCCCAAGCATAAGGCTTGTTATTTTACAGTATAATATGATCCATGTATCAATGTCAACCAATATCTGGGATGGAATTTCAATATCTATCCCAACGGGATAGATACTGATCTATCCATATATTCCACACTCTATAGATCTATCTGTGATTAGATACTCCATAAAATTATTTATTACTGGTTCCAGGAATGGTAGATCAATTGGAATGAGAACAGATATGAAAAAAACTTGATTAGATCCAGAACCAGAATAAGTGGACAGAGGTACCTATCAGAAATTTGATCCGGGTTGCCCGGGACTCGAACCCGGAGCTCGTCGGATGGAGTGGATGATCTGCTCCTTCAGTATCAGTAAGAGCGAGAAATCTCTCCCCAAACCGTGCTTGCAATTCTCATTGCACACGGCTTTCCCCATGTAATGTATCTATTTCCTAATCATTTTAGTTCTCGGATAGAAAAATAAAAATGATTCTGAATCGAGGCAATTACTCAAAGAGCATTTCATTGGTCAAATAAGTTTTCTATTTTAAGATCCTGTATCTTTTGCCAGGAATTAGCTAGGGGATTTATCTGGGGAATATCTGAATGCCAAATTCGTTCTCTCTGCGAACGGGCCGCCGCTTTTGACGAAAAAGGCAGAGAATCAAATTCTCGTTCTTTTGAAAACGATTTTTGAAAGAGTTCTGGACCTAATTCCTTCCGAACTACACGTATCGTACTCTTATGTTTACAGGCTAAAGTTTTAGCACATGATAATGAAAGTATATACTTTATACGATATAAACCATCTCGACCAAAGGATCCACTGTAGTAATGAAAAAGATTTCTCCAAATTTGATCAAATCGATTGAGGATATCATCATCTGTTAGACTGGTCCAAGACAATTTACTAATTGGCCGTCCTGATATGTCACATAATTTTTCTCTAGCCAATAATCCAAGTATTGGTACAATCGGAACTATTGGATCAAATTCATTGGTAATAAGATCGGCGATGAATAACTCATCTAGCATTTTGGTTCTGACCAAAAGAGGGTTCATCCGAACCCTCAGAAAATAACCTAGAGAAGAAGAACAATTCTTGGATAATTGATGAGAACAGACCCTATACGGTTCGGACCAAAGATGGAAATAACATTGCCGAAAAATTAGAAGATAATATCTACATTTTTTCACTAGGAGATGAGTACCTTTTATAGCTATAATAGATCTTTCACCATATCTAACATAGTTAATTTTAGGATCCTTCAACAACCAGATACTTTTCAGTGAATTTCGACGAGAAAATATGATAATATGTTTTATCTTTCGATGAAAATGAGTTCGCTGAGGGAAAGATCCATGAGACAACGATCGTGAATGAGAGGATCGTTTAAGACGGGAAAATAAAATGGATTCCCATTCACAGACATAATAATTCCACAGGAACAGGAATAATCTCGTATTTACTCTTGGGACGACAATAATTGATCTTTGTAAATTCTCTGGACTATTTCGATATTCATAGAGAACAGAGCGTAATGGGTGCAAGGAGGGAGCATCTCGGATCCAGCGACGAAAGGTTCGAACCAAAATTTCTGGATGAATAGAATAGGGTATTCGTGCATCTGATATATAATTGGAATGCGGGAATTTATCCTCCAAGAAGGGAAATATTGAATGGATCGACCGGAAACTCTTCCATTCATTCATCCCTTCCACAGAATATTTTGACCGTATAGAGAACGGAACTTCCAGGACCAATGTAAGTCCTTCTAGTACCGATTCAGAATAGGAACTCTTCTTGCAATAAGCTAATGGATTTGGAGCGCAATTCACGAATAAAACAATTGAATGATTTTGTTGACGTATTTGACCAATCAAACGTTTTACAGTTAGGAAACTGAATTGATCATTGGAACTTAAATGTTCCATCGGTTCGGAAGAACTTGATCCATCCAAATAATGATCATGAGAAATTGCGTAAAGATCTTCCTGAAAAAAGAGTGGATATAAAAAGCATTGTTGCCGAGAGTTATCTTCCTTTCCGTATCTATGGAATTCATCCATTTCCAAACCTCAGCTATGGCCCTCGTTCATGAGAATAACCTCTTCATTTCTGAGAAAATACATGGTGCGATCTAGTCGGAACAAGATAGGAAAAAAAAGATATATCCGAATATAAAGATTCTATCTTCTATAGATTTACTACCCAAGGATCTCATTCGTCATGAGGAAGAACAAAAATATTTTATCCTGGCAACCAATCGCTCTCCTGACTCATGGAATAAATAAACCTGGTCAGTACACTATTTATCTTACACATCTGTACTCGAGTATTTAGGACTCATTGTGAGTGTATAAATCCCTGATCTACTCAGGGAAAACCTCCCGATATCAGGTACTAAACTGCTCTTAACTTCTGATCAGTAAAGGGAATTCCTCGCTCGCTTAATTGGAACGAGGAACAGAAGCTCGTTTCTCTGGGTCTACTTATGATTCAAGTCATATAGCTTTCTCCATTGACTCATTCAACTTAACCGCGAATTGATTAAATCCTATTCACAATTATCACATTTGATCCGAAAGGATGAGCATATTATACATCCATCTAGGTATATAATAGACATTTCCCACCCATTTGATTCCTTGAATCAGATCCGGTCCTGATCGAATACAATCAGGTATCCGAGAAATAATATCAGGTATCATAAAGATCATATGTTGGAACGACATGCTTTTTTTTCCGTTCATTATACTTCGAGGATCAGTCGTAGTCTTCCGAACTTTACCGATGGTATCGACGAGTTTTCTACTTCATTCAAATGTGTAAAAGATCTTAGTCGCACTTAAAAGCCGAGTACTCTACCATTGAGTTAGCAACCCATATTGCAAATATATATTGAGTATATAGACGATCGAAGTGGAATGCGAGGTTACTCAATATGAACCGGTAAATAGAATCCTACCAATCTAATTGACGAACGGGAGGGATCAAAAACCTATGTGAATGACCAAATAATTCACTCGTCAGTTCATATATGGATATGTATAGTTTCGATCCACCATTCCAGAATAAAGTAATCTAGGTTATGAATAAATGATCCATCGACAGAATTATCATGATTGGATAGAATCACTGATAAATGATGAACCTAAGATATCTATTTCTATTGTGAATGGACGAATTATATCGACACAATACACTATTGTCAATCCAGAATAAGAGATAAATTCATTGTTGGATTGTCGCTGTATTGGGACGAGATGTTAGACACATCGATAGAAAATCCTAGGCTTTAACAATAAAACGATTCAAATATTCGTCATCTTTGTATGGAATCACGTGGAAATTAGATTGACTTGGAGAGTATATAAGAAAATAAGAATAATTTTGAGCCAAGGGCACTTGATCCGAATATGAAATGATGTCATAATCCATATTCACGAAACCAATTATGTAAATTACCACATTGTTTCAGACGATGTTTTGAAGATCCCTCCCTGATCTCGAATTATGATCGAGACGTGATTATGAATAGTCATTAACTCAATTGATATGATAGGAATAGGTATCGAATTGAATCCACTCTTTTTGTATAGAATACACTCAATGTAATCAATTAATTGATATTGATTAGGTACTTAACTTAATGCTTCTTTAGCTGCGTGCATTACCTCGACAGTAACGTTCAAAATGCCCTTTCGTCGTGCAAATTTTTCTGTATTTATCTTTACTTCGTCCCTTACAAAACGGGGGATTTTACCCAATTCTTGCCGACTTTCAGGATCCCAAATTGGACTAATATCCGTGGATAATGATTTAGTCATTATTTCCTTCGTATCATGACCACAAAAAATCTCTAGAAGATGATCCTCCATACCCAGAGCGAATGAGTTATAAACTAGATCAGCTATTTGATTAGTACCTTCGTAACCCAGGAAGGGTCGATATCCCAAGGAAAAATTTTGGATATGAGCTGGTGCGGAAATAACTCCACAGGGAATCTCAAGACGTTTACCAATATGACGTTCCATTTGAGTACCGAATATTGCAGAGGGTTCCACGCGAGCAATAATATCTCCTACTTCAGCATGATCATCTGTGATGATCATCTCATCACAAAAATCTTTAATTTGCTCTTTGAACCATTCTGCATCATGTTTACAATAAGTACCTGTACAACTCACACGAATTCCCATCTCTCTAGCAAGTATCTTAGTGATTGAAGCAGCATGAGTTGCATCACCAAAAACGACTGTTTCTTTCCCCGTAAAGTTCTGACAATCGATAGATCTTGAGAACCAAGCAGCTTGGGAAACGAATCGAGTTTGTCCATCGATATAGGATTCGTAATCAACCCTTTTGCTCGATAAAATAGGAGCCGCCAAGATATCAATAGATTTCTTTATCTGTCGGATGCACTCGGCCATATCTACAGCTCCCATAGGAGTTGTAGATACATAAGGCATTCCAAATTCCTTATTCAAATACATCGCTGTCATTAAGCCCACTTCACGATAAGGAATTAAATTGAACCGAGCTTTTGGTAAATTTTTTGGATCCTCTACAGATCCTCCTTCAGGAATTATTTGATTAATTCTGATGTCCAGATCTTTTAATAAACGTCTCAACTCACGACAATCGTGTCGATTATGAAAACCCAGAGTAAGAATCCCAATTATATTTACAGAAGGTGCATCTGTTACGAATTGATCCAATGTATGGGATTTATCCAAATAATATCGAACTACCTGTTCCAAAGTTCTATCCGCTGCCTGAATTTCATTCACTTGATAATGATCCACATCCGCAAAAATGACGTTGCAATCGGAGATTATGGATGCTCTATCCACAAAGTTTTTTAAATCCTCTTGCAAGATACTAGAGGTACACGTAGGTGTTAATATGATAAGATCGGGACCTTCCTCCTTATCTTTTCGAAGAATATTATCCACAACCCTTTTTCGAGATCCACGTGCTAGTACGTGACGATCTACTATACTAGCAGTTGCAGGAGTAAAATTTCTTTCCCGTTCTAACATAGAACGCATTACATTAAAATAATCATCTCCTAGAGGAGCATGCATAATGGCATGGACATTTTTGAATGAACTAGCTACTCGTAGAGTTCCAATATGAGCAGGACCAGCATACATCCAATGGGCTAATTTCATAAATTGAACCTTATCTCAAATTCATCCGTATTCCCATCTTGCACCACAGAGATATCCCTTTATCTCTTCCCTATTGTAATAACATTCCTTTCTGATAAGTTAAGTATGGTGAAATTATGATAAAAAGGAAAACAAAATTCCATTGGATTTACCCTTTACGAAAGAAGAAAGGGAAGAGCGAGGTAAGGGAAAACAGGAACCAATGAAATAAGTCTGGGACGGAAGGATTCGAACCTCCGAATAACAGGATCAAAACCTGCTGCCTTACCGCTTGGCCACGCCCCATTCCCATCCTATTTCCCTATTCATATGCTAATGAATACTTATATCAAATTTTTTGTCAACCCATTAGGATCCAAGATTAATTAGATCAGATCCCAATTGGGCAAAAAAATTTTGTGGATATTTCAACAAAATAGGTTATTGATGGAATTGGACATAATAGGAAAAACAGAAAAAGGGACAAGAATATTAATTCATTGATCATTTTCTATTAGATTGGGTAAAATATTGTATGTATGAAAGAATCATCCCTTCCAACCCCAAGTCCGGTCAAACTTGCCGAAGAGCTTCGATCGATTCGATCAATCAAAGACTTTTCTGGCTTTACCCCCCCCCCTAATTTTTATTGGAGAAGAAAAATGCCAGTTATGTTCAATATTTGTCTAGATGATGCCTTTATTCATTCAAATAATCCCTTTTTTGGAAAATTACCTGAGGCTTATGCAATTTCTGATCCAATTGTCGATGTAATGCCAATTATTCCTGTTCTCTTTTTTCTCTTAGCCTTTGTTTGGCAAGCTGCTGTAAGTTTTCGATAAAAAGTATCTTTTTTTCTTTTTCAAGTTTTTGGATCGCTGTCATTGATCCGATTTTTGTATAACTCTTTCCATTTTTTTTTGTGACAGAAGTTCTATCCTTGTTCCACCCGACGATACCAGATTCAGATACCTTATCTGCTCCCGGATAAAAACTTTTCCACTAACCTTCATCAATTCCTTCCGATCCCACCGCTCACTTCGGATCGGGCTATTGGGTCACGTATTGATACGATCGATACCAATGACATATTTTCATAAATATTCGATAAATATCTGGTTGATCCAAAAAATAAGAGGGAAAAAAGACCATTTGGAAAACAAAGAGAAAAATTATCTTCTTCTTTCAAATTTATTTTCACACGTGATTCGAAGAAATAATTTCGTGATTTGTAACAATCATACTATTGTTTGGTATTCAAGTATCCATATATGGTACAAAGATTGATGATCTATTCTGTTGTACTTATAATCAGGATTCCGGAGATTACGTAATGCTTACTCTTAAGCTGTTCGTTTACGCAGTAGTGGTATTTTTCATTTCTCTTTTTATCTTTGGATTTCTATCGAACGATCCAGGACGTAATCCCGGACGTAAAGAATAGTTAAAAAAGTCTTTAGGTTAATGGGTCTTTCCCGTTCCGTAGAAAGATTCGGGGTTATTTGTTTTCAGGATCAATAGTGTACGAACGGAGAGAGAGGGATTCGAACCCTCGGTACGGATGATCCGTACTACGGATTAGCAATCCGCCGCTTTGG
>Ga0100393_10001977_pt1 | contig 20120 bp, 17 predicted proteins | sample CryGeymeta201517_FD_81546 | JGI IMG/M metagenome (GOLD analysis project Ga0100393, IMG submission 81546) | Groundwater microbial communities from Crystal Geyser aquifers in Utah, USA - Crystal Geyser metaG 2015-17 | ecosystem: Environmental > Aquatic > Deep subsurface > Groundwater | place... | reverse complement strand
CTATACTTTTATGTAATTCAGAGAAATTAAGATTCATGGATACCTACAATATATTGCATCAAACACTAAAGAATATCGATTGGCCAATCATTGCACAAAAGATTTGTTTCTTTAGTAAGTTCAACATAACTAAAGAACATATTACACGAAACCCCTTGCCAATTGAAGAAGCAAATTTAGACAATCACTTATCTAAGGTTGATGAGCTTTTTAATTTAATATCTCAAGATATTGATATTAACTCTCTTGCATTTGGGAATGTATCTGACACTCCGGAAAATCATTTCTTTATCAATAATTTGGTTAAGAATGTAACTGGCGATTTTAAGCAACTTAATTTTGCATGTGCTCTTATCGAAAATATCTCTGAGTTGAAAAACACCTTAAAAACTTATGATCGAGAAGACCTTCTTTTTCTTATTGAAAAAACGCAAAGACTTCGTCAAAAGTTTGTAAAGAGCTTTCGAGGTTTTGTTGACAAAGATGGCCATGCTAACCTTGAAAAACATCCGTTACTCTCAGCTAAAATTCAGGAGAGAAATAACTTAGAAGCTAAAATTCGTGAAGAAGTTCACCAAATCTTAAAGTCTGAAGATATTGAAAAGCGACTTCAGTTTAGCTCCTTTGATATTATCAATGATCGTTATGTCATTCCTATTCGTAGTGACTCTTATAATGGAAGTATTGGTATTATTGTTTCACGTTCCAGTACAGGTAGTACTCTATTTGTAGAACCAACATCCGTTCGAGAGTACGCAAATAAGCGTATGCAAATCATAGCTGTCATTGATGAAATCATTAATAAAATCTGCCAGGATTTTACAGATCAATTAAAGTCAGAAAATGATATTTTGATTCACTTATACTCTTTTTTCCTTCAACTTGATTACTGTCTCACTCAAGCAAAATTTAGTTATCAACGAAATTTCGTAAGACCTGAGATCTCACTAAACAACTCTGAGTATATTGAAAACTTCTTCCACCCACTAATAGAGAACTGTCGGCCTAATACAATTGATTTCAAGTCCTTTCATCATGGAATGATCATCTCTGGTCCAAATACTGGAGGGAAGACTGTTAGTATTAAATCAATTGTTCTTTGTCATGTTTTTATGAAGCTCGGTTTTTTTGTACCAGCAACAAGAGCAAAACTTAGACCAGTCCAAGATATTTTTTATTTTGATAGTGATTATCAAGATCTCTCTCATGGTCTAAGCTCCTTTGCAGGCGAAACTACTGCTATTTTACAGATGCTTGCAGAGATCAAACCCAATAGTCTAGTTGCTGCTGATGAAATATTTAATTCAACAGGTTCTGACGAAGCTTCTTCATTAGCAATTTCAATTATTAATCATTTAACTCAAAATCTCGGGGCAATGATATTAATATCGACTCACCATCAATTGTTAAAGACAACGATGCAGGAAAACTCTAATTATATCTCTGCACATGTGGGTTATGATTTTGAAAATAATATTCCAACTTTTAATTTAATTGTAGGTACCCCTGGAAGTTCGATGGCCCTTACGATTTTTGAAAGACTTAGTCATGATTATTATCTTGATAAGAATATACTACAAAATGCAAAGTCGATCCTTGACAAAAAATATATTACTTATGAAAAACTTCTTCAAGATCTCTCTCAGAAGAAAGCAGAACTTGATGGGCTTCTTATTGATAACCGTGATTTAAATAATCAACTGAAAAATCAAAGAAAATCAATGGAAGGGGTTCTTTTCTTAGAAAAGCAAAAGCTCTATGAGCAATATAAATCTCAAATGGAGAAGCAGGTTAGGAAAATTCAAGAATTGAAAGAAGATAAAGACATTACCGTTAAGCAAAAGCAAAGAAAGGCAACGGAGTTTAAATCTATTTTCAATTCTCAATCTCCGATACAGGATCAGACACAAGTTTTCGATGTTCAACCAATTGAAGAATTGATTGAGGGTAAGACGTATTTCAGTGAACTTTTAAAAAATGATTGTGTACTAATATCAGTCTCACGCACAAAAGCGACAGTTTCTTACAAAGGAAAGCAGATTATTGTTCCGACAGCAAGTCTGTATACACCTCTTAATAATACCCCCAAAACAAAACCTTCAGAGAAAGTACGTATCAATATCTTTCAATCCACCGCTGTGTCTTCAGTCACAGTAAATGGAAGGGGAATGCGTCTTGAAAAATTTCAAAGTGAGGTTTTGAGTGCAATCTTATCATTACAAAATGGCGATTTACCGTACTTATTAGTTGTTCATGGGCACGGTGATGGTGTTTTGAAAAAGTGGTTACGCGACTACTTAAAGCGTGAGAAAGATCTTACTTGGTCACCAGAAGAAGGTAATGATGGCTGTACGAAGATAGAAGTCAGTCAATCTCTTTAAAAATTCTGTTTAGACGTACGCTTAGCTGATCTTTTTGATCTGGAAGTGACATTGAAAACCATACAAGAATCGCTTCGCCACGAATGTACTCATGGGGAACAAAGCCCCAAAATCTCGAATCGTAAGAAAAGTCTCGATTATCACCCATAACAAAGTATTTCCCTTCTGGGATCACGGTTCTATCAAGATGCGTAGAGTAGATATTATCGACATCTTGTTGAATAATGAAATCATGCTTTTCTATTTGTGTTTTAAAAAACTTTAGATTTGTTGATTTGAATTTCTCGTCCATATCTTTCATTAATTCATGACCATCAAATTCAACTTGGCCAACTTCTTTATCGTTAATATAGACAACTTTATCTCTAATCTCTATCGCATCTCCAGGTAGGCCAATGACACGCTTTATATAGTTCACTGACGTATCTTTTGGATATTTGAAAACGATGACATCCCCTCTTTCAGGAGAAGATTTACCAAAGAGATAGATAGGGTTAAAGCTCATCTCAAAGATAGCAATATCACTAAAAGGTAACTTAAAACCATATTTAAACTTATTAACGAGAATAAAATCACCTATTCTCAGTGTAGGAATCATTGAACCTGTAGGTATTCTATACGGTTCATAGAATATTGATCTAAATATGAGTAAACTAAAAATTATTAGAAATATATTTCTAATTTCTTTCTTAAGCCTCATCTTTCTTTTATTTATTATTTGATCAAGTTCCATTTTATTCCAATTTTTTTATATCACTATAATAATACTGGATAATTTCTTGTGCAAGCCTAGCAGATTTAACATACCATTTTTTGAAATTGATATTCATTACACAAACAGATATTCCATCATTTGGACTTTCAAGTGGAACTGCAAAGCTGGTAAACCAGTCTCTTTTTCCGAATGGGAACCCACCTGTTATTGAACCAGTTTTTCCACCAATGTCTAAATTCTTCTTAATTCTGCTCTTTAAATTCCTAAACTTTCTACGTGCAGTTCCTTTATTGATAGTAGCTCTCATCAGCTCCTTCAACTCATCAGACACTTCCTTCTTGATAACCTGCTTAGTGTGCTTCTCATTTTCCCATGCGATATGACTCTTGTTATCGATAACTTTTGTTACTAATCTTGGATATGTAAGTGCTCCATCATTTGCCACAACCGATGAAAGTAAAGCGCAGTGAACAGGGCTCATCTGTGTGTCTTTATTAAATCCAGAAGCAATCTCTGCTAAGTTATAACCACTTTCAGGCATAATGAATGTAGATTTTGAAATGCTCAACTCTTCCATTAGCTCCTGGTTAAATCCTAACCTTTCAGCCATTTCTTTCAATTCGAAAGGTGTTGTATTTTCAATGGCAGCCTTTCCAAATACGACGTTATTTGAGTATGCAAATGCTTTTTGAAAGCTCATATGCCTTACCCAGCGTGCATCTTTCTTCTCTTTTAACTGATATTTATATAGGGTCGTACCCTTACCTCTAAATTTAAATTCTGAATCTGGTGAGACCTCTCCGTCTTCGAAGAGCTCAGCAGTTGTTACGATTTTAAAAATTGATGCAGATGGATGCGTTCCCGAAAAAGGAAGATAGTCATTGAAAGTCTTTTCTTTCCTATCGTAACCAACAGCTGTTAAAATTTTACCTGTCTTATTTTCAAGTACAACAATCGCGGCCATGTCGGGGCGGTAATACCTCAATCTCTTTTTAACAAATTTATCAAGCTCATCATTTATAGAGAACTCTAATGAGTATTTCTCTCCATCGATATCTATCGAGTTACTTTCGTAAAGGTTACTTTCTTTCAAGTGATAGTTGACGTGATTTTTTAGCGTAGATAATTCAATTTTGTTCTGAATCTGTGGGCTTTTAGTTGTTTCTTCTTTATAGGTAGCATAGTAACCGATTACGGCCAGCACAGAAAGGCCAGCCACAACCCAAATATTTATTTTTTTATTCTTCATCCCTCTTGAAACCTTTTCCAATTGCAAAGAACTCCTTACTCACCGATCTTGTTGACTTCGGTTTTAAAAAATGGAATTCCTTAAATCGATGTTTCTGTGATTTTAGAAAGACTTGTGCCTCATGGCCATCAAATACTTTGATGACGAAGTTTCCACCATCTTTCAAAAAAACGGGCAGATGATAAAAAACCTGCTCGATAAGATTTAAACTACGTGCCTGATCAACAGATCTCACTCCAGTAGTATTTGGTGCCATATCAGAAACCACAGTATCAAAAGCTTTATCTACTCCAAGCATGGCCAAATCAGTAACGTCAAAAATATCCATCTCAAAAATTTTAATATTTTTTATTGGTAGAAGCTTTTTATTTAGTGGGCGGATATCAATTCCGACGACACTTCCTTCTTCACCAACTTTTGATGATGTATATTGCATCCATGAACCCGGATGGTAACCAAGATCCAGGACATTCTCTCCCTTCTTGATAATTCCATACTTTAGATCAATTTCCTCAAGCTTATAGATACTTCTCGCAAGGAAGTTTTCTTTCTTAGCTTTTTTAAAATAAAAATCTTGGACTTTAAAACTCATAATCTTCCACTTTTTCTTGAATATTTTTTTAAAATACTACTTATAATACGTAGGTGCAAAAGACTACCAATTGTAAGTAGAATCTATAATTCTTACATGAACGCAGAGAGTAATTCTGTTAATTATTTTCATTTTTGTTAAAATAATTGTTGATTCCACTATTTTGTCCACAAAATCAGCCTAGTTATCAACAATTAACAAATTTTCTCGACTTCATACCCTAGTAAATAAATCAAGTTAAAAACACCTGTCTTTTCAAGGTTTTACCGAGGTGCGTGAAGAGAAGTTTCTCTTGTTGACACTTCGCTGCGAACATTTGCGACATTTTCCACAGAGTTATCAACAAAGTAACAATTACTCACAAGAAAAATTACAGCATCTTACATGTCAATATTTTTCTTACATCAATTTTAGGGTTTTATTAAGATTTAGCATAAAGGGCACTCAGACCATTTTCAATGATCGCTTTCACAGTTCAATGATCAAAAATCTTTTCTACTCTTCTCTGCTCGAAATGTGATCTACATCACCCTTACTTGCTATTGAGATGGCATCATAGTTGTCTCCATCAGCACTACTATATGAACCAGCAAGGAGCGTAATACTGCCACTTTCAGGGTCCACGAGTACAAATGGTGAGGAATCTAGAGTTGTCTCTTTAAGCTCAAAAGTTTCAAGGAAGTCTTCGTAAAGTGTTCTTGTGATATGTGACTTAAACAGATGAACTCCTTTTCATCAGGTTTACTATAAATAGTGTAACACACTTCAGGCTCAGTTAAACATTCTTAACAAAATCTTAACACGCCCTTCAAAGTGGGAATCAAGTAAGCATATGATAATATAGATCATATAGATCATATTTCTACTCGATCTTAATCTTCGTATTTTTTGAAATATAAGTTCGATTGGGATAACACTCAAGAATGCCAGTAGCCACAAAATCGAAAAATCTTTAAAGAAACGGCTTTCAAATACAAGCCCAGAAAGAAACAACAAACCAACTCCAAATGCAAATTCATTCATCTTATCTGATGGAAGATTAATTAACTTTGTACTGTCTTTTTTTTGATAAAGTACTTTCCCAAAGAAGATGCAAAATCCAAAAAGGCTTAGAATAAAGAAAGCCTTCCTCTCAATTAAACTCCAAATATCGACAAAACTACTGGCAAAAGATTCAGCTATTTTAAACTCTAAGGTACTCGTTGAAAGCAAGAATACCAATACTCCAAGTATCACTCCAAAGGTATTATATTTAAAAAACTGTCTTCGGTACCAATACGTTTTGTTCTTCAAAAAGAGAGTGTGTAAAGCAAATAGCTGCATTCCAAACAGTATAATATTTGTCTTATCAATTACTATTCCCCATGCTCCTACGAGACCAACAAATAGTCCTGATCGGTATGTCGAGCTTTTAGTACACCAAAGAAGCGTCCAGATCCACAGAATCGAATACGACGTTAATAACGAATTTCCAAAATTTAATGCCAAAATTTTAGAGAATGACCAAGAGGAAATTAAAGCGAAAACACCGAGTACAGCAAGTCTTCTAGAAACGAAGTATCTCAAAATTGCATAGAAAGTCATAAGATACATTGATGTCGTCAAAAAGTAGAAATGCACACACCAGGCTATTTTAAATAAATCAGGATACTTCTTAAATGGATAATAGTTTACTTGTAGAAAACTCCAAAATGCCCCTGAGATTCTCTCACTTGGATCAAAGAAAAGCTTAAGTGAATTTGCTGTCGCAAGATTGGGAAATTCAGGAATAGATGCGACAAACATCGCAACAATCAAAAATAAAATCGTTTTTTCAAAACGATCAAGGTATCGATATTCATGGAAGTTCGAACTAACCGACTCTTGAATAATTTTTCCACGTGTCGGCCAAGAATAAAATAAACCTAGCACGACCCAAGTTATCCAAAAGATATTATAAACCCACTTACCTGGAAGAAGATTAATTATATTAAAGTAGATCGTCATGAAAAACATTCCCATAAACAATCGATAAACAATTCTATCTATTGAAGAATTCACTCTAAAATATATCTTGAGACGATGATCAATTTCTTTTCCTAATAAGAACCACTGCCCCATAATAAACATGCAATAGAGAACCATAACCACTACTGATACCGGCCTCGAGATATTTACTTCTTTTTGCAAATAGATAGGTAAGAGCAAGAAAGTGAAGTACGTAAGTACTCGATATAAAAAGAATTTTGATTTTTGGTATAAAATACCCGACTTATTTTCTAAAGTTTCCACAATATTACCCGATAAAATTAGTACATTTAAACAAAGCATTACCCAAAACTACCTCGAATTGGCCCGCCTACCCAGCGGGCCTTTTTTATTTCAGGTATATAACCCTATAGTAATTCAAAAAGCCTTACCGAGCAAAAGCTTTACCTATGTATTAATCCCTGCAAAATCTTCCTAAATTACGCGCTACATTGCTTTTGTTACTCATTATGCTAATCTAATTTAGTATGCCCCAGTGCGCGAGGATTGCGCATAATGGGTTCAGGAGGAAACGTTGAGCATTGCCTTTGGTTCCATTAACACAGGTCTTCCAAAAGATATCGTTCAGCAGATTATGAATGCTGAGAGAATTCCTATTAAGAATATGGAATCTCGTAAAGGGAAGATTGAAGACAAGAAAGGTCTCGTTGGAGAGCTTGCTGGCCTTGTTGAATCAATGCGTGGAACTTTAAACAAAGCTGGTAATGCCAGATCTCTTCGTGAATTAAAAATCGAAACAAATAAAGATATCGTCGGAATCACTGCAGATAAGAATGTTGCAGAGCCTGCGAACTATCAATTTGAGGTTGTACAGCTCGCCCAAAAATCATCTGCCATGACTTCAGGTTTTGAAGACCCAGATGAAAGTTATGTTGGCGTAGGTTTTATACAGTACAAGCTCCCTAATGGTGACACAAAAGAAATCTACGTTGATTCTGAAAACTCGAGTCTTTCGAAAATAGCAAAATTGATTAATAAAGACGCTGAAAGCGGATTACGCGCAAGCGTTGTTAATGATGGAAGTGGTTCAGAAAATCCACATCGCTTAATTCTAAGTCTTAAAGATACAGGAGACACGAATAAAGCTGAGTTTCCATACTTCTATTTCGTAGATGGTATTGATGATCTCTATGTAGAATTTGAGCGTGAAGCACAAGATGCAAAAGTAAAGCTCGATGGGTTTGAAATTGAGCTACCAGAAAATAAAACTTCAGATCTTATTCCTGGTGTATCAATTGATATCAAAAAAGCTAAGCCAGGTGAAGAATTCTCAATCAACATCAGTGAAGACACGATGGCCGTTGGAGAAAAAGTAAAAACCGTTATCGATCAAGTCAATTCGGTACTAGCTTTTATTAAGACTCAAAATACACTTGATGAAAAAACTGATACTTCAAGAACGCTTGGAGGAGATATTATCCTTCAAACTCTTGAGTCAAGAATAAGAAGTACAATTTTCAAAGATATCGAAACGCAATTTGGTAATTTCAGAGTTGGTGATATCGGTGTTTCATTCCAAAGAGATGGAACAGTAAAATTTGATGAAGAAAAATTCAAGACAGAACTTGAAGGAAATTATGACAAGGTTTCTCAGATTCTAACTGGTCACTTTAAAGAAGGCGGAATCAAGACAAGTGGTTTCATTGACAACCTCAATGAACTTGCCAACTCTTCACTTCGTTTTCCGGATGGAATTTTGCAATCGAGAAAGAAAAGTCTTGAAGGAAATATTGAAGGGATCGATAGACGTATTAAGCAAAGAGAAAGAATGCTTGAACAAAAAGAAAAGAATTTAAAAGACAAGTTTTCAAGGTTAGAAGGAACAATATCAAGAATTAGAGCACAGGGAGCTGGCGTAGCAGGTTTAGGAGCAGGAGCTCCAGACGTTCAGCAACTTGGGTAAATTAGGAGGAAGTCATGAGCTACGGTCTTGGCGCTTATAAGAAAACACATGTGAACACAGCGAGTAAGGAACAGATTCTACTCATGCTCTATCAAGCAGCAATTAAAAACTGTAAGAAGGCAATGGAAGCAATCGACAAAAGAGAAATAGCTCTTAAAGGTGAAGCTATTGGAAAGATGCAAGACATTATTATTGAACTTAATAATAGTCTTGATTTTGAAGTAGGGGGAGATATCGCAAAGGAGCTTTCAGCACTTTACGACTTCATTCTATTCTCTAGTACACAGGCAAATATTAAAATTGATAAAGAGCCACTTGAAGGATGTCTTAATGTATTAACGACATTATATGAAGGTTGGCAGGAAGCAATTAAATCATTAAAAGTTTCGGGACCAGCGAAACAAGGAGCATAAATGAGAATATTCGAAAATATTATGCAGCATCTTGATCTCTTAGAAGCGCTTACCAATTCTAGTCAGGGCCTACTGCTTGCCGCACAAAATGGAAAAGTTGAGCTTGTTGATCAGATTATCGACAACAGAGAAAGACTGATCAACATTATTAAGAAAGTGCAAACGAATGTAGAAGAAGAAATTGGCGCTCTTGATCTAAAGACGGTAACTCCGGAACATATTCAGATATTTAAGACTTGGTCACAAGAAGTAAATCAAATTGTTTATGTTAATGATAAACTTGACATAGAAACTACAGAATTACTTAATGATCAAAAAGAGCAAACTACTCAAGAAATTGCATCAGTATTCAAGAATCGTCAGTCATTCAAAGGCTACGACTTATCAAATGTAAAAAAGTAAGCCCATAAAAAAACTTCATTGCAAGATGAAGCAAAAATAAGTTATTATTAATAGAGTCTAAAGGGAACCAAGAATTGGTTCCCCCTATTAACCATAAAGACCTTAAGGATGAGGAAATATGGAAGCAAGTAATTTATCTAGTTCCAGTAAAGGAAAAACAATGAAAACTATTAAGATTGATTCTTATGAGATCAAGACGTCTCGTAATAATCTTAAAGTACCTGTTGTGAACAATGTTCATCTACACTCTGTATATAATCCGGCAAAAGAAGCGCAGGCAATAGTATCAAGTTACGATGAAAAACTTCAAAGCAATAAACATGTTCTTGTTTTTGGACTAGGTTTTGCTTATCACGTCTACGAGATCTGCCGTAAACTAGAGTCTTATCATGGTAACGATTACCAAGTAGTTATAATTGAACCTAATGAAGAAGTTTATAGAGATTGCGTCGCGAATCATCTTTTCCCAAATAAAAATATTAAAGTATTTTCTGGTGAAGATTTAGACGTTGTCTACAGTGATATAACTTTAGCAAAATTTCTTATCACAAAACCTGTTATGATTAGTCATCCTCCTTCATTTAATTTATATGCAGACTTCTTCAAGAGTTTCTTAAACTATGAAGCCTCATTAAAAATCAAAGACATTGGAATGAATCTCACAAACAGAGATTTAAAGTCTTATCTTTATACAGATTTAAACTCAGAGAGTCTTGAAAGCTTTATCCAGGATAATGTATTAACAAAACCTCGACTCACAAACAATCTTGATCATTTACTACTTGCATATACTCACTTGAGTAACGGAGAATTTTAAGATGAAAGAACTCTTAATAATTAATCTTAAAAGAAATGGCGACATCTTTGCTTCAGGACATATCATCAGATCGTTCATCGCTAAGTATCCTGAAATCAAAATCACACTTCTTGTACTAAAAGAATTTGAAAGAGCTGCTTTAAACTTAAAAGGTCTTTGTGAAATCTGTACAATTGATAGAAAAAAGATTCTTACTTATAAGAAAAATAAAATCTTTTCAGATGGTTTTGCGTTAGAAGAGTTTCAAAAAGACATCTCTCATGTGACAAACAAAACATGGGATGCGGTATACAATCTTTCTAACGACAGAGTCTCAACTCACCTCACATCACTTTTAAAGAATAAATCTTCAAAACATATTGGTATCAGATTTAATGATACTTGCAATATCGAATATAGCTCTGAATGGGCCATTGTTATGAATGACATTCTTACTTCTGTGAATTATGCGCCTGTGACTTTCACAGATACATATTTAAATATGGCCAACTTGAAGCCAGCATCTGATTCATTTGTTTTAAAAACTAAAGAAGAATATAACAAATCTTCAGCAGCAAATTTTTCAGAGATTAGAAAACTTGAGGCAAATGGAAATGATGTCAAACTAATTGGAATTCAGTTAACTGCATCGACAGATTATAAGTCATTATCTCGAGATCAATTGATTAGCTTAATCGATTCACTCTATATGAGTCCAAATTTTTTCCCAATATTGCTTGCCGCTCCTACAGAAATAGAACGAAATCTTGTTTCAGCAATAAACTCAGAATTTAATAATTCGTTAGTTTCTGTAGAAGCAGACTTTCTAGCTCTTAACTCAGTTCTGATGAATCTTGATCTTTTAATCACTCCAGATACAGCAGTGAAACACCTTGCGGACTTGACTAACACACCAACAATTGAGCTATCACTCGGAGAATCTCCTTTATTTAAACAAGGTAGCCTAAATAGCGATAGCTTCATTATTACTCCACTTGTTTCAAATAGAGTTTTTAGTAAGAAAGTTGTTGAAAAAGATATTGCTCTTCAGTCACAAAATATGCTCATTTCAACAGACGATATAGTTGCACTTACAAAGCATATCCTGCTTGCTCAAGATATCTCTAGTCATGATTTTCACCCTGGTGTCTCGGTGTATTCTGTTCAAAATGATGATCTCGGTACGAGATATGAGCTAGCCTTTGGGTCTGTTGATCAAAATGCAGAAACTGAAAGACTTATGTCAAGACAACTCCTATTAAAAAAATTCACAGGCAGTGAAGATCTTAACATCTACAACGTTTTGACTTTAGATGGTACTGCAAGCCTTGAAAACTGGTTATCGGAGACAAAGACTTCTATCACAGAAGTCTCTAAAGGATTACTTGGGACACTTAGATCATTACTACAAATTGATGGTTCAAAGAACAAGACGTCACTCTTCTTAAAAAATCTAACTGAGCTTTTGTCTGAATGTGAAATTGATTCTCAATTTATGGCCATACCACTTCTTCGCTTCAGAGCAAGGATTGAAGCTTTAAATACATCAGACCTACTAGAGTCAGCAAGAGAAATGGAAGCATTAATATATGAACTAAAAGCAGATATCCAGGTTCAAGTTGATATTGTGAAAACGACAAGTGACTACGTTAGAAAATCTAAAGATTCTCAAAGAACGAGATTCTCAAAGGAAAATCATAATGACATCTAATGAAAATGAAATTTTCAAAAAAGAGTTCATGGAAAAACTAAATCAAGTTAAAGCAAAACTTGCACGTAAAGAAAAGCTGAGCGATGAAGACTTCACATTATTGCTAATGAGTTCCGCTCTCGAAGAGCAAGGATAATATAATGGGCGCAAAGCAAGAGAACAATTCAACAGAAGTTAATATAAAGTGGATTTCGATTCTTCAACTAACAAGAATCGGTGACATTTTACAAACGGCCCAAGCAGTAAGGCTTCTCAAGATTAATCACCCAGAGATTAAAGTTCAACTTGTTGCCCGTAAGCAATTTGCAGAACCTATTCAATTTATAATCGATCAAGTTTTTGACGAGTGCATCTCACTAGATTTAAAAACTGCCATCAACTTAAAAGATGGCGTTAAAGGGTCAATCAGAAATATTGCTTCTCAAGTTACTATCATTAACAAGAGACCTATTGCAGCGAGTATCAATCTATCATTTTCTAAAACATCAACTTATCTTCACTCACTTATAAAGAGTGAATATAAGCTAGGGCCATTCTTCAATGAAAAGCATGAACAAGTAATTCAGGACAAGTGGTCGCAATATCTTTTCTCTTCAGTTATGAGAGGCAACTTAAATCCTTTCAACCTAGTTGATCTCTTTGCTGCAATTGTTGGTGTAAAGAAAAATAATACGCATTTATCTAACAAAGAATTTTCTAAAGAAGTAAAAAACAAAGTATTAATCCATCCATTTGCTTCACTCGATAAAAAGAAATGGGCCGAATCGAAATGGACGGAAGTTGTCTACAACCTACTTAAATCTAATGAAGAGCTAACAATCTATATTGCTGGCTCAAATGGAGATACCGAATCATATGAGAAAATGACGGCATCCCCTATCCTATCAAAGTTTAAAGATAGAATTGTACCACTTCTAGGTAAGAAACTTACCGAGGTTTATGACTTAGTTGATGAGAACTTTCTCTTCATCGGTCATGACTCAATGCTTAGTCACCTTTTTAGTTTCAAAAACATTAAAAGCTTAACAATTTCTCTTGGTACGGTAAGAGTTCAAGAAACGGCACCTTACTCACTTAACAATTATGTCCTATCACCAAAAACAAATTGCTATCCATGTTTTCCTGACACTAAATGCTCATATTTTCAGTGCCATGCCGATGTTCCTTTTCATACAGCAATAGCGATGGCAAAACAGTTACTGACTTCGAATTCTCTCAATATGGAAAAACTAAGAAAGGATGTGACTGACTTCAATTTGAATTCAGTTGATATTTATAAGACGACTACTAATAATCTTGGCCAGTTGCTTCTAAAAAATCTTCTTGATGAAAACAAGAGTGCTAAAGAAGTATTCCGTGATTTTTATAATGTAATTTGGTCATATTCATTCAGTGAGATTGAACCAACAATTAATCTACCAAAACTTTCAAAGAATGCTGTAGAAGCCTTAAGCATGATGCCAGGTGCAGCTGAAAACCTATACGAGCTGGCTGAATTTGGGAAGAAATATAGTCGATTTATTCTTGAAGAGATTTCAAATAATTCTCCTAACATTCAGTCGATAAAGAATTACTCAGTTAAAATTGATGAAATCGACAGACTATTAGATGTTTTAATAACTTCATATCCCCTGTTATCTCCAATCGTTGATTATGCAAAAGTTGCAAAGTCAAACTTGAGTGGTACCAATATTGTAGAATTAACAGAATCTGCTTTCTACGTTTATCAAGAGATCTCAACCTCTTCTAGTATCATCTATGATTTCTTAGGGAAACTTAATATTAAAAAAGATAATGTAAAAAAACAAACTTCATCAAGGACAGATGCATGATTACAGTAAGTATAAGTAGAGAAGTTCTCGAACTTAACGAAAACCAGTCAATCACTCTACAAGAAGCTATTAGCTTAATTGAAAGAGAAGGGCTAAAGAATAATGAAATCGTCACTGCAGTCTCGATCCATGGAGAAACAATCCCAGTTGATCTTCTGGGAGAAATTGCAGAAGTGGACTTAGACAATCTAGGAAATCCAACTCTTGAAATTAAGAACTCGATCGAAATAGCCATGGAAGCTCTTAATGACTCAAATACTTATATTGATACATTGAATGCGAAAATTCATGAAATCGTAGGTTTTTACAATGTAAATGATGTTGACCAGGCAAATGCAAACTTCTCTGATCTAATCGATCTTATTGATCTCTATATTCAGTTAATTTCAAAAGTTCATCGTACTGTAAAAAATCATAACCCAACATTTTTTAAGAATAATGAAACGATAAGAAACCTAGAAATTCACCTTTTATCGGTTCTTAAAGCTCTTATTCCGGCCAAAGAGAAAAATGACATAATCATGCTTTGTGACTTGCTAGAATATGAACTTGTCGATAACCTAGCACAGTGGAAAATCAAAGCAATTCCTCTCATGCTAGAAAGCGGAAAGATCTAACTTTATATATAGATAAGAGGGCTAAACAAGAGTTAGCCTTCTTCGATTCATTTGAAATTTCACTTACATCTAAAAAATCTCAATCTCAATACACATTAAAGAATGACTCTGTAGAATTTAGTAATAATTCTGAATATCGATTATATACGCCTAATGAAGATTCTCTTAAAAAGCACCTTGCTAATATTCAAGAAATTGATTCTTTATCAACAGATATTAGTCCTCTTCAAAACTTGGAAGATAGCTTCAAAAAGCTTTTCAAAAATGTCACACATATTGATGATATTATTTTAAATTTTAATAAAATTTCAAATTTTAAACATTATCATTTCTTCCAGATTCTAGTTCATGAAAAAGGACAATCTCAAGCTTACTCCTTTTCAAGTGAATCTAAAGAGACGATTACAGTAAGTTCTTATAATAATATTTTTTCAAAAGTTAAAAAAAGTAAAAACAAACACTTTGACCTTAAAGACATAAATTCCGAAGATATTCATGTCATCGGATCCTTTTTGGCCAAAGAGCTTGAATACACTGATTTATCAATAATAGTAATTGCCTCAAGAGGTGATCTTTTTAGTTCACAAAAAGAAGAAAAGGATTTTTTCTCAAATCTAATTTCATACAGTAAAATTAAATTAGCAATTATCGCTAAACATACTTTGATACTGAATCAAAAAATGAAGATTCAAAATATCATTAGAAACTTTCCAATTTATCTTAACATTAGCTCAAAGTTAGTTAATCTCGAATCTATCCAGAATGCTAAAAACTCAACAAAAACAATAAGTAATGAGCATGTTACGATTACATATGAAACCGTTGAAAGCAGTACGAATGAAGCCGATCTCTTTCATCACGCACGTTTAATGATAATGGGAGAGCTTCTCAATACACTTAGTCACGAACTTTCAAATCCACTTTTTGGAATAAGTATATCAACTGAAATGCTCTCTCTGGATTCAAATGAAAAAGATATTGATATACTCTCAACCATCAAAGAAGTTGGTCTAAGTGCATCCCGCTGCCAGGTTATCATTAAGAGTTTCTCTGAACTCTACAACGAAACAGATATTAAAACAGAGACAAGCCTTAAGACTCTTATAAATGAGACATTGACACTAACAAAAAGTGAATCTAAGTTTTTCAAAAAGAAGATTAATTTCATCAATACCAAAGAAGATGATATTTACATTTTTACCAATCCTACATATCTCAGCCAAATTGTTTTCAATCTTGTCATCAATAGTTCTCAATCACTAAAAGAAAGTTTGCTACAAACCAAAGAAATAAACATTGATGTCCAAGAAATGGAAGACGAAGTCACTATTTCAGTGCGAGATAATGGTCCCGGAATTCCTGAATCAAAGAGCAATAATATTTTCAACCCATTTGTTACAACAAAAGAGAATGGAACTGGACTCGGTCTGGCAATTTGCAAAAGACTCTGTGAAAAAATAAATGCTACTATTGAGTTAAGAAATCAGTCTTCAGAGTGGACAGAATTCAGAATTAATATTCACAAATAAGGATCTGATGAAAAAAATACTTTTAGTCGAAGATGAACCTCTTATTCAAAAAACATTGAAAATGTTACTCCAAAGAAGAGGACATGAGGTTATGGCACTTAGCAGTGGAATTAAAGCAATCGCTCAAATACATGACGAAAACTTTGACCTCATCATTTGTGACTTAATGCTTCAAGATATCACTGGCTTCGATATTATTGAAGAATCAAAGGCAAAGTTCTCGCCAGAGGATATTTCAGCAAAATTTCGGATTATAACCGCCTATAGCTCCCCCCAAATTATCGAAAAAGCAAAATTATATCAATGTGCCATTTACAGTAAACCATTTACAGATGTAAATTTAGTTATAGATAACATACTAAGAGAAAATAATGACGCAGATTAAGAAAATTGGAATTGTACTCAAGCCTAAAGTTGTTCATGATCTCATGACAATGCTACCTAATCTTTACGAATGGCTTAAGAGAAGAAAAATTGAAATTTCACTCTATGAAAGTGAAGCCGACCGCATTTCAAAAATTTTCAAAAATAATAAGCCAAAAATTAATCTCTTGTCTAAGCAAGTCCTTTTGAGTGAGTCAGATCTCATTATCACTCTTGGCGGTGATGGTACTTTAATAGGTGTCTGTCGAAATAAGTTTTCTAAATCAACTCCAATTTTCGGGATCAATATGGGCAATCTTGGCTTTATAACTGAATTCTCGAAACATGACTTCTATGATGATCTTGAACTTGTACTCAAGGGCAAATTTAAACTTAACAAGGTACCACTTTTTAAAGCAGAAATATTTGAAGGTACAAAGAAAATAAATGAAGCGATATTTATCAACGATGCAGTAATTTCAAAAAATGGTATTTCAAGAATGTTCTCAGTAACATTAGAAACAGATATTGAAACCATTTATAATCTCGCAGGTGATGGACTAATTGTAAGTAGCCCAATTGGCTCAACGGCCTACTCTCTTGCAGCTGGTGGACCTATTGTTCATCCACAGGTAAGAGCAATTACTCTAACTCCAATTTGTCCTCATGCTCTTACTCATCGCCCTCTACTTTTACCAGACAACCAAGCTATATGGATAAAGGTGCCCAAAGATGAAAGTGAGTTATCTCTGACACTTGATGGGCAAGAAAATATAACGATTTTGAAAAATCAAAGAGTAAAAATCATTAAATCTTCAAGATCACAAATTAGTTTGATAACAAATCCTAATCGTGAATACTTTGGAACTTTAAAAGAAAAATTTAAACATGGGCGTCGATAATTATGAGTGCAAGACTAAATTTACAAACACTGAAACTACAAAACTTTGCAACTTTTACAAACCAACAAATTAATTTTAACGAACATTTTAATTCAATCGTTGGTGAAACGGGATCAGGAAAAAGTTTAATCCTTGATGCTCTTCAAATGATATTCGGAGCAAGGGCTGATAAAAAGCTTGTTCGTAATGGTTCGGAGTTTGCTTCAATTGAAGCTATCTTTACTTGTGAAGATAATAAATCTCGAGATTTTTTCGATTTAATTGGTTTTCCATGTGAAGAAGATATTGTTATTAAGAGAATCATTTACAATAATGGGAAGTCAAAATCTTTTCTAAACTTTCAATCTTGCCCACTTAATATTCTCACTCAGGTTGCTAGAAAGTTTATCGATCTCGTTGGACAGTTTGAAAATCAGAAACTTTTATCAGATGATTACCAGCTCAAGCTCCTTGATAATTTCGCTGGTCAAAGTTCAACTTACACAACTTATAAAGATAGCTACAATGAGCTTAAGTTACTTGAAGCAAAGCTAATCGATCTTCAAGAACTTAAAGGGAGATCACTTGAACGAAAAGATTTCTTGCAGTTTCAAATAAGTGAAATAGAAAATCTGAACCCTGACCTTGTCGAAGAAGATCAATTAAAACAAAAGAAAGATCGTATATTAAACTACGAGAAGAACCAGAAAACCCTAAATGAAATCAACTATATTCTAAGTGAATCAAATAGTAGTGCAATTGAAACAGTTTCTCGCGCAGAAAGACTTTTAGATACTCTCTCAATTGATGAAGGTCTCACTTCAAGATTTGCTAATCTCAAAGCTGAACTTGATGATATTTCCTACGAAATCACCAAGATGTGTAACGACGAAGCTCCAGATGACACAATCGATGAGATAATAGATCGTCTCGATGGTTATCAAAAACTTAAAAGAAAATTTAATTGTGATACGAATGGTTTAGTACAGGTTCTTCATAAGTATCAAGATGAGTTTTCCGAAATTGAAGTTGTTCATACTGAAATCAATAAAACTATGAAACTCATAAGTAAACAATATGATATTTGTAATTCAATAGCTCTAAAACTTCATAACGTCAGAGAAAAGAAAGCAACAGAATTATCAAAATCCCTAACGAAGCTCATTCAGGCCCTCAATATGAAAGGTGCTGTTATTGACATCAGAATTAGTAAATCTGAGACACTATTGTCATCAGGTATTTCTAAACTAGATTTCTATGCATTAACAAATCCGGGAGAAGGTTACCATCCAATCAAAGAGATTGCCTCCGGTGGGGAATTATCAAGAATTCTACTAGCACTAAGACAAGTGTTAAGCACAACAGAGTCGATAAGCGTTTTTCTATTTGATGAGATTGATACCGGAGTTGGTGGAGAAACAGCAATTACAATTGGTAAAGCACTTCAAGAGGTTTCTCGAGGTAGTCAAGTTATTGCGATTACTCATTTACCACAAATTGCAAACTTCTCAGATCAGTTACTTTGGGTTGAAAAGGAATCTGTGCAAATTAACGATGGAATTAGAACAGAATCACAAGTAAAGCATATTGAACGACTACAAATGCCTAAGTATATTAAAGAAATGCAAGCGCTCTAAATAGAGCGCTTTTTTAAAGCTTCATAATTTCAATTTTATCACTGATTCTTATATAGCTGTTTGTATATGGTACGTATCCATTATTGGCATAAATCACGGTATCACTCTCAAAATAATCCATAAAATGACTATGACCAGAAATCACAACTTCAACCCCATATACTTTTGATGCTACTTCTGCAGCTTCGCGAAATGAATCTCGTATTCGAAGGTTTTCTTGTGGGTTTCCATATCTTGCCTTATTTCGACTTCTGCTTTTTTTACTTGCAGTTACTCCGATAAAATTTAATATACGGTAAGGCATTAGTTTATTGGCAATATAGTTTAATGGTTTTGAAGTAATAAATTTCTTATATCTCTTGTAGCTAGGATTTCCGAGCTCTATTTCATCACCATGACAAAAAAGTATTTTCTGTTCATTGAAAGTTTTCTTAAATGGCTCTTTATATACTTTTATTCCTATTTCACTAAAAAGTCTTTCGATGTGAAAATCGTGATTTCCTTCGAAATACTTTATTTTAATTCCCAAAGATAATAGTTCTTTTAATTTGTCGAAGAACCAATTGTATTCGGTGTAGTATTCTTGATGTGGTCCAATCATTAAATCAAAAATATCGCCAAGTAGATAAATAGAATCATTAGTTTGAAAAGGTAAAGAAAGAAATTTCTTCATTTCATTAGAGTTTTGGCCATCAGGCTTTATGTGGACATCAGAGATTGTGTATATATTCATCTCATAATAATAGCGAAATTAGAGTAGATCGGTAAGTAGTTTTTTCATTCCTTTACCAAGCTTTACAACACTCTCTTTGTAAAAATCATTTGCTTCGACTTTAAAAGAGATTCTTTTTGCACCATAAGGAAATCTATCGACTTGGTATGGTTTAAGATTTGCAACATTTACGATTTCAGCTTTAACTTTGATCTTCTTTGTTGGAAATTCAATATTACATTCAAGAACTTGTCCTAATTCGAGTTTAAGGTTTCTAAACTCTAAACCATTTAAAATAAAAGAAAATCCGCCAAACGAAACATCGTAACACTCTTTTTTCATTCCATCGATTTTAAAAT
>Ga0100393_10001964_pt1 | contig 20202 bp, 17 predicted proteins | sample CryGeymeta201517_FD_81546 | JGI IMG/M metagenome (GOLD analysis project Ga0100393, IMG submission 81546) | Groundwater microbial communities from Crystal Geyser aquifers in Utah, USA - Crystal Geyser metaG 2015-17 | ecosystem: Environmental > Aquatic > Deep subsurface > Groundwater | place... | reverse complement strand
TTAAAAGGTTTTCGAGATTTTTTACCAGAAGAAGCGCTGAAAAGACAGTATGTAATTAATATTATTAGAGAAGTTTTTGAACGCTATGGTTTTGAGCCGATCGAAACACCGGCTATTGAATATTTAGAAGTCTTTATCGGTAATATTGGCGAAGACGAAAAGTTGTTTTATAAATTTGAGGATGCCGGCGGAAGAAAAGTTGCTCTTCGTTATGATCAAACCGTTCCTACCTGCCGTTTTATTGCCCAATATCAAGATAAAATCACCTTGCCTTTTAAAAGGTATCAGATTCAAACTGTCTGGCGGGCAGAAAAACCGCAAGCCGGTCGTTATCGAGAATTTCTACAGTGTGATGCTGATATTTTTGGAGTCGATGATCGGTTAGCTGACGCGGAAACAATTGCTTTAACTATTGATACTTTTAAAGCACTAGGTTTTAAAAAACCGATTACCATCATTAATGATCGTGATTTATATAAAGGTATTCCTTATAAGGCTATCGTTTCCATTGACAAATTGGAAAAGATCGGCAAAGAAGGAGTGATAACGGAATTAATTAAAAAAGGTTATCAAAAAGAAGAGGCGAATAAACTTTTAGAAAAAGTGGTTTTGGTCAAACCAAATAACAATTTAAAAACTATCTTTTCTTATCTTGATCAATATGGAATGAGAGAAAATTATCAGTTTAAACCAGCCCTTGCTCGATCATTCTCTTATTCTAATGGTACTATTTGGGAAATTATAGTTGAGGGATTTAAACAGGGCTCTTTAGCAGGTTGTGAACGCTTTGATAGTTTAGTCTCGCGTTTCTCTAATCAAAATGTACCAGCAGTCGGTTTTGCCATTGGTTTTGATCGAACTGTCCTCGCAATGGATCAATTAGGTCTTTTTCCTGAATTAAAAACCAAAACTAAAATTTTGGTGACAATTTTTGACAAAACTCTTGTTAGAGAATCTTTAAAAATGACCCAATTATTAAGAAAAAATAAAATCAACACCGATCTATATCCTGATCCAAATGATCGCCTTGACAAACAACTGAAATACGCCAACAAAAAAGGAATTCCTTATGTTATTATCATCGGACCAGAGGAAACAGAGAAGGGTGTTTTTAAACTTAAAGATATGAAAACAGGGAAACAAAATGAATTAACAGAAAAACAGTTAATCGAAAAATTATGCTAATCAATCCCAACACCGCTATTATCGAAGCCCTGCCCGGAGTCGGAGGAGACGAGTCAAAACTCTGGATGAAAGAATTACTGTCATCTTACTTGCGATTTGCCCAAAAAAAAGGTTTTAAATTTTCTAATCTTGATGAAAATACGATAAAAATAAATGGAGAAGACGCTTATAATCTTTTTAAAAATGAAACTGGCGTCCATCGGGTTCAACGTATTCCCGAGACCGAAAGAAAAGGCAGAATCCACACCTCAACCTGTATTATTGTTGTTTTACCTCAAATTATTCAGTCCGATGTCAGTATTAATCAGGCCGATCTTATCTGGCAATTTTATCGATCAGGCGGTCATGGAGGACAGAATGTTAATAAAGTCTCAACCGCCGTTCGCCTCACTCACAAATCAACTGGTATTGTTACAACTGCTTCGCGTGAACGCTATCAAGAAGCAAATCGGAAAATTGCCTTAGATCTACTCATGGCAAAACTATATCAACTTGAAGAAGAAAAGAAAAAAGGTTTGAGACATTCTTATGTTAAAGACGTCGGAACCGGCGATCGAGCGGAAAAAATCAGGACATATAACTTTCCTCAAAACCGCTTAACCGATCATAGGATTGGAAAAAGCTTTCATAACTTAGAAGATATTATTAAAGAAGGAAAGTGGGATAAAGTAATGTTATAATTGTTTTCTTATGAAAATAAAAATTCATCCACAATATTATTTAGATGCTCAAGTCGTTTGCGCTTGTGGAAATACTTTTACTACAGGTAGCACCAAACAGACAATTACTGTCGAGGTCTGCTATAAATGCCACCCTTTTTATACCGGCGAACATAAATTTTTAGACAGAAAAGGTCGCGTCGATACTTTCCAGAAAAAACAAGCTTATGCAAAAAAGTATAAAGTGGCATACGGGGATAAAAAAACAAAAAAACAAGACAAGAAAGAAAAAAAAGTAAAAACTTTACGTGAACTTTTGCAGGAAAGATGATATAATGGTTATTAATTCCTAAGACCCAGGCTTGCCCTGAGCGAAGTCCCGCTTAGCGGGACGAAGTCGAAGGGTGGTAAGAATTAACATTTTCCTGGCGAACACCCTGCTTAGCGGGGGATGGAAAAATATGGTCAGTACTAAAAAAAAATCTCAAGTTGAAACTCTTTCTAACATTCTTAAAGATAAATCTAACTTTCTTTTAGTAAAGATAGATAAAACTACTCATCAGAATTTGGAAAGTCTTCGTAGAGAATTAAGAAAAGTCAACTCGAGCTTTAAAGTAATTAAAAACAGTCTTTTTGAAAAAGCTTTAAATCGAGTTCCCGATAAGAAAACATTGTTTAAGGATTTCAGAAAAAAGTTTTTTCCGCTTCGTGAACCATCAGCTCTTATTACTCTTGATGAAAATTGGGATAAAGGCCTTAAAGCATTTTATGAATTTATCAAAAAAGAGAAAACTCTTTCTTTCAAATTAGCCCTCCTAGATAACACTTTCTATAACAATGAAGAAACGGAAAAAATTGCCAAATTACCGAGTAAAGGCGAATCAATCGCTATGGTAATCGCTTCATTAAAATCGCCTCTGAGTAAGTTTGTCTATTCCATAAAATACAATACCAATAAATTGGTTTATATGTTGCAAACCAAGTCAAAGGAGGTGAAATCATAAATGTCAGATATAAAACTTAATGAAAAATTACAAAAAATCGCTATTGAAATAGAAAAACTAACTGTTGTTGAAATGGCTGATTTAGCTAAATATCTTGAAGATAAATTTGGAGTTTCTGCTATGCCGGTCGCTGCCATGCCAGCTACCTCCGCTTCCGAAGCAGAAACTACTTCAGCGGATAAGGAGGAAAAATCAACATTCACCGTTGTCCTCTCAACCTCAGGTAACAATAAATTAGGTATTATCAAGGCGGTTCGCGAAATCCTTCCAAATTTAGGTCTTATGGATGCGAAGAAATTGGTTGAATCAGCTCCAAAAGATCTTTTAACCGATGTAAAAAAAGAAGTAGCCGAAGAAGCTAAGAAAAAGATAGAAAACGCTGGAGGCAAGATAGAATTAAAGTAAATTTTGATTAATGTATATAGTAAAAAAGCTTTGACTTAGACCGTCAAAAAAGCTAAAATTAATCTATGACAGGAGCAAAAAAAACGTCTTCATACGGAGCCGAGTCCATTATTGTTCTCGAGGGCTTAGAGCCTGTTCGAAAGAGGCCGGCAATGTATATCGGTACTACCTCTCAATCTGGAATCAATCACTGTCTCAACGAGATTATTGATAATTCCATAGACGAAGCCTTGGCAGGATTTTGCCGTAATGTCGAAGTCCATATTGAAGAAAGTGGCTATTTGACGGTTTTTGATGACGGCCGGGGTATTCCTATTGAAAAACTGCCTAAATACAAAGTTTCCGCTCTCGAGATTGTTATGACAAAACTCCATGCCGGAGGCAAATTTAATGTCGGCGCCTACAAGATTTCTGGAGGTCTTCACGGGGTCGGTGCTTCAGTTGTCAATGCTTTGTCTTCGCACATGATTGTCGAAGTAAGACGCGAAAGAAAATTATACCGACAAGAGTATAAAAAAGGCGTTCCTGTTCATCCAGTTAAAGAAGTAAAACAATCGATCATAAACTTTAAATATAAACAAGGCACAGGCGTTTCTTTTTTACCAGACAGCGAGATTTTTAAAGAAACAGTCGAAATTAATTATAATATTTTTAAAAAACAAGTTAAAGAAAGAGCTTACCTTATCAATAGTGTTTTCTTTAAAATCTATAATCGGAAAAACAACGACCGGTTTGCTTATTTTTTTGACGGCGGCATTATCTCTTTGATTCGCGATTTAAACCGTGGAAAAAAAATTCTTCACGACCCGATCTATATTAAAAAACAACTTGATGACAAAGAAGTTGAAGTAGCAATTCAATATAACGACTCGATCAATGAAAATATCTACTCTTTTGTAAATGTCATTAATACCTATGAAGGTGGTACTCATCTAACTGGTTTTAAAACCGCTATTACCCGTGCCATCAATAACTATGCCAAAAAAGAATTTGGCAATGGAAAAAACGGTGAGGAAACCTTCACCGGTGATGATGTCAAAGAAGGTTTGTCAGCTATTGTCTACGTCAAGATGCCTTCGACCAATTTACAGTTTGAGGGACAAACAAAAAGCAAGCTTGGTAATTCAGAAATTCAGACTTTTGTCCAGCAAACTGTATTTGACTATCTAACAACTCACTTTGAAGAAAATCCAAAAGTCGGCAAAGAAATTTTAGGAAAAATTTATTTAGCTCAAAAGGCTAGATTGGCTGCTAAAGCCGCCAAGGAAGCAGTTTTGCGGAAAGGCGCTCTAGAAGGAGCGTCGCTTCCAGGAAAACTAGCTGATTGTCAAGAAAAAGATCCTGCGCTTTCTGAACTTTTTATGGTTGAGGGTAACTCAGCCGGTGGCACTGCCAAACAGGGAAGAGATAGAAAATATCAAGCTATTTTGCCATTGCGAGGAAAAGTTTTGAACACAGAAAGAGCTTATCTTGATAAAGTGCTTGCCTTTAAAGAACTAAAAAATTTAGTTATTGCCTTAGGTATGGGAATTGGAGAAAATATTGATTATGCAAAACTACGTTATCATAAAATCGTCATCATGACCGATGCTGATGTCGATGGAGAACATATCCGTACTTTATTACTAACATTTTTTTATCGTCATTTACCAGATATAATTAATAAGGGTCATCTCTACGTTGCCCAATCGCCTCTTTTCAAAATCCAGTCCGGAAAACATATTCAATATGCCTATTCTGAGGAAGAAAAAGATAAACTCGTTAACTCGTTAACTCCTGAACTGAAAAATTCACCAACTATTCAAAGATATAAAGGTTTAGGAGAAATGAATCCAGAACAGTTATGGGAAACAACAATGAACCCGGAAAAACGCGTCTTAAAACAGATAACAGTCGGTGATAGCCAAAACGCTGATTATGTCTTTTCAATGTTAATGGGAGACGAGGTTCCACCGAGAAAAAAATTTATTGTTACTCATGCAAAAATGGCAAAGTTAGATTTTTAATCCCCGCCCGCTCGTCATTCCGAGCGAAGCGAGGAATCTATTATAAATTTTTGTAAAAATTATATGAATATCCAAATCATCGCTCTTTTAATGGCGCCATTAACAGCGGTTACCGCCTTAGTCTATGGCTTAATTTTAACCAAAAAAGTCTTGGCTGAAGACGAGGGTAGCGAAAGCTTGCAAAAAATTAGTCGCGCTATCAAAGACGGCGCTATGGCTTATTTGAAAAAACAGTTCTCTGTCGTCTTTCCTTTAATGCTAATTCTATCTGTCGGGATCTACTTTGGTTTAGGACAAGGTATTGCCGTTACCTTTCTTTTGGGAGCGATTTTTAGCGCTATTATCGGTTACTTTGGTATGTGGATTGCTGTTCAAGCCAATGTCCGCACTGCCAATAATAGTCTTAAGGGTTTAAATGCGGCTTTAAAAACCGCCTTTAACGCTGGTACTGTCAACGGCATGTTAGTTGTTGGATTAGGCCTTTTAGGTGTTTCGATAATTTATATCTGGTCATATTTTACAAAAATCAACCAAGGACCAGAAATGGTAACAAAATATGCGACTCAAATTTTAGTTGGTTATGGTTTTGGAGCTGCTCTTTTGGCTTTGTTTATGCGCGTCGGCGGAGGAATTTTTACCAAAGCTGCTGATGTAGGAGCTGATCTTGTCGGTAAAATAGAAAAAGGAATCCCTGAAGATGACCCGAGAAATGCAGCTGTCATCGCTGATAACGTCGGTGATAACGTCGGCGACTGCGCTGGGATGGCCGCCGATGTCTTTGAGTCCTATGCTCTAACAATTGTGGCAGCAATGATTTTGGGTGGTTACTTTTTTGGTCTAAAAGGAGTCGTTTTTCCGCTTTTAGCCCGTTCAGGTGCCATTTTAACTTCGATTTTAGGAACATTTTTTGTCAAAGCTAAAAGCGACCAAGAAGATCCAATCAAACCTTTAATTCGCGGCTTTATTGTTTCGGCTGTCGCAGCTGCCGTTATCTTTATGTTATTAGCTGCTTATCTTTTAGGTGAACCGAAAGCCGGCTATGCCGCTATTTCTGGGATCATTTCGATGCTTGCCTTACTTTATGTGACTAAATACTATACTGGCCCAGGTGAAAAACCAGTCGTAGCTACCGCTAAAGCTTCCGAAACTGGAGCCGGTACTAATTTAATCAGTGGTATTGCTTTAGGTATGGAATCAACTTTCTATTCTGTCTTAATCGTCGCCGCAACGATTTTCGTTGGTTATTTATTTTTGGGTTTTTACGGTATTTCTTTAGCCGGCATGGGTATGCTTGCCACCACGGGAATTATTATGTCTCTGGATACCTTTGGTCCAATTAGTGATAATGCCTCAGGGATGGTGGAGATGGCTCAGTTGGGAGGAAAAGCACCAAAGATCACCGCTAGTTTAGACGCGGTAGGCAATACTACTAAAGCTTTAACTAAGGGTTTTGCTGTAGGGAGCGCCGCGGTGGCCGCCTCATCTCTTTTTGCGACTTATTTTGAAGCGACCGGACTTGGTTCAATTAATATTGCTCATCCAAAAGTCTTTATTGGTTTGCTAATCGGCGGAGCACTACCATTTTTATTTAGTTCTCGCTTGATTGGTTCAGTTGGCCGAGCCGCTTTTGAAGTCGTTGAGGAGGTCCGACGCCAATTCAAAGAAATCAAAGGAATTATGGAAAGAAAAAGTAGTCCTGATTATTCAAAGGTAGTGGCGATTGTGACCATGGCCGCTCAAAGAGAATTAATCATTCCTGCCTTAATTGTGATTGGTTTACCTATCCTAACGGCTTTTCTAGGCGCTGAAGCTCTGGGCGGATTTTTAGGCGGCGTAGTCGTCTCTGGATTAACGCTCGCTTTATTTATGTGTAATACTGGTGGGCTATGGGATAATGCTAAAAAATATATAGAGGATGGTAATTTTGGCGGTAAAGGTAGCGATACTCATAAAGCAAGCGTTGTTGGCGATACTGTTGGTGATCCTTTAAAAGACACTTCCGGTCCGGCCTTAAACCCGATGATGAAGATTGTCCAGATTATAGCTTTACTAATCGCACCATATGTAATTTTATTTATAGGTAAATAATTATGTCGAATATTCAATCAACAGAAATCACATCAGAGATGAAACGGGCCTATCTCGATTACGCCATGAGCGTCATCGTCTCCCGTGCCCTTCCTGATGTCAAAGACGGCCTTAAACCAGTCCATCGCCGTATTCTTTTTGCTATGTATAAAATGGGGCTAACGTCAGGAGCAAGATTTTCCAAAAGTGCCAAAGTCGTCGGAGAAGTACTGGGAAAATATCACCCTCATGGTGATGCCTCGGTATATGAAGCTATGGCAAGATTGGCTCAGGATTTTTCTATGCGTTATCCTTTAATAAAAGGTCAAGGTAACTTTGGCTCTGTTGACGGTGACCCGCCAGCTGCCATGCGTTATACCGAAGCCAAGCTCGCAAAAATCGCCGAGGAAATGATGACTGATATTGAAAAAGAAACCGTTCCCTATATTGACAACTTTGACGGATCATTAAGAGAACCAGTCTATGTTCCAGCCAAACTACCCAACCTTCTTTTGATGGGAGCCGAGGGAATCGCCGTTGGTATGGCAACCAAAATTCCTCCTCATAATTTAACAGAACTTATTGACGCCATAATCTATATTATCAGTAAAGCAAAAAAGGTCGAAAAATCAAAGACTGATTTAACTTTTAACGTCACCGTAGAAGATTTATTAGAATACGTCAAAGGCCCTGATTTCCCAACCGGCGGCATCATCTATGGCATAAACGATATTAAACAAGCCTATATGACAGGAAAAGGCTCAATTTTAATCAGAGCCAAAATCGAAGACGAAGACTTGGGTCACGGAAAAATAGCCATCATCGTCAATGAAATTCCTTATCAGGTCAATAAATCAAGCTTGGTTGAAAAAATCGCTAACTTGGCCAATAATAAAAAAATCGTCGGCATCTCTGATCTTCGCGACGAATCAGACCGCGATGGAATAAGAGTCGTCATCGAGCTAAAACGCGATGCCTCGTATAAAAAAGTTCTCAATAATCTTTTTAAATATACAGAATTGCAGACGTCTTTTCCGGTAAATATAGTTGCCCTTGTTGACGGCGTCCCCCAGACTTTATCTTTAAAATCAATTCTCGAAATCTATGTTAAACACCGCATCGACATGGTAACAAAAAGAAGCCAATACGAACTTAAACAGGCCAAGGCGCGCGCCCATATCCTTGAAGGTTATCTAATCGCTCTCAAACACATCGATTCGGTCGTTGAAACTATCAAAAAAGCCAAGGACGAACATGAAGCTAAAATTAAGTTGATAAAAAAATTTGGTTTGACTGAGATCCAAGCCCAGGCAATTTTGGACATGCAACTCAAAAGATTGACCGGCTTGGAAAGAACCAAAATCGAAGACGAACTGTCATTGCTCAAGGAAACTATCGCTTATCTAGAGTCGCTTCTTAAAGACGTTTTTAAAGTGTTGAAAGTCGTCAAAGAGGAACTCTTATACCTTAAAAACAAATACGGTGATGAAAGACGAACCCAGGTAATTAAGTCTAAGCCCGGAGAAATTACCGACGAACAACTGATTGAAAATAAGGAAGTAATTGTCGTTTTGACCAAAGAAGGTTATATAAAACAGGTACCCCGCGAGACTTTCCGCGTCCAACACCGGGGAGGCAAAGGCGTCGCCGGCATGGAAACAAAAGACAGCGATAATGTTTACTACATCACAACGGCAATGACCCATGATTATATGCTTTTTTTCACCAATCAAGGCAGAGTCTTTCAAAATCGGGTCTGGGATGTACCTGTCGGATCAAGAATATCAAAAGGAAAAGCTGTCATTAACTTAGTCGCTCTTCGACCTGAAGAAAAAATCACCTCGATCCTTTCTTATGACACAACGGTTTTGGAAAAAGCCGAGCATATGTTTGTTGTCATGTCGACTAAATTAGGAACCGTCAAAAAAACACCTTTCAAAAACTATGCTAATATCCGAACCAACGGGATCATCGCCATCAGGCTCGAAAAAGGAGACGAGTTGCTTTGGGTCAAACTAACAGATGGTAAAAAAAATGTCATCCTAGTTTCAAAGAACGGAAAAGCCATCGTCTTTAAGGAAAAAGAGATTAGGCCAACTGGAAGAGCTAGTATTGGCGTCAAAGGAATGGAACTTTCCGAAGCCGAAAATCAAGTTATTTCCGCCGACGTCTTTAACGATAGCGAATTTAAGAAAAATATTCTGGTAATCGGCGACCGTGGCGTCGGTAAAAAAACTAGGCTTTCTAATTTTAAAGGCCAACACCGGGGCGGCAAAGGAGTCAAAATTACCTCTATCGACCAAAAATTCGGCCACATTGCTTTTGCCAAAATTGTGGAAACCGAAAACACAACGTTGATTATTACTTCGGCCCATGGACAGGTAGTTAAGATTTCCTTATCAGCTATTCCTTCGCGTTCTCGCACGGCAAAAGGCGTTATCTTGATGAGATTTTCTCAAAAAACAGATCAGATTGTCAGCGCCACCCCGATATGATAAAATAAGATATGATAATCGACGGCAAGAAGATTGCTTCATTTTTAGGAAGAGAAGTAAAAAAAGAGGTTATTAAACTAAAGAAAAAAAAACCACTTTTAACGGTATTTTTAATCGGCGACTCTCCTGATCAAATCAGCTTCGTAAAAATTAAGTCAAAAATCGCTAAAAAATTGGGTATAAGATATAAGCTGATTCATCTAAAAACTACTCCTAACTTCATCATTTTTGCCAATAAAATTAAGGACGAAGTTAATAATCCTGAAGTTTCTGGGATTATCATTCAACAACCGCTTCCAGCTCAGCTGTCAACCAACAGCATCTATAATTATATTCCTCAATATAAAGAAATCGAAGGCCACCGAAAAAAATTTATTTTTTATCCGCCGATAGGACTTTCGGTTTTAACGATAATAAAATTTATTTTTTCCGGGAAAAAAATCGACAAGCGTCTTTTGGTTAATCTTGATAAAGATCGTCATTTTTTCAAAAAAATTTTTAAGAATAAAAAAGTTGTCTTAGTCGGCCGCGGTATCACTGGCGGCAAGCCAATTGGTCAAGTCCTCCAAGACGTCAAAATAAATTACATCAGCATCAATTCTCAGACTGTCAACCCGGAAGAATATCTAAAGTCCGCCGATATTATTATCACAGCTGTCGGGAAAAAAATTATAACCCCTTCTATGCTAAAACCAGGCGTCATCCTTATTAATGTGGGATTAAGAAAAGAGCAGGGTAAATTGAAAGGCGACTATGAAGAAAAAGAAATAAAAGAGATTGCCTCATACTATACACCAACACCAGGAGGAATAGGACCAATCGACGTCATTTATTTATATAAGAACCTTGTCGATGCTGCTAAACTTCAAAAATGATCATCATTACTGGCCAAACTGCCACCGGAAAAACTAAACTGGCTTTAGAATACGCTAAAAAATATAACGGAGAATTAATTAACTGTGATTCTCGGCAAATCTATAAATATTTAGATATTATCACAGGTAAAGATCTTTCGCCCCGCGTGTCATCCCGAGCGGAGCGGAGCGGAGTCGAGGGATCTGTTTGGTTATATGACTTTATCAAACCCTACAAGTATTTTTCCTCTTTTGACTATGTCAAAGCCGTTCAAAATATAATTAAAGATGTCAAAAAAAGAAGGAAAACACCCATTTTAGTCGGCGGCAGTTACTTTTATTTAAAACACCTGCTTTATGGATTTGACACCAAAGTGCCTCCAAATTTTCGCCTCCGCGAAAAACTAAATAATAAAACAGTAGAAAAATTACATAATATTCTTAAAAAACTTAATGTTAAATCGTTTAATCAAATGAACAATAGCGACCGAAATAATCCAAGAAGGTTAATAAGAAAAATTGAAATAGAAAAGGCTGCTAAAAAAACGGGTGTCGAGGGGAAAGGGGTCCCGGACGGCCTGCCTGCCGGCAGGCAGGCGCGCAGTCGAGAGGTATTGTTCGAAGCGAGCACCGACGGGAATGAACCCGAGACAGGCCCCGTTTTTTTAATGATTGGTCTTCGCTACAAAAATAAAGAAAAACTTCGCGAAGCCATAAAAACCAGAGTAGAGAAGCGTCTCAAACAAGGAGCAATCAAAGAAGTCGAATTACTTCTCAAAAAAGGTTACCAAAAAACCGACCCTGGCCTAAAAACAATTGGCTATCAACAAATTATTGATTATTTGGAAGGAAATACAACAAAAAAACAAGCAATTGAAAAATGGATTACTGCTGAAGTCCAATACGCCAAAAGACAGTATACGTTTATGAAGAAAGATAAGAATATAAAATGGCGGCTTATCTCTTAAATAACTTAAAAAATGCTTCTTTTGGAATTTCCACTTTCCCAACCATCTTCATCTTCTTTTTTCCTTCTTTTTGCTTTTCCAGTAGTTTGCGCTTGCGGCCGACGTCGCCGGTACCAATCACCTTACCGCTTTTAATCAAAACGTCTTTGCGGAAAGGTGCGATTCTTGTCGAGGCAATAATCTTTCCTTTATACTGAGCTTGAATCTTGACTTCATATTGCTGACGCGGGATAAGATCTTTTAATTGAGAAGTTAAAAAATTAGCTTTTTCGTACGCTCTTTGCTCCACCACCATTTCCGAAAACTCTTCAACCGGTTCATGATTTAATAAAATAATTAATCGATCCGCTTTAACTTGACGATAGTCTAAAAACTGCCAGTCTAAAGAAGCAAATCCCGAAGAAACGCTTTTTAGGTTGTCAAAAAAATCAGAAATCATCTCGCTTAAAGGCATTTCGTAAATCAAAATGATTTGATTTTTATTGTCCATAGTAATAAATCTGGATCGATAATTTTGCAAAAGCTGCATCAAATTGCCTAAATATTTATTAGGTGTCAAAATTGTCACTTTAACCCAGGGTTCTTCAACTATTCCTGATTTACTTAACTCTCGGTAATCAACTTTGGGAGGCATCAATACTAAATTAAGATTAAACTCCCGCTCCAATCTTTCCCGGACAACATCGGCATGTAAAAGTCCCAAAAAACCCACCCGAAAACCGGCACCCAGTGCCTGGCTGTTAATCGAGGAAAAGTCTAAAGCCGAATCATTCAAATATAATTTTTCTAAAGCTTTTTTTAGATTAAGATAGTCTGAAGTCTGCGTCGAAAATATTGACGCAAATACCATCGGCTTAACCTTTTTATAACCAGCCAACGGCTTACCCATATTCTTGACATCAACAATTGTATCTCCCACCGCTACTTGATGGATGTCTTTTAAATTGGTGACAACATAACCGATCTCTCCTTGATTTAATCTTTTATTAGGGATTAAATCGGGGTTAAAATAACCAACTTCCATGATCGTGAACTCAACTCCAGAATTAGCTAACTGGACTCTGTCTCCTTTTTTTAACTCTCCGTCAAAAATCCTGACAAAAGCAATCACCCCTCGGTGAGAATCATAATATGAATCGAAGATCAATGCTTGAATACTATTCTTCTCGACTTCGCTCGAAGAATAATTACTGTTCGAGCTTGTCGAGAACATGGTTTGTCGAGAACTATTAGGATTTGGAATTTTCTCAATTACTCCTTGCAGTAATTCTGCAACCCCTTCCCCAGTCTTCGCCGACATTTCAAATATTTCCTCTTCTTTAACTCCCAAAAAATCCACCAACTGTTTCTTTGTTTTTTCAACATCAGCATTTGGTAAATCTATTTTATTTATCACCGGGATAATCAACAGATTTTTCTCAATCGCCTTATAAGCATTGGCAATCGTCTGCGCCTGAATTCCTTGGCTAGCATCAACTAAAAGTATCACTCCCTCAACGCAAGCCAAAGTCCGATCAACTTCGTAGGAAAAATCCACATGGCCGGGTGTATCGATAAGATTAAGAATGTATTTAGGCGAAGATACCAAATTTTTTGCGCTTTTGGGGTTAGGGGTCCCCACTGCGTCAAAAAATTTCGGTATCGAGCCTAAATTATAGATCATTCTAACCGGCGCGAGCTTAATCGTAATCCCTCTTTCCCTCGAAATCGGATTCCTATCAAGCATCTGCTCCTCGTGTTTTCCTGCTTCAACCGTACCAGTTAATTCTAATAACCTGTCAGCCAAGGTTGATTTTCCATGGTCAACATGAGCAATAATGGCAAAATTTCTGATATTATTCATAATATGAAATACTTATATTATTTAATAATTTTTCTTCGTATTTTATCTGCTCCTTTAATCCTCATCTGGCCAACTACAGCTATTATTTTATCATTTTCCCTTGATGTCATTGACGCTGATTTCGCTCATTATGTTGTTTCCAAAAAACAATATCAGATAATTGATAAAGCTCTTGATTTTTGGGTTTTTCTTTATGAGATGATTCTCGCTTGGCAGCTGTTTCCGGTTTTCCGTAATTTTCTTCTTTTTCTTTTTCTCTGGCGGATGATTGGGACTTTGATTTTTTATTTTACTGGAGAACGGAAGCTATTTTTGATCTTCGCCAACTACTTTGAAAACGCTTTTTTTGTTATTTTTTTCAGAAATTATATACCAAAAATAAATCTATACTTTCTTATTGGAATTTCTTTTATTATTAAACTTTTTCAAGAATGGTTCATCCACGTGGCTGATCTTTCAGTCAGAGAAGATATTTTAAAGAGTAAAAGAAAGTGGAGAAATTATGTATAATATTTAAATGATTACCAAGATCGGTAATTTTCTTCGTAAATATCGTCATAAACTTATAATTTTTTTTGCTGTTTTAGGCCCAGGATTTATTACCGCTGTCTCTGATAATGATGCTGGTGGTGTGGCTACTTATAGTGTGGCTGCATCCCTATACGGAATGGCTTCTCTTTTTCTCATTATTCCACAAACGATGCTTTTGGCGATTACTCAGGAAATTGGGGCAAGAATTGCCATCGTTACTCATAAAGGACTCGGAGATTTAATCAGAGAAAGATTTGGTGTTTTTATTTCGCTTTTACTTTTCTTTTTTTATTTTATTACTAATCAAGGAGTAATGCTCCAAAACGTTTCTGGCCTAAAAGCCTCACTCCAACTTTTCAATATCCCCTGGCAGATAGGTTTAATTATTATCTGCATTACTCTTATTATGATAGTGATTAAATTTAATTACAAAAATCTTCAAAAAATATTTTTATTTATGATTCTTTTTTATCTAGCATATGTAGTGTCAGCATGGTTGGCTAAACCTAATTGGTCAGAAGCAATTAATGAAAGTTTCATCTTTCCTAAAAAAACTAATTTGTTTGATTTTAAATATTGGTTCTCAAGAATTGCTGTATTGGGAACTACGGTCACTGCCTGGGGACAGTTTTTTGTCCATTCATACATTATTGATAAAAAACTATCAATAGAGCATCTTAAAGCAGAAAAAATTGAAGTTTATTTAGGATCAATTGTTTCTAACTTTTTTGCCTGGACAATGGTCGTGGCTGTAAGCTACACTCTTTTTATTAATAAAATTCCTGTTACTGACGGATTTACCGCTGCTTTAGCCATGAGACCTTTAGCAGGCGAACTAGCGACTTTATTGTTTTCCATCGGTCTATTCAGCGCTTCCTTACTTGGATTAGCCATTGTTCCTTTGGCAACCGCCTATGTTTTTTCCGAGATGTTCGGCTTCGAAGGTAGTCTTGACTCTGACTTTAAAAAAGGTCGGCTTTTTTATTTATTTTTTATTGTTCAAATTATCCTCGCCTTGATTATCACCCTTTTTCCTCAAACTTCTCTTTTTAAACTGACTCTTTATGCCGACTTTTTAAACGGCGCTATGTTGCCGGTAATTTTTTACTTTCTTATAAAATTTTCCGAAGATGAAGAGATTATGGGTAAGTATGTTTCCCGTGGATTTACTAGTTTCTTTGTTCGTTTAGGAGCAGTTGTCATCACCATCGCCGTTGTTATTACTTTCATCGGAAAAATACTGGGTATTTAATCTTTATAAACTCTTATACCACGTCCGCAAATGTTCCTTCCATCTTTTTAAACAGTCGATGAGAAACTAAATAAAGTCCCAAAGAAATCAGTAATCCAACTACTAAACTCTCCCACTTAGGAAAATCGCCTTTAAATAAAACCTGTCGATAGGCATTGATAAAGACTGACATCGGGTTGAGTTTAAAAATAAACCGGTATTTTTCCGGAAAGAATTCAGTCGCATAAATTACCGGTGTCAGATAAAACCATAGAGTTAACACCAGATCGAAAAGATACTGGACATCGCGATAAAAAAGATTTAGAGCGGAGAGTAATAAAGACAGTCCATAGGTGAAAAAAAATTGCAGAAAAAATATGGGAATATAAAGCAACATATACCAAGAAAGGTTAATTTTAAAAACTAACATAAGGATGGCAAATATGATAAAGGCGAGAATAAAATCAAAAACCTTGGCAACAAGAGTGGCCAGAACAAGAATCTCCCGGGGGAAATAAATTTTTTTAACTAATGAAGAATTGCTGGTTAAAGAGTTCATCGCGCTTCCTAAAGAGTTGCTAAAAAAAAGCCAAGGAAGAAGACCGGCATACAAAAAAATCGGGTAGGGGATACCCAATCCTTGCTGTTTCATAATGGTGGAAAAAACAAAGCTCATAATCACCATCTGAAAAAAAGGATTGAGAATAATCCAGAAAAAACCTAGAAAACTCTGTTTGTATCTCCCTTTAATCTCCCGTAAAGTTAAATGTTTTATTAACTCCCAGTACTTTAACATATTATTTCTCATTAATATATTGATCTATCCCTTTATTCACTTCTCCATCATACATTAATTCACCTTTTTTTAAATAAAGCACTCTGGTGCAAAATGCTCTTACCGTTTCTAACGCATGGGAAACAAAGATTATGGTCACGCCTTTATCTTTAAACTCATTCATCTTAGTTAAACATTTTGCCTGAAAAGCGGTATCGCCAACGGCTAAAATTTCATCGACCAATAAAATCTTCGGGTCGGTAAAAATTGCCACAGAAAATGCCAGTCTCATATACATTCCTGACGAATAGTATTTAATCGGAGTATCGATGAATCTGGCAATCTCGGAAAAAGCGACGATTTCATTAAATTTTTTTTTAATATAATCTTCTTTTAACCCCAAGATGACTCCGTTTAAAAAAATATTTTCCCGACCAGTTAGTTCGGGATGAAAACCAGCTCCCAACTCAATCAAAGGCGAAACCATTTCTTTAATTTCCAAGCTGCCTGAAGTTGGGGCAGAAACGCCGGCGATTAATTTTAAAAGAGTTGACTTGCCAGCGCCGTTTTTCCCGACGATGCCGACTACCTCGCCTTTTTTGATGAAAAAATTTAGATTTTTTAACGCATGTACTCGCTCTAAAGTCTTTTGTTTTTTAAAGATTGCCTGGACCAATTCCTTGAGGGTTTTTTGATGCTGGAGAAAAAAATACTTGTTGACGTTATTAAAAATGATCTCAGCCATAATAAAATTTTATCATAAAGATGCCTTGATATAGCCAGAGATATTTCTCAATCTTTCAATTATAAACTTCCAATCAAACCTAAACTTCTCTGGGTGCTTAAAGTAAAACCTCCACCAATTGATCATATCCTGCCTCGCCTTAAAATTACCCATTGTCTTTGTTGTCGTCATATAATTATGGAGAACCTCAATATCAGCGGCTATTCCCATCTTATATCCGTCTTTCTTGAATCTAATAAAAAAATCCACATCCTCCAAATAAGCAAAGAATTTCTCATCGAAGCCTTTCAACTTCTTGAATACTGATGTTCTAATTAGCAGACATGCCGCCGTCAATCCGTCAATATTTGAAAATTGTAAATTGAAAATTGAAAATTCTTTTACCAATTTTATTTTCCCTATTGGTAAAAGCTTATAACCATAGTTTTCTACTTTTCCTTTTGGATTTTCCAAAACAGGAGAAACAGCATCTAATTTCCTCTTTTCCGCTACTTCGATTAAACGTTTAATTGAAGTATTATCATAGAATTTAACATCATCATTCAAAATTAGTAGCCATTTTGTCTTTATATATTTCGCTCCTTTATTAACTCCTCCGGCAAAACCGAGATTTTTTTTTCTATTATCAACCACAACTACTTTATAAGGTTTATCTTTAAAATATTTCAATAAATAGTGCAGTCCTTTTACATTATTTAACGTAGGAATGATAACAGTTAAGTCATTCTTCATGTTCCTTCTTTCCAGCTTCGCAAATATTTTTTCTGTTCTTTAGTCAAATAGTCTATTTTAACTCCTTCTGTTTTTAATTTTAGACTAGCGATCTGTTTATCCAGTTTTTCTGGCAATGAATAAACTTTGTTTTTTAACTTTCCTTTATTTTTCCACAAAAATTCCGCTCCCAGTGCTTGCCCGGCAAAACTCATGTCCATCACTGAGGCCGGATGTCCTTCAGCCGCCGCCAGATTGACCAATCTCCCCTCAGCTAATAAATATATTTTCTTATTTCCTAAATCAAATTCTTCTACCATCGGTCTCACCTTAGTAACTTTAATGGACAGCTTATTTAAAGCCTCTTTATTTATCTCGACATCAAAATGTCCGGCATTAGCCAAAATCACGCCGTTTTTAGCAACTTTCAAATGTCTTTCATCAACCACATGTTTATCACCAGTTGTTGACAGTACGATATCCGCCTGTTTAATTGCTTGTAATAACGGCATTACCTGATAACCGTCCATCTTCGCCTCAAGCGCCTTTATTGGATCAACTTCACAAACAATAACATGAGCTCCCATCCCGCGGGCTCTCATGGCAACACCTCGTCCGCACCAGCCATAACCGCAAACAACAAAAACTCTTCCCGCTAAAAGGATATTGGTCGCCCGCAAGATTCCATCAATGGTTGACTGACCAGTGCCGTAGCGATTATCAAATAAATGTTTTGTCATATTATCATTAACTGCCAAAACCGGAATTTTTAAAGCGCTGTCCTTTTCCATTGCCCGCAGTCTGATTACTCCGGTTGTGGTTTCTTCAGATGAACCACAAAATTCCCATTCTTCCCTTTTTTCATTTTTAATTTTTAATTTATGTAACAGGCTAACTAAGTCAGCGCCATCATCCATCGTCAAATTAGGCTTATTATCCAAGACGCTGTTAAGATGCTTGTAATAAGTTTTATTATCTTCACCCTTAATGGCAAAAACCGGAATTTTAAAGTCAGCCACTAATGAAGCGGCGACGCTGTCATTGGTTGAGAGGGGATTGGAGGCGCAAAGATAAACTTGAGCACCAGCTGATTTCAAAGTAATCGCTAAATTGGCCGTTTCCGAAGTGATATGAAGACAGGCGCCAAGAACAACTCCTCTTAAAGGTCTTTCTTTATTAAATCTTTTTTCTATCAACTTCAAAACCGGCATTTCACGAGCTGCCCACTCAATTAATCTCTTTCCTTCCGGCGCAAACTTTATATCTTTAATATCAAATTTCATTTAAACCTCCTTAAATTTAAAAAGCGAAGATGCCTCCCGCTCAGCGGGACGGTATCGAGCTTTTTCATTCTTTTATTAATCTCTTTTATTGTTGGCTTATGATTCACCGTCCCGTATTCTTCAATGGCAAAACTGGCCATGACATTGCCTAATTTTAGCGAATCAATGATTGATTTTCCACTGACAATGCCAGCAATAAACCCGCCTCGCCAAGCATCACCGGCTCCCGTCGGATCAACAACCTTTTTCACTTTGTACGCTGGTACTTTTATAATTTCGAATTTTGGATTTATTTGTGATTTGGGATTTATGATTTTGGATTTATATTCATATTTAACTCCCTCTTCCCCCAACGTTGTTATCAACTTTAACCCGCAACTCGTTAACTCGTTAACGGTTTTTTTCAACCGTTTCGTTATCATCGCTATCTCATAATCATTACCCACTAAATATTTTGTGTTAATAACTCCTTTTTTTAAATCTTTATCTTTTATCCAAGTCAATGCCATTCCCGGATCATACATGTAATCAATCTTATATTTAATCGCCTCTTCCTGAAAATGAAGAAAAGCATCAGGATGAGTAGCTGAAATTACCAGTAAGCTATCTTTGCCCGCATATTCTTTTAAACTGATTTTTTTTGCTGATTCACATGCTCCATAATAAAACCCCCAGATTTGATTATCATTTTTGTCGGTCATCACCTTTCCTGTAGCCGTATAAAGTCTTTTATCAACAATAACACCTGAAATATCTATCTTGTTTTTCTTAAAAAAATCCAAAAAAACTTTTCCATCCCTCCCCACTGCACCAAGAATCCTAACTTCTGATTTTTTATTTTGAAAATTTGAATTTTGATATTGATTTAAAATTGAAAATTGAAAATTGAAAATTTGCGCTATGTTATACGCTATATTCGTCGCTGTTCCTCCTATTTGTTTTTCCAATCTGTTAACGACAAAAGAAATATTTATCTGATGAAGCTTTTCCGGATGAAAATAATCTTTAAACTCTCCCGGAAAGTCCATGATTTCGTCATAAGCGATTGAACCGGTAATAAGCAAATTCATATTGTTATTATACTTTAAAAGAAAAATTTGATATTTATTATTTCTCAACTCAAAATAGTTAAAAAGGTTGATTTGCTCAAAAAATTGAGCACATTGTATTATAATATATAATATTAAATGAGTAAAAAAATAGCCGCGTTTACAATTATTGCTCGTAATTATATCCCTCAAGCTTTAATACTTATTGATTCTTATACAAAACTTCATCCCGATCATAATTTTTTTCTTATATTTATTGATGATAAAAAGAAAAAAATTAAAAATGCAATATCTATTAATGCGTCAGATATAGATAATATTCCAAATCTAAACGCAATTAGATTTAAATATGATATCACAGAATATTCTACCTGTCTTAAACCATATGTGA
>Ga0100393_10001957_pt1 | contig 20238 bp, 19 predicted proteins | sample CryGeymeta201517_FD_81546 | JGI IMG/M metagenome (GOLD analysis project Ga0100393, IMG submission 81546) | Groundwater microbial communities from Crystal Geyser aquifers in Utah, USA - Crystal Geyser metaG 2015-17 | ecosystem: Environmental > Aquatic > Deep subsurface > Groundwater | place... | reverse complement strand
CGGGCTCTTTGCGGTGTACCAGAAAATCGAATTGTACTTTGGTACGGTCTATGGCTCGATAATAGTTCATGATCATGGATTCGGCACCGCCCCGATTCATAATGGTAAAAACCTGTAAAATTCGAATGGGCTCCATCAAAAATCGTTTTTGGTTTTGAATCGAATGTAGGCATACAAGGCGATTCCAAATGGAATGGCTAATAGGGTAAGCCCTTTTTTAGGCGACTCTTTTAAGAAACTGATGTTTTTTATAAACAGAGAACTAGACACGTAATGAATGGCATTTTTAAAGGCATCGTTAAAGCTTTTAGCCAATGCCATTCTACTTTTTCTGGAAAAGGCAAAGCCTTTGGGATGTCGGCGGTATTGTTTGAGCATGTTTCTACTGGACCCATCCTGTAAGTATTCCACAATGCAATACACCTCATTTACCGGAAACAGTTTATAATCTTGGTCAATGAGTTGGTACAAATACCCCAGGGGTACAAAGCGCTCCCCTTTAAAAATGGGATAGGGTGGATATTGTTTTACCACGGCAGTTTTTAGTACCAATTTTTTATCGCCCAATACTTTGTGTTGATGATACAACTCATAGAGCGTGGTTTCATTAAGATGTTCTGGTATGTAGCTGCCTATAATGGCCCCATTTTTATCCGCATCCAAACCTACAAGACCCGCAAAGCGTGGATTATTTTTAATAAGTGTCCAGTTTTTTAAAATGTTTTCAACCGCGTTTTCTGGCATAAAATCATCACTATCAATACAAACATTGATTGGGGTGTCTATCAAACAGTACGCTGCGTTATGGGCACCATGCATGCCTAAATTTTCTTGATAATGGTACAGAATTTCTATTTTTTCCTCGTCAATCCAAGATTGCACTAAAGCTTTGGTGGTATCGGTAGAGCCATCGTCTATGATAAGCCAAAGAAAATCTTGATGGGTTTGCTTAACCAAACTTTCATAACATTGGCTCAAGCAATTGGCGCGGTTGTATGAGGGGGTAAAAACGGTAAGTGTTTTCATAGCAATGTATATTTTTTATCCAGAATATAAGTAGTACATAAAGTAAGTAAAAAAGAAATAAACAAACATGACTTTACCAATCATAAAATGTTGATTCTTAAAAAAATGCCCTTTCAAAAATGGGTAAATGATAACAATGGCCATCATAAACCAGGATAAATACGCAAAACGGTTTGAATAATTGGCGGTAATGACCAAAATCCAAAAGCCATTACAAATTAAATAGGTATTAACCAATTGGTTATAAAACGAATCATTAAAATTCTTTTTATAAATAAAATACCAAGCTGCAAATACTGCAAAAGCACTGTGAAACAAAAAGTCCCATCGAAAACCCGTACTGGCAAACGTTCCAGCTTCGGCTTGGGTGGTTAGGTAGCCTGCCAGCCTATCATCATCCCCAAAGCCAATGCTGGCAAATAAGCTTACCCATATGCTACCCGTTGCCAAGGATACGGGAATGCATAATAACCAAGCCTTTAAAAACACTTTAGGGTGGTTATAAAAATAAGTTACTAGGTACGCAAAAATGGGCAATAAAGCGGTTTTATGAAAAAGCGTTGCTGCAAAAAACAACAGCCCCATGACTACTTTGTTATGTCGGTAGCTAACGCCCCATAAAAACAAGGATAGGGCAGCCCCATTGCGCATGCCATTAACCCCATAAGTCCAAAAGGAGAACGACACAATAAAAAGCACAAACGAATAGTACCAGAACTTGTTAAATAATTGAATTGAAATGCGGTACATGGGGTAAATATAAATGATGGCCACTATGGTAAAAAAGGTATGTACCGAAGCTACGCCAGACATAAACTTCATAAACACATGCCAGCCATAATCGCCCACATTTTTTCCTATGCCACTACCTTTGGCATATTTGTTATAAAAGAAATTATAATTTACTGTATCGCCAAAAACCGCATATATGGGTCTTTGCCCCATATATATAATTATAGCCATCAATAAAAAATACCCGGCAGCGTTTATAAAAGAAATGTTTTTAGGCGCCTCTATTTTTAATACCCAGGTGTGGAATAAGCTAAGAACCACCAAGAAAAAACAAAAGTTTATATAAATGGGGTAATAAATGCTTGCTGGTATAAAATCAATCATGTTACTGTGCTGCTGGGTTGTAAATGTAACGATTTATTAAATGGGATAAATCATTAGTGAATTGCTTTCCAGAAAATTTATCCAAATGGTGGCCGTCGTAGGTTTTATAGACTGCATCATGATTTTTAAAATTAATATATGTTATGTGGTTTGTGTTGGCCGTGCTATCCATGATCCGATCAAATTCCGGGAAATACTGCTCTTCGTAGGCATAAAACTCTTTACTTATGGGCATGCGCAGTAAAAAAACATGTCCCTGCTTTTTTAACCGTTGAATCAAATGGTTTAAGCTTTGCACCCTAAGTTGCGATATTTTTGATTTCTTGGCATCTTCTAAAAAGAGATGGATTTGGACTTCTTTCCAAGACTCAAAAACCTCCTTATTGCTAGGCAAATTGGTTTCCTCGAGCCAGCCGTCTTTATGGGTTTTCGAGTTTTGTCGAAACATTCCTTTAAAATGAAAAAAGCGTATGTTTTTAAATAGATACTCGAAATTTGGGTTCATATTTACAAACTGCATGTTGTGTGGTGGCTGCCCTGCTTCTCTAAATTCACCGTCTCTATGGCTAAAGCCTTTATGTTCGGTTAGCATTTCGGGCGTTATGGAAATGATAAAAAGCCCATTTTTGGTAGATGGATCTAATTTTTTATAAATACTTTCATTGTATAAGGGCCCTATGATGGCTTGGGCAATGGTAAAACTGTAGTTGAGCATGGGAAGCTCCAGATCTGTAGTCTTAAAATATTCGTTAATTTCCTTTGGTTGAATGCCTTGAAAGCTCCTAGAGTCGCCAATAATGAGAGATTTGGCTTTGGGCGTGGTAAATTTTTCATAAAAATAATCGACTTCACCACCAAAATTCATAAGAATACAGGACATGATCCCGAAACTTAGGATGATAAAAAGGATCAACTTAAAAAATAGTGTTTTCATTCCTCTTTAAAATTGAAAATAAATGAATGTTTCAGAACTTCTGCCAAAAAGGATAAGCATTACGAATAATCCTATATAACACAACCACCTTAACAATAGATGGAGATTTTTAATATCAAAATCATGTGTTTTTTCTTTGTTTAACCACTCCACGCCCATAAAAATAACGACTAAAACCAAGATAAGTATAGAGGTATTGCTAACAAACACCGATTGAAAATCGAACAGACTTTTGGATCCCATTCCCCTAAAATAATGTATGCCATCAAGCACCGTAGGCACTCTAAAAAAAACATCGGTAAGCATGATTAAAACAAACAGGGCTACCATTTTTAACAACACCTTTAAGGATGGCAAGCGTGTTCCTTCGGTTAGCTTTTGAGATGAATTGATAACGCCAGAATACACCAAGGGGATAAAATACAACCCATGGAGCAACCCATACAACCCAAAAGTCCAATGGGCTCCATGCCAAAAGCCTACTAAAACAAACGTCGTGATTATTGCAATTACAAGACCCTTTTTATGGTAATTTCTTACCGTAAAAGATAGTGGAGTAAATACATAATCCATCATCCAAGTAGTTAATGAGATGTGCCATTTACGCCAAAAATCACTAATATTTGTAGAAAAAAAAGGCGTTGAAAAATTACGCATTAACTGAATTCCAAACAGCTTTGAAATGCCAATGGCCATATTGGAATATCCTGAAAAATCGGCATACAATTGGATGGCATAATAAAAGGCCCCAATGAGCAATAAAAGGCCCGATTTATTTTCATAATCATTAAAAATGGGGTCAGCCATGATTGCACAATTTTCTGCAATGACCACTTTAGCAAAAAGCCCCCATAGTATTTGTCGAAGGCCATCTACAAAGACCTCATACGAAAAGGTACGTTTATTTTTAATTTGTGGCAGTAAATTAGAAGCCCGCTCGATAGGCCCTGAAAGAATTTTTGGAAAGTAACTTATAAAGAGCGAAAACTCCAGTAGATTGCTACTGGGTTTTACCTCTTCGTTATACACATCGATGAGATAGCCCAACGATTGAAATGTAAAAAAGCTAATACCTAATGGCAATAAGATGGTTAAAGAATTATAACTTGCCCCAACCCCCAGCGTATGGAGCAATTCTACAAAACCTTCTATAAAAAAATGGGTGTATTTAAAATAAACCAGCAACCCAATGTTAAAAATGAGGCCTAAGTACCAATACCGCTTTTGAGTTTTTTCATTAGCGGCACTTTTATTGATTTTTAAACCAAGCCCATAGTTTATAAGGATGCTTGCTACAAGTAAAAATAAAAACCTTAGATCTGCTAGGCCATAAAAAATAACACTGGAAGCCAGTAACAAACTGTTTTGTAAAACCGAACTTTTCTTAAAAAAAGACCAGTACAGTACCAAAACAGGTATTAAAAAGATAACAAAATTAAACGAGTTGAAAACCACCTTATTACCTTAACGTTTACTTTGAATAACGGCCACTAATGATCCCAAGTTTTTAAGCTTGTTTAAATCGCGTAATTTGAATTTAATTTGGAATGCTTCTTCTATTTTTGTTAAAATCATCATGTGCGATAACGAATCCCAACCATCGACATCCTTGGCGGTTAGTTCGTCGTTCATTTCAAAATTATTATGCTCTAATATCGATTGAAGCACTTGGCTTATGGTTTCTTTGATGTGGGTTGTTTCCATGTTACATGTATTGGTTAGTAAAAAGTTGCGTTAGGGCGTTTCGGTCTGTTTTTCCATTGGTATTTAACGGAAAGCCATCTACAAATTTAATTTGGGTTGGTATCATATACTTTGGTAATTTTTCATTTAAATAGTCTAATAATTGCTTTGTATCCATTGGTTTTGATTCAATTACTAAACCTACTTCGGTATTATTTATAACATTAGTAAACGCTAAGGCCACAGCATTCATTTTATTTAAAGCAGATTTTGTATGAAATTCAATCTCAGATAATTCAACCCTAAACCCTTGGATTTTGGCTTGAAAATCAACTCTACCCAAATATAGTACATCACCGTCTTTATCGGCAGAACATAAATCACCAGTTCTATAGAATCTTGTTTCTTTGCCATTATGGTTTTTATAAAAGAAGACTTCTTTATTTTTTTCTTCATTTTGCCAATAGCCCGGGGTTAATTGCACACCACTTAAACATAATTCGCCTGGTTCTCCTATTGCTACTTCATTATTATTATCATCTACAATAATCGTTGAAGTATTTATCATGTCTTTCCCTATTGTTAATACGCCATTATGGGTTTTATTTTCGCAATTTCGTTTAAAGGTATAATCCATACAATAAATAGTACATTCGGTAGGTCCATAAACATTAGCAATCGTTGCATTTGGCACACATTTGCTCCATTCTTCAGTAACATCGAGTGGTAAGGCTTCACCACAAAACAAACTATATTTCATTGAGGGACAATTAATCTCATTAAAATAAGCGCGCAAATAATGAAGTATAGAAGGCACCATTAATGCATACGTTAATTCATGATCTTCCATTAACTCAAAAATATAGCTATATTTAATTTCGTCCTTTGGAATGGTATAAACACAAGCACCTTTAAGTAAAGGTGCTAAATAGGACACCACTGATAAATCAAAGGTTAATTCAAACATCTGCAAACATCTATCCTCGGCAGTTATGGTATAATCTAAGGCCCATTGGGCTTCTATAAAACCAGATAAATTACCAAATGTAATGGGAACACCTTTTGGAGTTCCTGTAGTGCCAGAGGTGAAAAATATGTAGGCTAACGTATCATTTGATACTTCAGATGGTTTTAAGTTTAGCTCATAGTTTTTTATATTTAGTGTTGAAATGGAGTTAAATTCTGAAAAAACAATAGTATCAGATGAGTCTAAAATAGACTCAATATTTGCTTGATTAATTACTGTTACATTTCTATCCAAAGGAAATTCTGGATTTAAAGGAATATAGGCTTTTCCTTCTAGCCACAATGCAACTATGGAAGCATATGTGTAAATATCATCATTAGTTATTAAACCAATATTTGAATCGTTTTCATTTATTGACTCTTTAATAGCCACTCTAATATTTGATATTATTTGGGCAAAATCAGCGTAGGTATAGAACATAGTATTTATACAAAACGCATTACTTTTGAGGCTATTATTTATTGAACGCTGTAGGTTAGTAAATAAGTTCATTATATTATTATTTGATTACCGTTAGTTATATAAAAAGTATTAAATAATTTTACTTTTAGAATTAATCTAAATACTAATTTTAATATATTTCTGAGGGAATGCAATAATAACACTGCTAACATACAGTTTTTAAAAAATTGAACAACTTTTAATCTATGAATTAACAAAAATTTCGGTGTAATAGCGATTATTTGGATATTAGCTTGATATCAAGTAGTTTTAAAACTATATTTTTTTTATAATTTTTGCAGGATTTCCGACGACTGTGCAATTATCAGGCACATCCTTCACCACCACGGCGCCAGCACCAATATTTACATTATTACCAATAGTAATACCTCCAATAACTATGGCACCTGTGTAAATTGATACATTGTCTCCAATAGTTGGCCTTTTGCCGTTCACTTCACCAACCGTTACTAAATGATTCACATAAAAATTTTCACCGATACTTTCGGCATTAAGTATGGTGCTGTAAGGATGCCCTGTTAAAATGCCACCCCCCAATTTGGTGCTCATATCTATTCGGAAATATTTTTCTTTCGGACAATATAAATTTAATACACTAGATATAATACCACGATTTCTAAAATAAAAGATGGTTCGAAAATCGGTTGAAAGGGTTAAAAAATAAATAAGCAAACTGGTTTTACTGCCGTTGATGTTTTTTTCTTTGGACCAACGTTCTAAATCTAAATCTATAATTGCTTTATTTTTACTTGTTTTATAGAGTAAAACATGCGGAATCAATAAAAGATGGTAAATAAGTCTTTGAAAAGTAACCATAAAAAATGATTTTAATATATTTTTAAATAGTGGTTAGCAACGGGTTGTTAAATTAAATTTATCCATAACCGGGTACTGTGTTTTTTAATTTTTAGCCAAAAGAACCTCATTAAACATTTCTAACCATAAAGCCATCACCTTTTCCACATTAAAGTTATTAGCGTTTATCCTAGCGTTCTTTCCCATGGAAATCAACAAATTGTTATGAAGCATTACATGTATTAAACTATTTGCAAATGCTTCATTGTCATTGATTGGAATTAAAATCCCATTATCGCTATTGATGATATTTCTTGGACCATGTGGGCAATCAAACGATACAATAGGCAAACCACAAGCCTGAGCTTCCAAAAGCACCAAAGGAAAACATTCATTATCAGAAGTCATTACAAAAAGCGATGAACTCAACATTTTATTCTGTATATGGTTTGTCGGACCCTTTAACAGAAGGGAATTTGATAACTGTTTATCGTCAATTTTTTTCTGCAGTGTTTTTATATAACTCACATCTCCAGTACCGTAGATGTGCAATTGCCAATCTTTATTTTTTTTATGTACTAATTCCCAAATATCAATTAGAATGTCAAAGCGTTTTACGGGAGCAATTCTGCCTGCAGATATTACTACAGGTTGTGAGACATCTGAAACGGTGGTTGGATAGAAGGTTAATGGATTTGGTATGATTTTAACATTATTGGTTTTATAATAACTGGCTTCATCTTTATTTAACACCACCAAAGCATCGTATTTTGACTCTACAAAATCGGCAAATCTTAAAAAATATTTTTTCTTGGACTTATTAGACGTTTGCCGGTAAGCCGTTTCAATGGATTTTGAGAAATGGAACTCTTTAACTTTGGGAATCGTTTTATTAATAAAAGGCATAAAGTACGTATCTACACTATGACTACAAACCACAACCACATCGGGGTTTATTTTTTTTAAAACTTGTTTTGTTTTATTAATATGCTTAGGGATCTTCAATACATTTATGGGATGGAAATAAGATTTATTACGTTTATAATTGATGTTTAAATCTTCAAATACAATAGCATCATTAAAGGAATAGCAAGCTTTATGTTGTTTTTGCTCGGTAGTTATGATGTAAACCTTATGGCCTTTTAGAGCCGAAAAATAATTAGCTTTGATAGAAAGGACTCTTTCAATACCACCATGCCTATAAACTTGATCGATAACAAATACAATATTCATGCTTATTTTAAAGGAATTAAGGTATTAAACAAAGCATCCCATTGAGGCACAATAACGTCTGGTAAAAATCGTTTTACATGTTCTTTGGCCAATGTTCCCATGCGGTGTCTTAGGGTCTCATTTTCAATTAAGGCTATTATTTTTTCACTGAATTTTGAAATGTCTCCGTTGGAAACCAAAAACCCATCCACTTCATTTGCAATGATATCGGAAGGACCATAAGGGCAGTTAAAAGACACACAAGGCACGCCATACGCCATGGCTTCGGTAAGCACCATTCCAAAACCTTCGTATCTGGAAGACATGGCATAAATAGAGGCTTGTTGATATTTATCGTTTATATTCTTAACTGGCGGATAAAATGTAACCGTAGTTTCAATATTCAATTCTTTAGCTAAGTTATTTAATTTTTGTGATTCATCAATGGTGCCATAAATTGCTAGTTGCCAGTCAGGATGCTTTTCAGAAACCAATTTCCAACTTTGTAACAATCGGTCGTAGCCCTTTTGATAACATTGTTTTCCAACAGCAATCACCTTTTTATTTGTTAATGTTGACACCTCTGAGGGATAGAAAGACAGGGGATTTGAAATGACCTGAATATTTTTTAAATGCCATTCATTTAAATTTCCTTGAGTTAATACCACAAATGCATCATAAAACGAAGCCCCAAAATCCATACATTTAAACTTGAACCTATTCATTATTTTAAAAAACAGAGAACGCTTGTCGGTTTTAATTTCAATATTTTTAGACACATGCCGTTCATAAACCATAGGACATGGTTTACCAATAACTAAAGGTAACATCAAACCTTTTAAGCCATCATCACAAACCAATATAATATCAGGTTTGATGGCTGCTATTTGGTGTTTTATGCCTGCTCTATATTGTTTGATATATTGAAGTGGATTCCCAATGGCATTTATGTTATGAAATTTAATTTTAGAACTAAAATCATAAAATAAGGCGTTACTGTCCTGATTTAAAGTAAGGATATTGACATCATATTTAAAGGTGTCCGCAAGCATACTGGCCTTAATAGATAAGACACGCTCTAAACCTCCAGGTCCATTAATGCCATTGGTTATGTATAGAAGTTTTAAACTCATGTTAAAGGGGTGTTTTTTTTTCTTTCATTTGAAAAAAAGATGTCAAAAAAATGAGCTTTCCTTTTTTAAACGATTTTGTATTTTTATACAAAAGAAAGATGATTGCATTTGGGATGATTAAACAAAGCCCTAATTTTATTAATAGGTTTATCAAAGGGTTGACATTACAAAATGATGCCACATAATAGGTTAAAAGTCCTGCAAAAGATATGACTAAGACATAGTTGACTAATTTTTTTAAATATACCAAAGGATTAATTTTTAGTCCCAATTTAAATACAATATAGGGGTCGTACCAAAAATTGGTTAAAAGTCTTGCTAGTGCGGTGGCCAATAAAATACCGAACAATCCCCAATAATGGCCTAATAGAAAAGAGAATGCTAAATTAAGAATGGCAGTACCAATCACAAAATATTTACCCTGATGAAAAAAACCGTAGGTAGATTTAAAGGTCCAGATAGTACTTTGCAGACCTACCATAAAAAAATTAATGGCTATCATAATGGCAACCGATAGCTGAAGGGTATAACCATTGCCAATCCAAAGGATTATAAAATCGTTGGAGAGAATAACAAACGAAATAGCACTTACTCCATAAATCCAGAAATTTGCCAGATTTAACAGGTTAAAGGTTTCGTATTGTTTTTCTTTACTTTCAAGGGCATTTATGTTGGCGATACTTGCAGATACATTAGAAAAAATCTGGGAGATTAAAGAAGCCGGTATGCCCATGAGCATATAATAGTTAGACAATAAGCCTATGGAAGCCAATCCGGAAAAATAATTGATGATGAGGTTATCGGTACTATTAACCAAAATGCCTCCAATTTTAATAACAAAAGTAGCTTTGGCATTTGAAAACACTTCTTTTTTAACTTCTTGGTTAATGGTGTTTTTGTCATATTTTGCTAAAAATGGATACTTTTTGTTAACTAAAATAGAAATACTTACATTAGATAGAAATTGGCATACCAACTGTACCAATAGATAATATAGGAAGTTTTTAAATAGTATGAGTACTGCAATTTGTATAATATTTTGTAGCACATAAAAAGCTAAATAGTTTAGCGTGGTTATGTAGTTTCTTTGATCGGCATTGAGCAGGGAAACCTTATATGAGAAAAAATAAGAGGATGCGGCGTTAAATAAAAAGATGCTATAAATAAGATAAATACTTTCTGTAATAACTGTTGGTTTTTCAGGGATTATTTGATCTAAAAAGGGGAGTACACCCAGCCCCAAAACTAAAACAGAAACGCCTATTAGGGTGTAGGCTTTTCGGTATAGATTTAACACACTAGCCACGCCAGCCTCATCTTTTTCGGCTAAGGGTTTGTATAGGGAATACACAAAAGCAGAGCCTATGCCTAGCTCGGCAAACGACAATACCGATAAAATACTGGAAAACAAGCCATTAATCCCTAAGTATTCAATAGCTAAATAGTTTATAAATATGGTACGGCTTACAAAACCTAAAATAGTATAGATAATTTGTGATACTAATCCGGAACTAATGTTTTTTAAAGAATTATTAGTTCTAGAATCCGTATTAATACCTGTAATTTTAATCATTATTATTCTTTTTTAATGATTCAGCTAGACGTATAGTTAAACCTTGTACAAAGGGCATCACATCAAAGGTTGTGGCATATATGCCAATGCCTTTGGTATCGCCTTGGCAAAAATCGATAGCACCACTGCGTCTTGTTACTTTCATTAAACAATTTAAACAAGCCTTCGACGCATTTAAAAACCTAACCTCTTTTGTAATAATAAATGCATTATAAAACAGCCAACCTGCCAGGGAAGTAATAGACGAGTCGTGTCTTGACATATCTACGCCCATCATCGCATTAAAACCGCCATCTGGTTTTTGTAATGGCAATGTGCTTTCGGCCGTTTTGATAATCATATTTTTTAATGTTTCTTTTTTAGGATGTAACGCATCTAATTCAATATACATATCGACCACCCCTAGAATAAACCAGCCTAAACCACGACCCCAACCGTATATGCCTAAAGGCAGATTTTTTTTAATATCGTAGGCATGGGCGGGTATGAATGGCTGTTTTAAAAAAGCTTTGTCTACATACGCTTCGATTTGTTTAAAAGCCAAATCGATGTATTCGGGTTTATTAAATGTTTGGGCGTAAAATGTTAAAAAGGGACAAATAAAACCAATGGTATCAACAAACCGAATGGTAGATGTGTAATTCCTGTAAAAAACGGTGCCATCGTTACCTTTAAACGATTCTATTAACGTTATTATGTCATCAAAAGCAGGTTTTAGTTTTTGGGGCGCAATATTTGTCTTAGAAATCGCATATGCTAAAATAGCGCCATCAACGTATTCTGGTTTTTGTAACCACGTACTAGTGGCTAAATCTATTTTTTGTTTTATAAACAAATCTATTGCTTTTTTGCTTTCTTCGGTATGGATGGCTCCCAATAAACAGCCTGCTTCTTGCCATGACTGAATAGTATTGCTTTTATAACGTCCTTTAAGTATGTCGAAAACAACATACTTGTCATTATCTGTTAATTTTACTGTAGGTGTTTTTTTAAGCCAGGTTTTATTAACTTTTTTTACTGCATTAATCCATATTTCTATTGACTGCCATTTGCCAAAATACAGTCTGTTGTAAAACATTTTTAACGACAAGTATAAATCGATGCTTACAATAGCAAACAAAAGTATTGCTACAAAAAATATAATAAGGAGTAAAATTAAAAATGGTGTGGCCATAAAGCTTTTGTTGTTATCAATTTATTAAATCGTAAATTTTCTCAATTTCACTTTCGGTACCCAAGATTTCATTTGATAAATTTTTGGTTAGTTTTTTGCTCAAATCTTTATTAGTAATTAATTCTATAATGCCCTTAGCAATCGCTTCGGCGTTCATATCTACAATCATTCCAGTTTTATTGTTCGTTATTTGGTCGTTTACGGTACTAAAATTCGTGACTAAAATAGATTTGTTTAATATTTTAGCTTCGTCTATGGCAATTGATTTTCCTTCAAATCTTGACGTTTGCATATATAAATCGGCTAATTTTACGTAGGGGTAATGGTTTTCTTTAATACCTAAAAAACTCACATTATTTTGTAAATTATTTGTTTCTATTTGATTCAGCATGTTTTGTTTAAGTTGCCCTTCGCCTAAAATGGTCCAATGAAATGAAAACCCTTTTTCTTTGACTATTTTTAAGGCATCTATAGCGAAATCGTAACCTTTTTGAGGGTCGAGTCTGCCTATAGAAATGATGTTATAAGTATTTTTCTTTGGGAAATCTGTTATAGATTCGTTTGAAAGTTTATTAATTAGGGTTGGAGATACAATATTGGCAACGATTTTAATTTTATATTGACTTTCTGGGAAATTTTTAACTAAAACCGCTTTGCATTCTTCTGAGTCTGTAACTATGGCATCTAAATATTTAAAATAGGGCTTGTCAATCGTTTTATCCATTTCGAGCTTGTCGTAATCATTATGTATAAAGCCAATCTTTTTTTTAGCTTTTATTTTTTCTATGCAGTAATAAATAGGATTTTTTTCTAAAAACCCGATAGCTGCATCGTATTTTTTATTATTTTTAGGAATGCATCGGCTTACATATTTCCAACAACGTTGTTCTCTTCTTGATGGTTTTTTTTCCGTTTTGAAGACATATCCAAAAAGTAATCTATTAAAAACAATATCGAATCGGCCTTTCAAAAAAGATTTTGTCAATGCTTGAACGAATGGCATATCGAAATATTTATAGGAATCAAGAGGTGACAGTAAATTTGCTTTTTCATGTACCTGTTTTAAAAACAAACCTTCAGTTTTAAACAATTGAATGTCTACATTGTATTTATCATAATCAATGGTTTGCAAAATCGATATTAGCGATTTTTCTGCACCACCACAACGCAAATCACTCATTACAAATAGTATATTCTTTTTATTCATCGATTAATTTATAAAGTTTTTCTATTTCATGTTCGTTACTTAAATTTTCTTTTTTTAAGTTGTTTGACAAAGCATGTAATATGTTGTTGTTGTCCAAAAGGCTAATTATTGCTTTTGCTATGGCTTCAGGAATCATATCGCATATAATTCCATTAACACCATTTGTTATTTGATCGGTAACTGTCGAAAAATTTGTTACCAGTATGGGTTTTTGCAAAATTTTAGCTTCGTCAATAGCAATTGATTTCCCTTCATATCTTGAGGGTTGGGCATATAAATTCGCATTTTTTATATAAGGATAGGGGTTCTGCTTTAATCCTAATAAAATAAAATTATCCATTAACTCGTATTGTATTATTTTTTCTTCCAACATCAATCTATCTGCACCATCCCCAATAATAAACCATTTAATTTGATACCCTTTGTTCTTTATAATCTTACACGCTTCAATGGCATAATCAAAACCTTTTTGTGGATGTAATCGCCCAATAGATACAATGTTGAAATATTGATTGGTGAATTCTTTTGGAATTGTTTCGTTAGCAAGAACATTAATTAATTTTTCAGACACAATATTATGCATGACCTTAACCTTGTTCTGTAACCTAGGAAACACGGTTTTCAAAGAAATTGCACATTTATCTGAAACAGTAACAACATGATTTAATTTTTCTAGAAATGGTTTATCAATTGTACTATCCAATCCCAATTTTTGGTAGTCGTTATGAATAAATCCAATTTTTTTGGTTGCATTTATACAATCAATTACAAAATAAATAGACGACTTTTCTAGATAGCCTATCGCCGTATCGTAATTTTTTTCAAATACAGGAATTGCCGTTTCGAGATGTTTCCATGAGCGCTGTTCTGCTTGTCTTTTGTTTTTTATGATGTTATTTTTTAAGGTGAACAAAATGCGATTTATAATTAACTTGATTTTGCCTTTTTTAATTGCGGTTATAAAAAACGTTCGTAACTCTTCTGTGAAGAGTTTATAATCACCATCAATATCTATGAGGTTTATTTGTTTTGGTATTAAATTTAAAAATAGCCCTTTTTTGTTAAGTAGCATTAAATCTACATTGTAAGAGTTAAAGTCTAAAACGCTTAATAAGCTTATTAAACTTTTTTCGGCACCACCAGCATCTAAACTGGGAATTACGAATAGTATGTTTTTTTTCATTAGAACTTTATTTTCAAATTATAGATACTCTGTAAAATAATACTTTAGTTACGCTCTTATTATTTTATACTAGGCATTTTATCAAATAAATGCCATGCTGCTTTTTGAGACATTTCTTTAATTTCTGGTATTTTGTTTGTTAATGCAAGTTTTAAAGACGCTTCTTCTTTTACCAAAACATCAAAGTTCTCAATCAGCTTGTCTGTGTCTGATATTTCGCTAAGACTTAAAACCAGTTTTTCTTCGCCAAAAATATCTTTTGCAATCCCTTTAGATTTAACACTGTAGCCTAAAACCATGGTTGGCACTAATGAGGAATAAGCAGCTATTGTAGCATGTGTTCTGGCACCAATAAAGAAGCGCATTCTTGCAATATATCCTTTGTATTGTGTAGCATCTAAATTGTTTGGAAGCATTAAAACTCTTCCAGAACCCTTAAACTCATTATAAAAGTCTAATAAACACTCGTAATCATCATTACCCTTAATTACTACATGCGGTGTAAGCGCTATAATAAAATCTGTAGTTTCTAATATATATTTAACTAAGTTTTTTGCCGCTATCTGCGAATCCTTGTTTTTATTCCAAACTAATGGGCTATAATTGAACCCTATCGTATTGCCTTCAATCCAGCCATCGGGGAGTGGTAGTTCATTTTTCTCCATTGTAAAAGCGCCATCGGCGCATAGTTTAGTATTGGGAAGGCCATTTTGTATTAACAAATTATATGTCATAGATTCTCTTGCGAGTATTAAATCGAACCGTTTTAAATCTTCAAGTTTTCGCTCAGACAAATCTTCTTTACCTATAGAAGCTCCCCAAAGGACTAGCTTCTTACCTGCCTTTTTAATGCATCTATCAATTTCGTAAATACCTGGTTGCTCTCCATAACAATAGTTATCACCACCAATTGATAAAAAAACATCATAATCAGGTATTTTTTCTATAATGTCTCCATGAATTTTTCTTAAAGCAAATGTTTCATCTTTAAAAACCTTTATTCTAAATACACTAATAAACCAATCTAAAGAATAGGGTTTTAATATCCGAGGTTTGTCTAATATTAATTTATCTATTAGAGGAATTATCGTATCACTTTCAGGATCTGCCGAAGCTACATGGATTATTACGTTTGATTGATTTTCTTTAATTATTTCAACCCCAGTTCTTACGATAGCTTCACATCCTCTGTTTAAACTTCCTCCATGGAAGAACATTAATATTTTCATTCGTTTGTTTTTATTATTATTTAATTTCTTAATATGCTATATTTCGATGCTAAAAAAAGTTTCAGTATTGATCTTTGTTTTAATGCCGTTAACATGAATTTGCCGAATCTATTTTCATTTTTATACAAGTCTTCGAAATTGTTGTTTATAGTATTTATAACCTCTTCATTATTAGTTATCGATTTGACGTAATTATATCTTTTAAAAAAACCAACTTTTTTAGATGGTTGAAAATAAATATTGATAAGAGAGATGGTGTTTTTTATAAATTTTTCTGATTTTAATTTGTTAATTTCTTCATCTGTCTGAACTAAATCCATGTAAGAACGATAATTGAATTTATATATGTCTAAATAATTCTTGAAATAATCCATTTTAAATATATTTCTTGTGGCACTATCTTCGGTATCTCTATAATTATAGCCAATGTAGTTAATGTATTTTAACGTTTTTATTTTGTTAAAATATAACATATTGAAAATATTATCCTCACTCAAGGCATTCCCTTCAGGAAAAAGAATACCATACTGCTTTATAATTGAAGCTTTGTATAATTTATTCCAAAGTGAGTACAAATCATCATGTTTAATGAGGTAAGGTAGCAGTTCCTTTTTAATGAAATTTATATCTAAAATTTTATTTTGAGGAAATTTAAATCCAGAAACATAAAAATCACCGTTTTGGTAACATTTACTATTACACATAACAAGATCTGTATAACTAAATTCTATTTCATCATATAAAATTTGATACATATCATTTTCTACCCAGTCATCGGCGTCAACAAAACCTATATACTTCCCACGTGCAATTTTTAAACCATTGTTTCTGGCAATACTAACCCCTTGGTTATCTTGATTAATTACAATTACTCTCGTGTCTTTTGAAGCTAGTTTATTTAATATCTCAGAACTACTATCTATAGACCCATCATTTATAAAAATAAATTCACAATCTTTAAAAGTTTGGTTGACCAAGGAATCAATACAAGCATCTAAATACTTTTCAGTGTTATAAACAGGTATAATGATACTAATTTTTGGTGTGGTCATTATTTAAAGCAATTATTTATCATGTTTTCTATATCGGAAACTTCTAAATCATAGTACATAGGAAGCCTCAATAAACAATCGGTAAATTTATCACTATTAGATAAATCTCGGCCATCGTGTTCTATTTTGTAATAAGCACTTTTATGAAGTGACAGGTAGTGAAACACAGAATGATAGCCATTCGTTTTTAAATTATCAATGATATCATTGCGGTGTTCAATGTTTTTAGTAACAATATAAAACATATGTCCGTTATATGAATTTTCTGTTTTTACAGGGAGTTTAATATTGTTTAAGTTTAGTCTTTCCAGATTTTCATAGTAAGTATTCCAAAGAGAAATCCGTTTTGTCTGTATAGATTCAAGAGCTTCCAATTGAGCCCACAAAAAAGCTGCAATGACTTCTGAGGGTAAAAATGATGATCCAGTGTCTACCCAACCGTATTTATTGACTTCACCCCTTAAAAATTCGGCGCGATTAGTCCCTTTTTCCCATATAATTTCTGCTCGTTTAATAAAGCGGTCATCATTTATAGTTAATAAACCACCTTCACCAGATATAATGTTTTTTGTTTCATGAAATGAGAAAGCACCCAAATGGCCAATACTCCCTAAGGCTTTTTTTTCTCCCTTTTTATTTATATAAAAACTGTCTATTGCCTGAGCCGCATCTTCAATAACTAGTATGTTATATTTGTTTGCTATTTCCATAATAGCATCCATATCACAAGCCAATCCTGCATAATGCACAGGGACTATGGCTTTCGTTTTTTTTGTTATTAATGCTTCAATTTTAGTTGCATCTATATTTGGATTATCGACGTATGAATCTGCAAAAACTATTTTAGCTCCTTGACGAACAAATGCAATGGCAGTTGAAACAAATGTATAGCTAGGAACAATGACTTCGTCCCCTGGCTTAATGTTAGCAAGAATAGCCGCCATTTCTAAAGCATCTGTGCAAGAGGTTGTAAGCAATGCTTTTTTTATATTGTATTTATCCTCGAAAAATTTTTGACATTTTTTTGTGTATTGCCCATTACCAGATATTTTTCCAGATTTAATAGCATCTTCGATGTATAAAATTTCTTTGCCCGTACTGTAAGGCTTGTTAAATGGTATCATGGTCGTTTTGTTTTATTGAGAATTCTTTTCAAATAGTCATAATAATCACCTTTCATGTTTTTTATTTTGGAAATGATGGCTTCTTTCTGAATAAAATCCATACTAACTGCTATCTCTTCAATACAGCCAATTTTTAAACCCGTTCGTTTTTCAACTACTTTTACAAATTCAGTCGCTTCACTTAATGCTTCATGTGTTCCAGTATCTAACCAGGCATACCCTCGACTAAGAATTATTGTTTTTAACTTTTCTTTTTCAAGAAACATTTGGTTTACCGAAGTTATTTCTAATTCGCCTCTATGAGAAGGTTTAACTTGCTTAGCATATTCTACAACAGAATTGGGATAAAAATATAATCCCACTATCGCAAAATTTGATTTAGGTTCTTTAGGCTTTTCTTCTATGCTAAGGACATTTCCATGTCCGTCAAATTCGGCCACACCATAACGCTCCGGGTCTTGTACATAATTACCAAAAATTACAGCTTTGTTTTCATTTTTAACAATATTAACAGCTTCATAAAGTAGTTTTTGTAAGTTGCCTCCATAAAAAATATTATCTCCTAATATGAGGCAGACGTCATCTTCATCAATAAATTCTTCTCCAATTATAAAAGCTTGGGCTAATCCATCTGGTGATGGTTGTTCGGCGTATGCCAAATTCAATCCAAGCTGAGACCCATCTCCCAAGAGGTTTTTGAAACTGGGTAAATCATGTGGTGTTGAGATGATTAGTATTTCCCTTATATCTGATAACATCAAAACAGATAAAGGATAATAAATCATGGGTTTGTCATATATAGGCAATAATTGCTTCGACATGACTTGTGTAAGTGGATGTAAGCGTGTGCCGGAACCCCCAGCTAGTATAATTCCTTTCATGCTAATTATTTTGTAGGTACATATTATTATAATATTCCATATAACTTCCAGAAGTGACATTTGATAGCCATTCCTCATTTTCCAGATACCAATCAATGGTTTTGGCTAAGCCTTCTTCAAACGTAACGGATGGGCTCCAAGCTAATTCTTTATTAATTTTAGAGGCATCAATAGCATACCGTAAATCATGTCCAGGTCTATCTTTAATAAAAGTTATGAGTTTTTCAGAAGTTCCAATGACCCTACCTAACTTTTTATCCATAGTTTGGCAAAGTAATTTTACCAAGTCTAAATTTTTCCATTCATTAAAACCACCTATATTATAGGTCTCCTGGTTTTTCCCTTTATGAAAGACTAAATCTATTGCTATAGCATGGTCTTTAACATACAACCAATCTCTGGTGTAATTACCATCTCCGTAAACTGGTAGGGGTTTGTTTTGGATGATGTTATTAATAAATAGTGGAATGAGTTTTTCTGGAAACTGGTTCGGGCCATAATTATTTGAACAGTTGGAAATAACATAAGGCAAACCATAAGTTTCACCATAAGCTCTCACAAAATGATCGGAGCTTGCTTTTGAAGCTGAATAGGGTGAATTAGGGTCATAAGACGTGGTTTCTTTAAATAGTCCAGTATTACCTAAACTACCGTATACTTCATCTGTACTGATATGATAAAATAATTTATTTTCCCATTTATTTTCCCAAATATTTTTAAAGGCATTCAATAATATCATGGTTCCCAAAATATTGGTTTTGGCAAATGCCAGTGGATCCGTTATTGAACGATCTACATGCGATTCGGCAGCCAAATGAATTACTTTGTTAAACTGATATTTAGAAAATAGGTTATTGATAAATCTTTCATCTGTGATATCCCCTTTAATGAATTTGTAATTTTTAAACCCATTTAAGTCATTTAAATTTTCTAGATTACCGGCATAGGTAAGAGCATCTAAATTAAAAATATGATATTGAGGATATTTAGTTACAAAGAGTCTTACCACATGTGACCCGATAAAACCTGCTCCGCCAGTTATTAGTATTTTCATAAATTGTTATTTTTTATAGACGCCCATCTACCGATTCTTTTAAAACCCCCTTGACATCATAAATAATGCCCTTTGGGTTTAAAAGAGCTTGGAGGTTTAAGCTTAAAAACTCTTGGTGGGCTACGGTTAGGATGATGGCGTCATACCCTTCGACAAGCTCAGGGTGACCGAGTTGTTGGGTGGTGGTTAAGCCATACTCATGCATAACTTCCTCTGGATTGGCCCATGGGTCAAAAACAGTAACCTGAGTTCCAAAACTTTGGAGCTCACGAATCACATCCACCACCTTGGTGTTGCGTACATCGGGACAGTTTTCTTTAAAGGTAACGCCCAATACCAGAATTTGCCCACCTTTAATTTTGATGTCTTTTTG
>Ga0100393_10001947_pt1 | contig 20320 bp, 10 predicted proteins | sample CryGeymeta201517_FD_81546 | JGI IMG/M metagenome (GOLD analysis project Ga0100393, IMG submission 81546) | Groundwater microbial communities from Crystal Geyser aquifers in Utah, USA - Crystal Geyser metaG 2015-17 | ecosystem: Environmental > Aquatic > Deep subsurface > Groundwater | place... | reverse complement strand
TGACAGAAAGAAAATGAGAGAGATAATGACAGAAAGAAAATGAGAGAGATAATGAGAGGGAAGAAATGAGCGCATCGTATCTTTGCGCCCGATCGTACGAGAGTGTGGGAGGACATTGTCGTGAAAAGCGATCGGCGAATCCATCGAACGCCAAGCGAAATGAGGGAGCGTAGACGACGTAGTAAAGGTTGATAGAATAAAGTCGTGGATGAGTGGACGGAGATGTCGCGTTGTTAGAGAAAGCCGCCTTCATGGTTGATTGAGTCGTTGAAATTGTTTTTGCGTTGGACGATGAAAACTCCTTAACCGTGAAAGAATAGAGGCAAATAATGAGAGCCATAGCTGCCGCGGCTACACTGAAAGCACTTACTTCGAAATCGCCCCTCGAACAACGAAACTGTTAATGAATGTAATTGTCTTTGGTTGATTACGGTTGATAATTGCTTGCAAATGTTTGGAAAACCAAATAATGAAGAGTCGAAGATACGAAAAAGTGAATTTTTCTCTTGCGAAGTTCTCGTTTGAGTCAAAAACGAGCTTCAACAAACGGTTTGAAATTGAAAAACTGGTTTCGGCAAAGCAAGGAATATGCGGTGGCGGTTCTTCAAACTATTTCACACTCCTTGATGCCCCGCGCAGTCTCTCGATATTGATTCTAAATTGAAAAAGAAACAAACAGAGCATGACGTACCGATTGATGGAATGGCGCTTTCAATTTTCAAAATCTGCGAACAAGTGGTGACGTGCCAACATTGATTCGAGTTTCTTGAAAGAGTTACACAGCGTCTTGAGTCATTCTTTGTGCTGTGTCCGCAACAAAATAAAGAGAGAGAGAGACCAGGGAGGCGTTTGATCGCTTTACTACTAGTGTGCACAGAAAAAAATGTAGAAGGAGTGTTCCGTGTCATAGACGAGTAGCGATTAGAGTCAAGGGATTGTTGCAGAAAAAGCATACTACGGGATTCCATTGTCGTGTACCAGTAAACCGACAGAAGCATGCTGTCGACAACGCAACTTGACAAGCCTTCGGGAAGACAGACGACGAGTTGCAATCAAGTAGAAAAAGGCAAACCATGTCATGGAAAGTAGTGCTACGATTTAATACGAATACATTAAGTCTTCTAAAAGGGTAGCCCATGCCTCCTCCTGGGAAGCGGCGTGGTAGTATTCGTTGCGATATTTGTCCTGCCATAAATTCCATCCTTCCAAAGTCGTCTCGGCCAAATTCCTCACGGGTCCTGGAGGTAAAATCGATGCCACAGAATGAAGCAGAGCGTCACGAAGCTTGCAGGAGGTTGATGCGCCTCCTCCTCCTTCTTGGAAATGATTATGATTAGTGGCGGGATACTGCGGATCCCACGCCTTAGATAGTTGTTCGTAAGAGGCGCCGTCAGAAGCGGAAGTGGCGGTGATACTGCCAAACTTTAAAACGGGCAAACTAGCTTGACCAGACGATTGAACAAGTTCGTTTAGGAAATCAAAATCCATGTCTTCCCAATCGCTTTCTTCGTCTTCGGTGAGTTGATCACTATCGGCGATCAACATCGTAGTACCAACTTCTTCATCAACACCATCCTGTTCTTCTTCTTGTTCTAACTGTATAATTGTGGACAAAGCTCTGTCCACGTCTTCCGAAATACTCAAAGCAATGTTTGCATGCCACAGGGATTCTCTGGCAAAAGATAAGACGAGTTCTGGATTGCCCCACTTGGTAAGAGTAAAGGCTGGTAACTGGTGTAATCCGACGACTGCATTATTAGTAGATGATGTCGTCTGTCGCCCCTCCTGTTTTGGTGGCAGGATAGAAAACTTTCTTGGCTTCTTCGCAGTTTCGGTTTTAGTAGCATCAACAAAACAAATAATATTATGATCTTCTTGATGCGCCGTCAGACGAACAGATCGATTCTCTTTGCAATAACTTTTTGCGCCAGTAGTAGCACGTGTACCTGCCATGGGAGGTGCATACTTGGGCCTGGCCCTTAACCAAAGAAACTTAGAGGGTGTCAATCCATCAATACTGCAAAGTAGAATAGCCAACAACAACCCGAGCAACTTTAAACCAACATTGGTAGCTGTTGTACCGACACCAGTCTTGACGCTCATCATAGCACTGCTATAAAAAGACCTCCACTGCTGCGATCTTGTTATAGAAAGAACCTGAACGAAGCAAGACGAGTTGCTTGAACCTTGTACCAGTGCGGAGCAGTCGTAGATGATAGAAGTCCAAGCAACATTCTCCAACAAAGAATAATTATTTACTCCAGTATCAATTATTGTAACGTGTAAGTTTCAGATTTTCAGATTGCGTCAGCAGAAAACCAAATCTACAATACAGTAGAGTGAAGATTAATTTTATTTTGAAAAGTGCAGTCATTTTTGTGGCCAAACAAGGGTCATTTACATGTCGCCTGCCTCTAAAGTTACCCCGCTTCCTTAGGATCTAAGTACCATATGGAATGTTGAAATATATTTAGAAGAATATTATTTTGTTCGCACGCCTGTCTGTCTAATTCAAGAATGAACCAGTCGGTCATAAATGTTCGATCAAGGTCATTCAAGCAAGATCTGCAAAAACTTGCAATCATCTTTCAGCAAGACTTTGAAAGTATCTTATGCAAGATTTTTGCTTTCATACCGGTATCGCTCTGCTATTTATTAGTTTGGTAGACTAGTTTATGTTCGCGTGAAGGTTGCTACAATAATAAATTGAAAATAAATCTTTTCCATTTATTTTCTTACTATTACAATACAAGTAACTTCTCTCTTTAATCTTTCTCTCCGACGCCAGGATATTCCACTATAGTAATAATAATAATATTTCCATCATGTCGAAAAAGGAGGCCATGCCGTACGTGTACATCCAATCGGCCGAACATGCCTGGGTTCCAGGCCGTGTTATCAAGTCCGATTCCAAATCTGCGACTGTGGTAGTCCAGAATTATACCAGCGAAGAAGAAATGCTCGTTAATGCTGCCACTACAACGGGTACCAAAGTTCACGAAGTAACGGTGAATTTGAAGGATTACAAGGACGGTGTCCTTCCTATGCAAAATGTCGACGATCGTGGAAAACTTGGAAACCACGAAGACATGGTGAACTTGTAAGTGTCTCTGTCTTTCTCTGGTTGTATGAGATAAGAACCTTTGTGACCTTTCCTAACAATGCTGAGTTCTCCTTAATTTTTTTCTGTTTTCGATACAAAAAAGGCCATATTTGCACGAGGTAAGGTACAAGAAAATCTACTTGTTCTAGTTGTGAAATTTCTATACCGTATAGATGGGACCCATTATGATGAGGACCCAAATTCCAATTTGGATTGTCATCTTCTAACATGCTGTATTTTATCCAATGCTTCATCTCCTTTCTTTCTTTCTTCTTGTTCTTCAGGCTGCTATTTTGTACAATATCAAGTACCGCCATGGAAAGGCACTCCCATACACCCGTACAGGAGACATGATTGTTGCCGTCAATCCTTATCAGTGGATCACTTCGCTCTATACCGAGAGTCAGCGAAAGCATTATGCTCAAAAACTTGTATGGGAGACTTCCGAATCAGACCCCAGGGAACGTCTGGCCCCTCACGTGTACGAAACGTCGGCCTTGTCCTACAAGGGAATGTCCTTTGACGGGCTCAACCAGTCCATCTTGGTGTCGGGAGAATCTGGAGCAGGAAAAACCGAGACTGTCAAGATTTGCATGAATCACATTGCCAGTGTCCAGGAAGGGCCTCGTCAAGTTAGTGACTCATCTCCTGTTGTGCAAAGAATTGTGGAATCCAATCCCGTCCTGGAAGCTTTTGGAAACGCCCAAACTCGTCGCAATGATAACTCCAGTCGCTTTGGAAAGTACCTTCAACTCCAGTTCAATCCCACCGGAGGAGTCCGTACAAATGCCAAATTGGTAGGAAGTAAAGCGGAAGTGTTCCTCCTTGAAAAGAATCGAGTTGTGGAACACGACTCTGCTGAACGGACGTACCACATCTTTTACCAGCTTGTTGCCGCACCTGAAGATGCCAAAAAGAAAATCTGGGAAGGTCTTTGTGGAACCACAAACACTTCCTTCAAGTATGTTGGTGCCACAGCCACAAACAAGATCGAGGGTATGACTGATGCCGAGCATTTCAAGAGCGTAACTGATACTCTTAAATTGGTGGGAATTGGAGAAGAAGAGCTAACCAAGTTCTACAGGGCCATTTGCGTTGTGCTTCAGTTGGGAAACATTGCATTTGGTCCTGACAAAGGGGATAACGACAAGTCCACAGTTACGTCCGCTGCTGAACTTTCTGCCCTTGCTAAATTGATGGGTATCCCTGAAGCGGATCTGACTTTATGCCTTACCGAAAGAACAATGGCAACCAAAGGAGAAGTGTACAAGGTGCCCTTAAGCACTGATGATGCAAAGGGAAGTGCTGATGCTCTTGCAAAAGAGATTTATGGCAAAGTCTTTTTATGGGTCGTCAAAGCCATCAATACAAGGACTTGTGCTGAAATGAAAGCAGAGAAAGCTGGTACTCAAGCTGGCAAATTGGGCACAATTGGACTTCTTGATATCTTTGGTTTTGAGTTCTTTGAGGTGAATCGCTTTGAACAGTTGTGCATCAACTATGCTAATGAGAAGTTGCAAGCAAAATTCACAAAAGATATTTTTAAGTCTGTCATGGAAGAGTACAAATTTGAAGGTATCCCTTTAGCAGACATCAAGTATGATGACAACACCCATGTGCTTGATCTCATTGAAGGTCGAACTGGGCTTTGTGCTCTTTTGAACGAAGAATGTGTCCGACCCAAAGGAAGTGGTTCTGGTTTTGTCAACAAAGCTTTGTCTGCAAACAAGAACTCCCCAGCCTTGATTGCCAACAAGACAGATCGTGGGAGCTTTGGTGTTATCCACTATGCTGGCACAGTATTCTATGATGCTGAATTTTTTGTTGAATCCAATAAAGACACTCTTCCCACTGATCTTGAAGATTGTGCTTGCAAGTGCAGCAATTCCATTATTGCAGATGCTTTCAATTTTGACAAGTACCATGCTGCTGCTGTCTCCAAGAAGGGAGGTCCCAAGCGCCAAAAGTCCAATATCATGGCTCCAACTCTTTGGACAAAGTACAAGGCACAGCTCTCATCTTTGATGACCAGCTTGTATGCTACGCACTCACGATACATTCGCTGCATCAAACCTAACACGGTTAAGAAGCCTCTCATCATGGAGCACACGGCAACAGTGGAGCAACTTCGTTGCGCTGGTATTGTCGCCGGTGTGACAATTTCAAGATCTGCATTCCCCAATCGTTTGCCCAACTCTACCGTATATGCTCGTTACAACAACATGTGGGACAGGAACGCCTACCCATCGGCCAAAAGCATCAACATGACACTTCCAGAAAAGATGCGTGCTGACTGCGAAGCTGTGATGACCTGTGCTCTCAAGGAGAAAGAGACCGCCGACGGAAAAGTATTTGTAGTTGGAAAAACCCGTACATACTTTCGTGCAGGGGCATTGGAATTCCTGGAGTCCCATAGAGTCGTTGGATTGGACGCCCAAGCTATTGCAATTCAAAAGTCTATTCGTGGTTGGCTCGTTCGCAAGGATTGTAATTTCAGCCCCAAGGGCAGACGAGAGGAGGAGGAACGATTGAGACGTGAGGAGGAAGAACGACAGGAAAGATTGAAACGCGAAAAGGAAGAACAAGAGGCCAAGCTGAAGAAGGAAATGCAATCTTATGATAAGGAAATGGCCGATCTCAAACGCAAACTTGAAATGGCAGAAGAGTCGGGACAACGGGCAGAAGCGGACGCCAAGGAAGCAGAAGCAAGAGCACAGTCAGATTTGGATGCATTGATCGCATCATGTAAGGAACAGCAATCTGGAATTGACACATCAAAGAAGGAGTTGGACCGACTTAATGCTAGTCTTGAGGCCAACATGAAACTCATCGAAGTTCTCCGTAAGGAGAACAAGAAGCTCAAGAAAGCCTTTGAGAAGCAGTCGACACTTCACATTGATTTAACCGCAAACAATAAGAAGCTCAGCAAAAGTTGCGATGCCAATGCTTTGGCCTTTGAAGCATCGGAAGGTGACTTGCAATATGCCGCGGAAGTGAATGAACGTCTGATGACTACGTTGGACGCCGCCAAAGACGAAAATGCCCATATGAAGGAAGGGGTTAATAAGGGACAGAGTCAGTACATGGCATTTGCAGAATCCAGATTGGAACTTCAAAAGACGTTGGCGTACATCTTGAACACAACCCAGGATGGATGCACCGACAGCAAGTTGGTCGAGGATTGCTTCGCGACTGCACACGCATGTGAAGCGGAAGCCAAGGCCATCATGGATGTTCTCGAAGCCAGGACTGACATCTAAACAACAACAACAAAACAATCTTCCAAAAATATAAAATAGGGCGAGCGAAAGGAGAAAGTTGATGTTTTGCATATTTGTGGCGTATCGTGGAAATAACTACTTGGAGTACTCAGTAAATAATAATTACTATAAAGGACTTTGAACGTCCATTTAGGATACTATTTGTATCTCCGGCGCACCAAAAGACACAACAGTTCTGCGCGTCTAGCATGACGGTAGACCAATAAGTTAACGTACAAGTATCTGTCTGAACAATTTTGTTCTCTCCAGGCCTGTCGAAGCGCCAGCGCATGCCTGCAAATCGGCGGTCTCGCTACTACTAAAAAAAATATCATTATTTCAGCATGAATTTCATCGTATGGGTTTGTGCATCATGGTTCCAGGATAGAAGGGAGTTTTGCTAGATGACAACGAGTTATTTTTGTCGCCAAAGCGAGTTACCTAGGCCTCTCGCCTATGAGATCAAAATCCAAAGTCCAACACTTCATACACTACAATAAGTAAACGGCGCAAAATGCAATGCTTTTTTCGGCAGCAATTGTGTGCAAGGAAATGATCCTGAAACAACACGTTAATTTAATAATGCTACGGAACACATGTTTTGACCTGATCGCAGTTCCGCCGCCTTCGAAAGGCGTCATACCATGTCTGGACAGCATCAACTTTGATTTCTCCCTCGGCTGCCGATGTTTTTATTCCACACTTTACCTGACGTCTGGAATCGGCATTCAGACAATTTCTTTACAATTGGCTAGCTGCAGCTATATTTTGCAGGCGGGTGCTGCTGCCAATAGAAAATGCTCATGAAAAGTCTGTTAAATACGCATATCCTGTAGAATGGTAACAGCTGTAAATTCCTAATCCAGAGAAGGAGAACAATACATGGGATGCATTCTGTTGAGTACTGTATTCGTTTTATTCCAAGGACTCTTTTCCTTTACTTGACTAGCTTGGGGCTGCTGAGTCAATTAATCGCTCTTTTGGTCACTTTCCTATGCGAGGACAAAACAGCTTCTATTCCTCACTGATATGATTGTCTCTTGATACGCTAGTCATGCTGCAAGGTATTACGAGGATGCTTCATGCGTTTAGCCACTGCGCTTCTTACCTTATCGACAGTGATCACCTTTGATAAGTGATACTATATTTTTGCTCCAACGAAGCACCATTGAGACACAAAATTTGTGCCTAACTGTTGTCCGTATCGTGGCGCTTTCTCTTTTCCGGGTTCTTAGCAGCAACTGCTGCTGCCATTTTGGTAGTTTGTTCCAGCATTAAAAAGCGCCAAGAAACAAAGCCTTTCCCTTGCGCTTCGTCGTAAGAGGCCAGACCTTGCTCAAGAATATCCTTGTGGTTGCAATAGTATTCAAGAGTATTTTGAGCAACCTCGCTTTTAGAGAGGCACTCCAAAATGATGGAGTTTTCCACAAAGTACGGTCCGTAGGCATCCACACTCTTCTTATGTGTCCTGTCGTACAAAATGAACCCGGCCTCGTCGGCAATGTACTGAATTCGATCTTCGAGTGGATTGGTGGGTAAATCGTGGCGGTTGAACTGATCCTTCATTCCGATAATGTAAACGCCCTCCTTAATCCCGGCAAGTGTGTACTCAGGGCTTTGGCGAACCTTGTTCTCGATGACTTGAATGCCGAAATGGTGATGAATAGGATCGTCACTAGTTTTACCATAGGCACCGCCATCGCCATTGTCATCTTCCATAGGCTGAGGCACCGATGCATCAATCACTCTCCAGAACCCCCTCAAGGCTTTGGACGCATGCTCACAATCATGGATCTGAAAGAATTCCTGCACGTCATTGGTAATATAGGTACCATTGATGTGGTGCGAGTAGAGAAATTGAAGCGTGGGAAACACGTTAATAGTGCGTTGGGTTCCCCCCAGCCGATAACGGATCGTCACAATAGGTATGGGGGATGGCAAATTGAACCAAAGCTTGGTAAGGTCCTTCTCCAACCTGAGCGTTTGCTTAAAGTAGTTATCGCATTCCATGAAAAGGCTCAGCTGATTCTTTTTGTGAAAAAAGCCCATCGCATCGCTGTCCTGGTTCTTATTCTGTTGCTTTTGTTTCTGCTTCTGCTGTTGCTTGGTGTAAGAAATTTCCATGGAACCCTGTTGCTCGCCGGAAAGGAAGCCAATAAAGTCGTCGTTCCTGCTGCCCGAAAAAATACGCTGTTCGAATTTGTGCTCTACAATCTCCTTGAGAAGTGTTGCCATTTGAGATTCGTCTAACTCGTGAGACGCCACAACCCTGTTGGGACTTCGGCGGAACTTGTCGTGGAGGATATGCAAGAGTATACGTGCTAGAACCGTGTCGCCCATGATCTTGTTGCCTAAAAGAACAGCCAATCGTTCAACCTTGGCAGTAATGGTCTTGTTCATCTTTTCCAAAAACGCATTCACGATTGTATCGCGGTAGTAGAAAGACTCCTCAGAGAGATTGAATAATGCCACCAAAGTTAAGAAAATGGACGAGATGTTGCCAGCCATCTTGCTGTCGCAATTGCGAATGTATAGTTCACGGGTAAGTGCTTGGCCCTTGATATCGTGCGCTGGACTGTCTTCGTCCGTCATGGCATTGCGAATGTTGCTCTTGTAAATGCAAAAGACCGTATCATTCATGGTCCGACTGCGTCCCATGGCCTGCCAAATTTTAGAAAAGTCATCCACGTCGTGGGCCAGGACTACCGCTTTTGTTAAAAGTGGTTGATGATAATGCCGTTGATAAACTAACTGAAATGGAATATCTTTGCCAATGACGTTGCGATTGTCCACGAAGAAGAACACGCGCTCACGCAAGTTTGCTCCATATTCACTGCAGAGCCATCGATAGAACTCCTCGTCGTACAGTACATCGTTCTCCGAGCGCATGCAAAGAACACGGTCGCTATTATCAGCCTGGTCAATGTGATACACGTAGTGGAATCGATCAGGTCCAAACTTTCTGCGGATAAGATCACGCACGTCATGAATGGTAGACCGCTTAAAAACACCGCAGAGGTCAACAATGGCGTTGAAATTTTGACTTTTGTCTTCGACTTGCTCCTCTCTTGCAAAAAGTGTTCCTAGTACTTCTATCTCATTGTCTGCATCAGAAATAAAGTCAGAGAGAACGTATTTGACAGCTACATCATTGTTATTGCCTTGGAAGCGGGTAAAGCGATCTTCAAAAGCCTCCTGTGATAGCTCATCGCTGGTGAAAGCATAAAAGTTTCGATCAATCATGTCGGGGATCTTATCCTCCTGTCTGTGACGAATGTAGCCAAACGTTGGATAATTGTCAAGGAATGGTGTCCTGATAAAGAAAAAAGAAGATTTTTTCAGCGAGCTGAAATCTACATTCAAGGAGAAAATGGCCAGCAATAATTTAAAAGCATTCGCAAAATTCACGGCTGTACTTACCCTGTGAACCCGATACAATCAAAATTGAAAATAATATCGACCGAGTTGACGGAACGAGACTCGTCGCGAATTTCCATTCGTCTCAGTATAATTTCGTACAGGAATTTTATCAAACCATCACGTGTTCCTGGATGCTTCTCGGCAATCTCTGAGAGCTTCTCGTGTCCGTAGACTAGATCATCGTACTCGAGATGATGCAAGAAGTGATCATTCCAGTACTCAAATGTAATGAACTTGCGCTCATTCTGGAAGAGCTCATTGTACTTTGTGATATCCTCTCGCAAAATCACGTAGGTCAAATAAATTGTTCTCTCAACATCGCTGTAGTATGAACCCGCCATCGCTCGGTTGACCGATTCGTAAGGCCGAGCTATCAGTGACTTGTAGCCTTCAATATCCTGTGTGATATTTGTGGAGCAGTGACGTAGGGTGTATTCGTTAAAGATACCAAAGCTCTTGTTTATCGAACGACTTGCATCTTGAATTTCGGTGTGGATAGCACCAAACTTTGAATACAGCTGATACCAATAGTCTGGATTGTTCGCCGACTCCAAAAGAGCACTTGGGCACGACTGACCAGCATACGCTGCTCGGCTGACTTCATGGAAGAGGTCAAGCGTCGTTCGGTCAAATGAGCTGCTCTTGTTAGAGCAAATATTGAAGACAAGCTTGTCTCGGTCAAGAAAATCGTCCACTTCATCAGCAACTACAAGCATGTGTTCACGGTGCGGCCGAACCTTTGCACAAATGGAGTCATATGTGAGAGCCTTTTTGAACTGATTGAATGACGTGACAAAAATCTGCTTCATGCCAGATGGCTGAAGTTTGACGCTCTGGTGAAGCAATACAAAGATATCTTCGTAGACCCTATAATCTTCCCTAAAATTGAGATTCAAACAATACCGGTACACTTGGGTTTTTGCGTCCGAAACTAAATGCTCAGGGACCAAAATAACCAGCGTATCCTTTTGTTTTCCTTCTCGAGCCAGGGCTTCGTGGGCTGCTTTGTTGTTGGACAAAAAGATTTGGCATAGAAGCGGCAAAATGACCTTTGTTTTTCCTGACCCGACTTCAGAGAAATGGAAGCATTCTTCTGAGGTAATGATGCGATGGAGAAATGCTCGCTGTTTGGGTGTTGGTATGATTTGGTACTCGCCGTCAATGAATCGTTGGTATTTGGTGAAGCTTTCGCACAAAATGTCAATGAAAGGTACCAGCTCCAAATCGGCATGTTGATTCAAGTCGAAAAACTGGCGCTTAAATATCCTTTCGTAGTGAGAATTATTTGTGGAATGGTTCAAGACGTAAAGAATAGCCTCCTTCCATGGACCGGTAATGGTAGCTCTCTTTTCTTCCCGAGAAATATAGTAAAGCTTCACAGACGTTCTTTGGAAGTAAAACAAGACCAACACAAACATAGAAATGTTGCGAAGATGGACCGCCAGGTCCAATAGATTGATTAAGTGCTGCCGGTCGGGTACTTGAAGTAGATAGTCAGGAAAGAACAGAACTGTCTTGGATTCTGTCAACAGTTCCTTTAGCTTGAATTTTTTGAAGACGTGGTCGTCGTTGATATCAACAAAGACTTCTTCTGAGTGAATAAATTCAATCAGCTCGTGTTTCATACCGTAGTAATCCGCACAAAATTGTCCTCCATTGTCGATTTTGTAGGAAATATCTCGAGAGGTAAAAAGGACGACGTCTTCACTTTCGGCATACTTGAAGCAAGGAATGAACGAAATAGCTTCGTTAAAAAACATGGTGGCAATTTGCACGCCGACCTTGTTGATGCGAATTGTCACATTGGATAAGTCCGAGGCGTCGATGAGAAGCACATTATCGGCAATAAAGACTAGATACTGCTCGCGAGCACCAAGCACCTTAAAGGCGTTAGAGATCTCGATGTACTTGACCATTGACTGTACTTCAAAGGCAGAATCTAAGCGCACTGAGTAAAGATGGACATCCGGCTGTTGTGGAGTTAAGTCAAAAATTGGATGGTCGTCATATATAATAGCATTGTTGCTCTCGGAGAAGGTGTACTGCTTCGTGACCTTAATCAAATAGTCGCTCGTTTTTTTGCTGAAGCTCCGCGGAATAATTATCCGGAATTCGCCGTCACAGTTGAACTTGTAGTAGTCGACCTCGACACTTTTATTGATTTGACACAGCGACATGTAGATCTTCACGAGCAAGACATACCGTTGATAATCCGGATCCGAGTTCAGAATGCGAATGAGTTGGAACTGCCGCGATTGCACCGGAAAGTCCTTATTTATTAAAAATTTGTAGGAAGTCTCAAACAAGAGCTCTTGCACGGCTACCCTAGTCACATGGTCAGATGTATTCTTCCGATCAAACTCGTAAATAAAATTGGCACATTCCACCTGCAGCTCTTGAGTGTTGCCCATGTGTTGGAGGCTCTTGAGAAATGGCAACCGGAGAAGCGCGGAGTATTGTTTGTACAGGCCAAAATCCAGCATTAACGATAACAGACAGAGATTCAAAATTTCGCTGTCGGTCTTGAGCTGCACTCCATTGACCCGACGAAACAAACCTTCGAGCAGCGATTTGACGTGGTGGTATTCGAACACACGGTCGGCAATGATAACCTCGGAGCGCTTGTTTTTTTGCCGAGAGCTGACCGACGGTACGACATGTCCAATCTCTTGTGCGACTGCAAGATCCATATCGGATCGAGAACGGTACGCCGACTCGCTACTCAGTATGGGTCCGTAGTGGTAGTATCCCGGATGGGACTGTTCAAAAAATAGCTTTTGGCTGTTAATAACCAACAAAACACGAATGTCCTTCCCAAAGAGTTGAATGTTGCTCAGATCGGGATTGCGCCAATAACATTCGACGACATTCAGAAAGTGCATCATGGTGTTGTACTTGGAATACGTATAGCCCTGCCCTATCCGGACACTGATACTGTATTTCTGTGACTTGTCTTGCGGTACGAAGATTCGGTTGTACTTTCGGAGGTTGCTACGCGCCATTTGATTGATGCATTCCTTTTCGAACTCGTGCGACCTTTTATTGGATATCCGTGCGGCCAAATCGGCAAGGTAAAAGACAGTCCGTGTGAGGCTGTTCACCTCCTTTTGACGCAAATCAATATCCGCAAAGCCCAAACCTATCCAATTTTCCAAATATTCCATACTGAGAAAGTAATTAATAAAAGGTTTGACTAACTTTCTGTTGCGCCTCACGTCTTCTTGGTCGAGGATTTTTTCGTAGTCGTATTCCTTTTGAGTTGAAAAGAGGCATTCATCGAGCAGTAAGTGGTTCGCTTCCTGGTACCGTGATATCAAGGCAGCATCCTGTGTCTGGTCTCTCGCACAGCAGTCAATCAGGTACGTATAGTGGTGGAGATCAATAAGTTGCTGCTGTCCGACCTCAAATTGCGGCATAAAGTCTGTTTTACAGAAAGAAGCTGGATGAGTGTCATAATAATTTCAAAGTGACAAAAAAAAAAGCACACAAAAGAAATCCAATCCAAACAACATTTGCACGTTTCTGTATAAACTTACAATAATCTCTAAATTTGCTGGTCCCCTTGGCTTGAGACAAAGCGGGAACAATTCCGGTCAAACATTTATGAATGGACGGCCATGGTTTTTCTGGTTCTTGATCTTGTTTATTGGATTTCTTTTCATCGTTGTTTTCGTTATTACAATCATTGTCGTCGTTGTTATCATTGTGATTATTATTATCATCGTGACGACCACTATCGTACACTTCGGGATGCGTACCACAATACCGGAGCAATTGATTTTTACGCCAAGCATTAAATTCATAAAACGATTGAAAATGATTGATAATGCCTGCATTGAAACCAAACATAAGGGTTGCGGCTCGATATTTGTAATAATCACTGGAACTCAACTTGGTACTCGAATCGGCATCACAACTCGTTACCAGTTGTAATGATTTGGTATTCAGTGTCGATGCCACGTGTCCACCAGCAACAAATCTCGAATACGTGTGCAAAAGTTTGGTACTGCGGTAATAATGCAATATTTGGTGGTATTGTGATTCGTACGATGGGATTTCTGTGATGGATTTTGGTATTTGTTGCTGCTGATTGCTTCGTCGGGCATAATAGTCTTGTAAGAATTTGGTAATAGTAGCGTAGTACGGTGCGTGTTTGTAGCGATAAAAATCAACAATAAAATTGCTATTGGACAGTGGTCGTAGTAGCAATCTCCTTTTCTGTTGTTCTTGTTGTTGTTGTTGTTGTTGTTGTTGTTGCAAACTCGAATCATGATGATGATTGTTGCTGTTGCCGTTATTATCGTCATGAATGGAAGATGTATCGTCATCGTCCAACTCTTCTAAATCTTCCAGGAGACTTTCAACACTTGTATTGTCAGAATTTTGGTGAGCTGGCGGTTGTTGTTGCTGTTGTTGTTGGTGGTGACCAATAAAGGTCAAATCTTGTACAAAAAATTCCAACAAGAAACGACACATTTTTACAGCAGCGTCTTCCAGGGCAGCAATATTTTGGACATGAACTGCGTACCGTGACGAGGTCGACGACGACGTCGTAACGACATGTAATTCCCCACACAGCGTCAAAACACAAAACAAATAACATTGAAAGTAACACGTATTACCTGTCAATTGTGTTGACATGTGTGTATAGTCATTCGGTGCATTGAACAACACGTAACGATCCAAATTTTCTATTGATACAGTCGTAAACTGAACACCTCGAATCCGATGAACACTGTCGGTCTGATGAATTTGTTTCCATAAATTATAAATCGTCCGTCGGAGTTGCTGTTGTTGTTTGGGTTTCATAGCCGCACTACCGGCTGACAGCAAATAACTTGTAGCAGTACTGGTATCACTGGTATAATGACCCTTATTTTCTTGAATGTGCTGTGAATCACCATAATTGCATTTGAGTAAAAAGTACAGTGCCACTTTCTGATACCCGTCCTTTTCTGTGACCAATTGAAGATGAGGACTTGCCGGATCGTAATACAACAAACAGGGACGTCCACTACTACTACTGCCACTGCCACCACTGCCGGGTTGTTGTTGTTGTTGTTGTAAAATTTGAAAAGCGGTAAAGTGATCATCGATACAACACGTTACGACCATTTCGTGTTGGGTAATGTACTCCAACAAATCTTCGTACAGCATATTTTTACGATCGTACAAAACATTGGTCGACATGCGTTGATGGACCTGTCGTGGCAATACGCTGGAAAAGAATTGATGCACGGCATTGTAATTACTGTGACCTTTATCAAAATACGAAGCTTCGGCAAACAACAATAACGGAGAAAACGTGTACGGATAACAATCCAATGTCGTTTGTTGTTGTTCTCGATGGTCTTGTTGGTGGCGTTCGTTGTTGTTGTTGTTGTTGTTGTTGTTGTTGTTGTTGTTGTTGTTGTTGTTGTTGTTGTTGTTTTGGTTTCTGCTGCTCTTGTTGTTGTCATCATCAATCTCCATAGCGCCCAATGACTCATCCATTGTTGTCAATCCTGTATTTTTGATTCTATCCTTATTCATTTGAATTTCAAACGGTGCTTCTTCTCTCTTTTCTTTTATAAGAGTACTATAGTCTACTAGAGTCTAGAGTCTACTAGTAACAACCCTGGGTCGATCGTTGTCTGGTTGCGTTGATTGATGGGAGGGGGGGAAACGAAAGAGTGGTTACTTTGTGTTTGTTATGATAGTAGTAAAAAAATCTTATTGAAATAAATAATTGTTCAAAATTACCATTACTATTGCGGCGGGGCTCTGATCGTACACCACTCGGTGGTAATGACGATGATACGTAATTCATTTGGTATGATAAAAAAATCCTCCATTCCAATTGGCCGTTGATCATCGGAGATTGGAGGCAATGTTTGTATAAATAGCCCGGGTGTCCACTATATACTCGAAGGACGGACGATTTATTTAATTACTGTATTTTTTATGTTTCAATGTTCGTGAATCGTGATTCCCTCCCTGTCTTGAAACAAATCTATTTTAGCTACTGATGTATGGTACGGTATTTTAGATTAAAAAAACCTCGACTCTAAAAACAAATGACTATCAATGATTGCACATTGCGCAATATCGAAGAAAGAACAGATCCGACAGCGCCTCACGCTCAATGAAAACAAACGAACAGAAGAAAACAAACATAAAAGAGAGCAGCCAACTGAGGCGAGCAGAGTGCTTGCTATTATCAATTTATCATCGTCATGATGAGCAGCACTTGTTTCACAATTCGAAGTTTCTTCTTCTTTTTGTTCATGTTGTTGTTTGTTACAGTAGTATTGGATCAATTGGATCTTGTACACTCCTTAAACCCATCAAATGAGTTCAACCGAAGATCCTCGTCCGTTTCTTCCACTGTGACAGCTTTAAAAAATGTTCCAACATCATCGACGTCATTGGATCTGCTACTACCAACCTACAAGGATGTAGTAGAAGCCTCTAATATTCTGCTTGGTGTAGCCCACAACACTCCAGTTATGACGAGTCAAACCTTGGATCATCAACTCGGACAGGACGTGTCCGTCTTTTTCAAGTGTGAGAACTACCAACGTATGGGAGCCTTCAAATTTCGTGGCGCCTATAATGCACTTTCACACTTAACACCCGAACAGCTCAATTCTACAGCAGGAGTTGTAACATTTTCTTCTGGAAATCATGCCCAAGCAATTGCTTTATCGGCCAAGCTATTGGGATGTCATGCTACTATTATTATGCCACACGATGCACCCAAATTAAAAGTCGCAGCGACACAAGGATACGGTGGCAATATTATATTTTACGACCGCTACAAACAAGATAGAAATCAAATTGCTAGTGATTTCATGAAAAAAGACGGTGCTGTATTTGTCCCTCCCTACGACCACAGATATGTGATTGCTGGGCAGGGCACATCGGCCAAGGAACTGTTCGAAACGCTCGCCAGCGACGACTACGGTATTTCTGAGCTAGACTATTTGTTTGTTTGTGTTGGAGGTGGAGGCCTTATCAGTGGCTGTGCCCTGTCAGCAAGTGCATTGTCTCCGAACTGCAAGGTCATTGGAGTCGAACCAGAAGCTGGTAACGACGCCCAACAATCCGTTGCACGGGGTGAAATTGTTAACATTGATACACCAGCAACGATCGCCGATGGTGCTCAGACTCAGTACATTGGCCAGCTAACATTCGAAATTATAAAAGACAAGGTCGATCAAATCATTACTGTCTCAGATCAACAGCTCATTGAGGAAATGGCATTTTTTGCCGAACGTATGAAAATGATTGTCGAACCGACCGGTTGCTTGGGCCTGGCTGGTCTACGCAAAATGGTCAATGCAGGACATATTCCTAAAGGATCAAAGTGTGGTGTTATTATTTCTGGAGGCAACGTCGACTTGAGTCGCTACTGTGAGCTTGTCTCGCAACGAACCTAGCATAAGTTGGCTTGTGCAATCAATGTTTTTGCGAACTATTTTGGGGGATTCGATAATCGAGCGGTTCTTGTAGTGTGGGCATCGGGCGTATCACTATGCATGCACGCCTATTAAGTTTAGATGAATAATTTGTTATTCAATCAGTTCGCTACCCTATTCCGTATCCACCGTGACGCCGACTCTTCCCGGGCTTGACTCCAACAGGTTTTTTCGATGTCTTTTCTCTCGTTTTGTCGCCCGTCTCACAAAGAGTTGCCAGTGTTTTGGCTAGTTGTTTGGCTTCCGGTCGCTGCAACGATTCCCATGCGATACAATATGGCGGCAATTGATATATGGGTCTAGTTTCCCATGCATTCGAGTCGAACAACAAAGCTTGGTCTGTCGATTCTTCCGATTCATCTTTTGAAACTCCTGAATCCTCATCATTCTCCTCGCTTCTTTCTAGAACTTCACTCCCTTGGTTGCGGACAATACCTTCTGGTCGAGTCTGTAAACACGCATCAACAGTAGCTTGAAAGTCTGCAGCTGTTGCGAATCGTAACGTAGAAATATCCATGACGACCGCATCATCGACACCCGTCGAACTCTTGTGAACAACAATACAGGTGTGGGCACAAGCATCACACCAGGATCGGTAGGTATTCACGAGAGGAGCATCACGTCGTTGAGACCTCCATGCCGAACCAATAACTTCCAAAAATCCCTTACTGCGGGCCTGATCGAACAGCTGTCGCTCTTCCTGGTTCAACCGATGCGGAACGCCTCGCGATCCGGTGCCCTTTTTCTTGGCCGGTTTTCCCCAACTGATGCGTTCGACATCTTGTTTGTCGGGTCGCCACATTCCCCTTTCAATCCGTCCTTTGAATAACTTGTCCGTGTCTATATTATTGTTCGCGACTGAAGATTGTAAAGCTGTAGCAGAGGATGCCACAACCGAGAACCGTGCAGATGCTGATGAGAGGGAATTCAAACCAGAGACAGAACTGCGAAATCCGTGGTTGAGACCTGGCTGCTGCAGAGCGAAAAGTAGCAATTGTGGTATCCGCAATCTCATTTTCTCGTTGTGTTGATTAATCTTTCGTTATATTCTACAAACTTTTGCAGCTGTATTATATATAATAATGTATAACATACCGAAATAATATTCAAGTACTCGAGTATGATGTTGTTATGACGAAGTACTCTACTAGCTAGCTACTAGACTCTAGATACATCTTTCACTTTGAAGTCTGTGTTGTTGTGTCGAAGTTATAATGAGTCATCAGACGGGACTGAAAGGAACAAACACAAGTGTGCGCACTAATGCTGGTCCTTGTCTTCAACTACTACTAGCTACTCGTAGTACGGTAGTCCAGTACACTACCAAATAGGGTACTAGAAAGTAGCTGTTGGCACGGTATTCGAGACTTTACCAATCAAATGTTTGACATGGCATGTGATACATATGCATGGCTAGATAGATTGATAAAAACAGCCGATCGCCCTTGTTTCCCTCTCCAAATCGAATCGACCGCCCCTTTGATTATCCGCATTTGCTGGCTTTCTTCTCACCATAGGTAATAATTTCTGTCAAGATCAAACCGAGAAAGCTAGTATACATGACCCCCGCACTGCCATCTAAAAAGTGTTCGAAAAACTGTGCTCCACAACCACGAACGCGTTCTTTTTGCTTAGGGTCCAAACCAAGAAACGAAGTTGATGTGCCATCCATTGGTTGTGGCGTTATTGTGCAAGGCTTGTTGCTGTCAACATTGTTATTGCTCGGTTGTTGTTGTTGCTGCTGCTGCGCCTCCCAGGCTGCCAGTTCTTCCCAATCAATATGCCGCGTCTGTCGCAACAGGTGCATTGATGTATGTGTTACGGATTGCACCTGCTGCGTTAATGATTCTTCTCGTCGCATGTGCTTATTACGTGAGCCAATCAAGTGAAACGAACACAACATGGCTATCAAAGTAGTCTCCAATAACTCGTAGAGAGTTTCCTTGGTAAAATGAAAGGCCAAGAAACACACCAGTGCGACCAATTCTCCTGTAACACTGAGCCACAAACAATTGGTAAAGAAATGAATCAAGATCATATCCAAAAAGATCACAATGCTATGAATCAAGTACGCCAATGGTTCGCTGTCCAACAAGAGTCTGACTATCAGAATTGTCACCGAACTCAAACATCCGACCGCGGTCGAACGTGACCTATACAGGGTCCAGGATTCCCAAGGTCTCCACCGTGCAATCCATCGACGACCATCGTCACGCGAGCTGTGTTCGCCTAGAATCTCATCCATTCGATCCATCAATTCTTTGATTGACACAACCAATTCCGAAGATGCTTGTCGATGGTATCGAAATGAACTCCGGTGGGTACTGGAAGTAGTCACTACAGGATGAGGACGGCAATGCTGTTGGTGCAGAATTGAAACTTTTGACGTTCCTGTCGTTGTGCACTGCTGGTCGCCATCATTTTGACCTGTACTGATCCCAGAAGTGTCCTTAGAAGAATAAGCTTTGCCATCGTGCGCCCTCAGATTGGCCTTTTCTTCATCGCAGCTGTTCTCATTGGTGTCTTGTTTCTCTTCCAATGTTGTTTTATGCTTCGCGTGGCTAACTTCTTTGGGTGGATTGTCGTTTTGCACCGATGCAGGCACAGTCTTGCTGCTTCTTCTCTCATTGGTCGCATTCTGTTTGTCCATTTTCGATTTCACGTTTTTCTTCACAGTCTGTATTTATCATTTAGCCTCGTACTCTGGGTCTATCTGTTGGTTTGTAATCGAGTACCAGTACTGGACTTCAAGCATTCATTTTTTGTTGCCTCGTCAATTTGTGATTTTTGCAGATTCGGGAATCTTCTTTCAAAACCTTTCAAAGCCAGCCGAAGGGGACGTGAGACAAGGAAACCCGAATCCGACGTCACCGGAATGACCCGAAATGCCCCATCCCGTCTCCCACTCAGAAACAGGAACACATCGGGAGAAATCGGATACGACATTCCCACTTCGGGAAGAAGATCCACCCGCCAGGCTGCCGAAGCCAAGGCCTGACTCGTAGCCCAGCGTCAAATCCCTACCAAACAAGGAAGGGCCTAGACCTGGATCCAGCAATTGAAGAGACCGAAAAGAG
>Ga0100393_10001935_pt1 | contig 20402 bp, 22 predicted proteins | sample CryGeymeta201517_FD_81546 | JGI IMG/M metagenome (GOLD analysis project Ga0100393, IMG submission 81546) | Groundwater microbial communities from Crystal Geyser aquifers in Utah, USA - Crystal Geyser metaG 2015-17 | ecosystem: Environmental > Aquatic > Deep subsurface > Groundwater | place... | reverse complement strand
TGACGGGCTTGTCGCCCTCCGGGAAAACCCCGTGAGCCGGATGCTTGCGCTGCGGAAGTCGCTCGGCTGCCTCGGACGACTGGCCGGCGGTTTGGTCGTGGTGGTTCGCGTCCTTGGGCATGTCCGTTCTCCTGGCAATGTCCGGTTCGGCAGGAGCCTCACCCTCCCCGCGGGGCGACGTGCGCAGGGGAGGGCGAAGCTCCTGCTGAGCCGCGCACAACGGCACCGGTTCGGCGAGAGCCTCACCCTCCCTACCGGACGACGTGCATACGGGAGGGCGAAGCTCTTGCTGAGCCGGCCACGACGGCATCGGTTCGGCAGGAGCCTCACCCTCCCTGTAGGTGTACAAACTGCACCACCGCCGCACGAGCGCTGTCTGCCGGCCCGAGCAATAGGCGGAGGCCGTCCGTCAGCTCCACTCGGTCGCCCGGTCGGCATGGCTGCCGGCCGGGTTGTGTCTGCAAGCCCTGGATCTGCTCATTGCACAGGAACCACTTCCCGGAGGGTTCGCAGGCAAACCGCGCTACGGGCGTCGGGTCAATAGTCGGGCCGGGCGCCTTAGTAGGGTCGGTGTGCCAAGGGTGAAGCGTCTTGTCGGGCCAAACCACAAGAAGGTAGTTGTCGGACTGGAAGTGCCCTGTGCGTCCGCGCACGGGTTGCTGAAGGTGCAGCACGGGCAAGGGGCTTGGGTGGCGAAGCAGCGCGTCGCACCAGGGGCAGCGGACCTGCCCAGTCTGCGGCAACGGGAAGTACTTGCCTTCGCAGCGTGCGTTCGGGCACGTCAGCAGCCGGTCCGCCGTTCTCACGAGCGCCTTCTCCCATGCAGCCGGCATGGGTCGCTTCCCCGGGTCGTGTAGCCCGTCCACGAACGCCTGCCGGGCAACACTTGCCGCCAGCGGCCCCAGCACGTCGCACGACAGGAACGGCCCCTCCGGTCGATTGGCAGCGTTGGTCGGATGCTCGATGAACAGAGCGCGAGAGCCAAGCTCCAGTCGCTCTTCTTCCTCGCCGACGCTGGGCGGGATGTCGCGCCGGCGCTTGGTGCCGCGCCGCAGCAGCGGGTGCTGTCCATAGAACAGCGTCTGATAGATGAGCACCGACAGGGCGTGGCGGTCGGTGTTGCAGGTGGGCGTGGCCTGCCGCATGACCAGCTCCGGGGCCTGGAACCGCGGCGTTCCGTAGACGGTGGCCGGCAACCGGCCTTCCTCCACAAGCCCATCGAGGTCGATCAATGCGACGCGGCCGCTGCGCGGGTCGACGATGAAGTTGTTCTCCGACAGGTCGGCGTGGCAGAGACCCGACATGTGCAATCGCCCGGCAGCGCGGGCCATCTTGATGGCGATCCCCAACCGGCCAGCCCACGTGCCCAGGACCTCCGGCTGCACGGCCGGGTGTCTTCCGGCGCGGATGAGCTTCAGTGTCTTGGGGGACAGGAAGTAGCCCAGCTTGACCAGTTTCCGGTCGGCGCAGGGCATCCGCACACCCAGACAAGGCGAGGTGACGATGCCATCGGGCCAGCAGAAGAGCTGTCGCCAAGTCGTGTCGGCACAGACGCCCTTCCCTTTCTCGATGATGTGCCCCACAGTCTGCCCTCGCCAGTTTTGCGGATTCGCGTAGAGCTTGACCACGTGGGTGCCGCTGGTGGTGAGGTACACCTGCCCTTCGCCGCCCGACGCCAACGGCTTGTCGTGGCAGGTTTCCCGCGTGCCGTCCTGCAACGTGACCATCATGGCTGCGCCCCCAGGTGGAAACCGGGAGGGCGAAGCTCCTGCTGAGCCGCCTCCACCGTACTCGGCTCGGGAGGACCCTCGCCCTCCCGCGGTACGCACGGCGCCTCGGGAGGGCGAAGCTCCTGCTGAGCCGCCCCTGCCGCAATCGGTTCGGCAGGAGCCTCACCCTCCCCCGCGGCTGACGCCGGAAAGGGAGGGCGAAGCTCCCGCTGAGCCGCACCTGCCGCAATCGGTTCGGCGGGAGCCTCGCCCTCCCCCGCGGCCGACGCCAGAACGGGAGGGGAAAGCTCCCGCTGAGCCGCACCTGCCGCAATCGGTTCGGCGGGAGCCTCACCCTCCCCCGGGAACAGCATGACCAGCGTGCGGTCATCAAAGGAACCTCGCTTCTCGTAACGCAGCAGGTCCAGAAGCGCGGTGTCCGCATCCTGCCGCAGTGCCACGCGGTCGAGATGCTCAAGGAGCTTGGGCAGATTTTGCTCCGGCGGGAAGAAGTCGTCCGCAACGCCGTCGGTCATCGCTAACAGCATCCGTGGGGGCGGCTCCATGCGGCGGATCTGCGCTTGAGTGACAGCCCGCTCCGCTGCGCCGTTCTGGGTCAGCGGCACGACCTGCGCACCGTACTCGCCCTGTGCGGCTTCCGCCAAGGTCCGCACCGAACCATCCGCCTGCCACGCGGCGAGGAGACCATCCCCAACCTGAGCGGTGGCTACAAGGTCCGAGCCCCTGTCCACGCGGTGAAGAAGGAGCAGAAGCGTAGTGGCAAGGTCGCGCGGCGCCAGGCCGCGACGTTCCGCCTCGGCGGTCAACTCGACAAGCGCCTGCTCTAAGCCTGCCTGCAACGCGGCGCGGGCAACCGGTTCGGCGTCGCGCCCGGATGGGCGCGCAGCCTCACCCTCCCCGTTCGCACGGCGGAGAGGGGAGGGCGAAGCTCCTGCTGAGCCGCCTCCACTCGGCTCGGGAGGACCCTCGCCCTCCCAAGCGCGGCCGTTCTCGGCGTTGAGGATTCCGGCTACTGCTGCAACTGCGCTCCTCGTGGCCACGGCTGCACCAACCCTCGACCGGGCGCAGGAGCCGAGCCCGTCTGCTACAGCCACGACGTGCCAACCGTTGACACTGGTCAAGTGGAACGAGTCCTCGCGATAGGTCCCGTCATGCGCGTGAGCCTTGCCCCGCAGACTGGCGCCGACCAGCGCCCAGCCAGCGCTGCCGGTGACCCGTAGGCATTCTTCGTGCGGCACCGGGTCGGTGGCGTCCTCGGGTTCGAGCGTGCGCCAGAGCGTCGAGACGCCTTCCGCATTGCGCACCGGCTCTTCCGGTTGTGACGCGGGCTCCGGCTGCGTCACTGGAGGGTTCCGTTCCTCGCCCATCACATCACGATCTCAATGCCCGGCGGGGGCGCTCCGAGCTGCACGCCCGCGCCGTCGGGCGCCCCGGCATCCGCTTTGTCGCTGGCAAGCTGAACGGAATCGGACACCCATTTGAAGAATGCCTGCATAGCTTGGGGAGTGACGTCTCGCATCAGCAGAACGATCTCGGTGATCTGCTTGAGCGTGCTCGTGTTGACGTCGTCGCCACACCCGACCGCAATGATGTTCGCCAGCTTCCTCTCGGTGCGCTTCTTGACAGCCTGCGCGGCGGCTTCCCAGGTATCCGTCGGCTCGCCATCGGTCATCAGGAAGACCAGTGGCTTGTAGTCGCCCTTCCGGTCCGGCGAGTTGGCGACCACTTCGCGCTCAACGGCGTCGTTGAGCAGTTGCAGCGCCTTGCCCATGGCCGTCGTCCCGGCCGCCTGGAGCGTTGGCGCGTTGAACTGGCTCAGCTCGGTCAGGGGCATCAGTTGCCGCGCCTCGCTGTCGAAGGTGATGATGCTCAGCCAAACCGTCTCGAGCGCCCGTGGATTCGACCGAAGCTCGCCCACCAATAGCGACACCCCCTGGTTCACCTGCTCGATGGGCGAGCCGGACATGGAGCCGGAGCAATCGAGTAGCAGGTAGACGGGCAACCGCCGCCCCTCGGAGTCGTCGAATCGCAATGCCGTGGCGTGTGTCCTCCTTGCCTTCAGTCAGTCCCAGATTCCTTTGTCTCGCACCTTCCACTCCCCCAGCCAGTTCTTCTCGACGACCTTCTCGTCGCCGAGGCCGACACCGGCCAGGAGACCTTCACACTCCTTCACAACCAGCTTCCGGTTGTCGCCGGAGCGGCGGATGACTTCGTACCGCTTGCCGTCGATGGTAACGTACCTGCCGCCAAGAATGCCGCTGTCCTCCTCGGGTTCCCCCCAGAGGTTGCGCTTGAGTTCGGGCATGGCTCTGGCTACCTCCTACCGTTTGAAGATGTCGGCAACGGCGTCGGTGACGCCGCGGCCCCACTCGCCGAAGGCGTCGCCAATCTGGTCCGGTCGCCGGTGACTCAGGTAGATGGCGCACTGGATCAGGCCGACGACAGTATGCGCCACAATGCGAAACGTCGCCAGGAAGAGCCTGCCAGCGAGTCTGAAGGGGTCGAGCATCGGCGGGGAGTGTTCGCCGCAGGCGTTAGTCTTCCTGCCCGGTTACTGGAGACGATTGCTCTGGCGCCCTGCCACGGCTGGAGCTGCTGTTCCGGTTCCCGATCCAACTCCTGTTCGCGGGCGTGCGGGAGGAGTTCTGGTACCGGGCGCTGCTCCAGACGAAGAGGGAGTGTCTCTTCCGACACGCTTCCACGGCCGGCGTGGCTGGGTCGGTGCTGTTCGCCCTCTGGCACGTGCCGATCGCGCTGTCCGAGGACCCCGGCCTGTCGTGGATTGGCGCCGTGGTGCGCTGCCTGGGGGGACAGGGGGCCAACGGCTTCCTGACGGCTACGTCTATTTCCGCACGCGGTCGCTGCTATCGGCTGCGGTGCTCCACGCCGCGATGAACTCGTATGCGCTGATGCGATGACGCACCTGGCGGGCGGTGTTCACCCCTTGGCAAACGTCAGGACCGTCACCGACCGGGCGGGGAACACGAAGTCGCGAGCCTCGCCGGGCGGCAGGTCTGACTCGCTGATCGCGACCTCCGACGGCTTCCCCAGGGCGTTGGCGGCGTGGACGTGGGGACCCGTCATCTGGGCGACGCGAACCGGCCCGGCAGGCTGGAACCCGGCGAGGTCGAGGGAGCCGCGGACCGCGCGCGTCGGGTGCGAGTTCACGGTCGCTAAGAACAGTGTCCGCCCGTCGGCGGAGAGGGTGGCGGCGACATCCAGCGGCGAGGGTCGGCACGGCTCGACCGGCTCGACGTGGACCGGGACGCAGCGGTCGCCGAGGTGCTCGCCGTACAGGCGGAAGACCCAGTACACGGGCGTCAGCGCGACCTGGGTCTGGTCGGTTTGGATCACGCCCATGGCGTTGACGAGCAGGGCAATGTTGGCCATGCGGACGCGGTCGCTGAGCCGGAGGAAGACGTTGAACATACGGGCGGCAAAGAGCCCCTCGCGCAGCTTCCCCTCGGGCAGGAGCTGGCCGTTCCAGGCGTCGCGGTTGACGAGGTTCCACTCGTCGACGGCGAGCGGCAACGGCTTCCCGCCGGGCGCGTTCTCGGCGGACGAACGGCGTCCGTTCGCGGCGATTCGCGCTGTTTCCGCCAGCACGCGCTCGAAGCGCTCCGGGGCCTCCTTCGCCAGTCGGTAGTTCACCAGCGGGTCGCCCTCCGGCGGCACGTCGTGATAGAGGTGGGCGGACAGGTAGTCCATTGCCTTGCCTGCGCCCTTCGCGACGGTGGCGTTCCAGTCGTTCCAGCCGGCGCCGTCCACGCCGACGCCGACCAGCTTGACGGTAGGATCGACGGCCCGGACCGCCTGCGCGAACTCCGTGGCCTTGCGGGCGTAGTTCGCCGGGGTCAGGTGGCCGAGCTGCCACGAGCCATACAGTTCGTTGCCGAGACCCCAGTACTTCACGGCGAACGGCTGCGCCGACCCGTTTGCCGCCCGGCGCTTCCCCTGTGGGCTATCCGCCGGGCCGTTGCAGTACTCGACCCACGCGGCAGCTTCCTCCGCCAGCGCCTCACCGGCGTTCAGGCAGACGTATGGCTCGCAGCCGACCAGCTCGCAGAACCGGAGGAACTCGTGGGTGCCGAAGTCGTTCGTGTCCCAGGCGCTCCACGCCCGGTCGAACCGGGCCGGGCGGAGGTCGCGGTCACCGAGTCCGTCCTGCCAGTGGTAGCCGGAGGCGAAGTTCCCGCCCGGCCAGCGGATGATCGGCGGCTTCAGCTCGCGGATGGCGGCCACCAGGTCGGCGCGCATCCCGTCCACGTTGTCCGCGGGCATCAGCGAGGCGCAGCCGATCCAGAGCGTGCCGCTCGCCGCGTCGGTGGTGAGGGCAAACGTCGCCGGGCCGCCCGCCGACACGGACAGCTCGAACGGGAACGTCCGCCACTCGCCGCCCACGCCGGACAGGACCTGCTTAGCCAGGACCCGATCGCCGCGCCGCAGGCTCACCCGGACGGGCGCTTCGCTGCCGACCTGCCTCAGCACCACGCGCCCCACGTACCCGATCGGTCGCAGTTCGAGACCGTCCTGCGCCACGCCGTGCTCGCCCTTCGCGTCCCGGCTGGTGCCCCGCTGCGACTGGCTGCCGGTGTAGAACGTCACGTTGTCCCGGGCAAGCTCCACGCCGTTTTCAGACCCGAACCGCCGCCAGTGCTCCAGCGCTCCGTCGGGGCCGGCGTTGTCGGCGTCCGACACGTTGCCGACGAACTTGCGGTTGCGGAGCATCTCCGCCCAGAGGCCGCCGTCGTAGATGCAGCGCCCCAGATGCTCGATGAAGTAGCCGAGCAGGTTGCGGTCTACCGACGTGCCCGGGCTGGTCGCCTCCACCCGGAGGCGCGCTCCGAGCGGCCGCCCGTCAGCGGGGCGCGTCTCGAGCGCCAGATAGTCGAGGTCCACCGTCACCGCCGGCCCGTTGCCGAACGTCTTCGCCATGAAGCCGACTAACTTCGGCTCGAACCACGTGTGCCGATGTCCGGCGACCTGCCACTCCGCCCCCGCCGCGCGCTTGAGGGCGAAGGTGTAGACGCCGCCAGTCTCATCGAGCCGCAGCCAGACGTCGCGGGCGTCACCCTCCGCGGCGATCTCCTTTCCCCATCCGGTGCGCTCCAGCCAGACCTGCGGCGCCTGCATCTGCCAGAGCTGCCGCGCGTAGAACGGCCCCCACGCGACGACGCTGCCCTCCGACTCCGCTGCCACCAGCGCCAGGTGGAAGTTGCTGCCCTCGCCGTAGTCCACCAGCTTCACCCGCCCCTCGAACGTGAAGTCGCAGTCCGGCACCTCATGGAGCAGCAACGGCGCGTCTCGCGGAGGCATGACCCAGTGGTTGAACCCGGTCTGCCGCTGCGGCGCCGTGACGCGAAGGTGGCCGGGGTTCGCGGTGAGCGAGTACGTCGGCCCTGCGGCGGGCGTGCGCCATTGCCACCGAGCGTCCAGCGTCGGTTTGTCGAAGTCGTCCCTGAATCCCTGGGCGAGCAGCGGCCCGCCGACTGCGATCACTGACGCGAACATGGTCAAGCCTCGAATGCACATGGAGGTCCTCTGTCGATCTCTTAGGGTTGCCGCATTATACACGCTGACTACAGGCTTGCGCTTCTGGACGGAAGGACGCCGTTGCGTCGAAGGCGAAGTTGTGGCGGGTACCCGCGCGTCCCGAGGAGGATCTGGCATGGTCACACCGGCCGCCCTTTCGTTGTCGCTGTTACTTGGCTCCCTCGCTGCTGCACAAACGACCAACATGATCCGCAACCCCGGCTTCGAGGAGGGCGCGGACCAGCCGGCGGAGTGGCATCTCGGCATGGAAGGCCGCGGCGCCGGGTCGGCGACATGGGTGACCGACAATCCGCGCTCCGGCAAGCGCTGCGTTCGCCTGGAGCTGACGGAGCCTGGCGACTACTGGATGGCGCAGCAGCGCTACGCAGCCGGCACCGCACTCCCGGACCATCCCTATCGTGTCAGCGGCTGGTACCGGAGCACCACGAGCGCCTGCCACCCGTGCCTGTACTTCCTCGGCCGGGACGGCAGCTTCCTTGGCGCCTGGGAGACGGCGCTGCCCGCCAGCGAGGAATGGAAGCCGTTCGACTTCGTGATCCAGTCGAAGGCAGGCACCGACCACTTCGAGCTGCAGCTTCGCGTGCAGAGCGCGCCGGGCGTGTGCTGGTTCGACGACAAGCCGCTGAGCTCGCTGCGGTTGGAGACCATCCGCGACGGCATCGAGGACTATGAACTGCTCTACCTGCTGGACTCGTTGGTGGAGGCAAAGCCCAACGCCGACCTCGGCCTCCTTGCCCAAGCCCGCGAGGTGCTGAAGGTGCGGCCGGCGGTGTCGAAGAGCCTGCGCGAGTTCGACCGGACGGGCGAGGCGATGGAGGCGGAGCGCGCGGTCATCGCGGCGCTCATCGAGAAGTTGGCCAAGTGAGGGGAATCACCGGGTAGTCCCGCCACCCCCTACGGCTGCGGCTCGGCGGCGTCCACGCCCGGTTCCTCCACGCCGGCCCGCGCCCCCTCCTCAAGGTCGTCTACGAACTTCGCCACCCGCACCCGCCATCGCTGGTACTCTTCGTCTGCGCGGTCCTTCGGGTAGTGGCCGTCGTAGGAGTACTGGACGTGCAGCGTGTTGATGAGCGCGTGGAACTCCTGGTCGAGGGGTCTGGGCAACGCTCGGCGTAGCTCACCCCAGCGGGAGTTGTCGGTGTTGAGAAACGCTTGGGCTGCGTTCCGCGCTACATCGAACAGGATGCCAAACGCCGTCCGGTAACCGTGGTCTGCGGTTGCGGCGTTGGTCTCGTGTTGCGCAAGAGCCAGCATACTGTCGCCGTTCCGGAAGATCGCTCGGACATCCTCGAACGTAGGCACTGCCATCGTCTCGCTCGCCTCCCGAAAGGTCTCTCCGTTCCCATGCAGCACTGCGCGCCACGCGCACACGCTGGCAGCAATGCTGTCGCTGACGCGCTCGCCCGGCTCGCGCACGAGCACATCCACGTCGCGTGGGAAGTCAGCCGTGGCGTCCCAGTAGACCTCGATGTCCTTCTTCCGCCGGGTGGTGATGAGCACGTCCACATCGTGCGCCAGCTCCGGGGCGTATGCCATGGACCCGAACAGCACGATGTCACGAATCTCCGGGTCGGCACGAAGCAGCGAGCGGGTAAGCGCGCCGAGATCCAAGTCGCTCCTCGTTCCGGCGGTGGGCGTTGGCCGCATGGTGGGTTGCCTCGGTGCGCCCTTTCGTTGGGCCGTGCGTCTGCCGCGCGTTGCCGGATTGTAGCGTCGGCCCGCGGCGTCTGCAACGACGCGGCTCATCGGCGCGCCAGCAAGCGCCGCACTTCCTTCGCCTTCTCCTCGGCCGGCGGCACGCCCAACTCAGCCACAAGCTGCTTCTTCGTCCACTGTCCCAGGTACGCGACCTGACGCGCTTCGCCGAGCGTCAGGTCGCGTTTCTCGTGGTGGGCGCGAAGCGTGGTCTCCATGGCCTGGCGCAACCGTGACCCGCGGAGGACCAGCAAAATTAGTTCCCGCGTGTGCGCCTTGCACAGCGGCACGTGGCCCCGCAGCACCAACAACAGCCGCACCAGGTTGAGCGTTGCCCGAGTCAGGATCTCGGAGACGGAGCAGGAGCAGTCTTCGGTCGGGTGCTTGGCGAGGCGATGGAAGCGGCGCTCCCGCTGGAGCGAATCCCAGCCCCACTCGAACCGGTACCACATGAAGTCATACGTCTCGTCGATCCACTGCTGCTTGGGCACTCCGAGGGTGAGCGCCTGCCAACGGTGCTGAAGCCCCTCCGGGTCGTAGAGCGGCAGCCCTCGCTGCAGCGCGTGGGCCATTGGGCTGTGCTGGCGGAAGTGCGTTCGCACCTGGCTCAGGTTGAAGGGCACCAACTCGACGGGGCCTTCGTAGTGGTAGTCCAGCTCCTCTCGCCACTTGCGGCGCAGCTTCCCCCGGTAGACCCAAACCAAGTCAAGGTCGCTGGCCTCGTCCCAAGTGCCTGTCGCCACGCTGCCGATGACTATGAGGGCGGTCGTGTTGGGGTAGAGCGACAGAATCCGCCGACATGCGTCTCGCGTCTCGCCGCGGTAGGCGGCCGGCAGTCGGCGCGTCTTCAGAGCCTCAGCCATCTCAGCACGCCCGGGCCGTCGTTGCCACTTCCGCAAGTAGCTCGCGGTAGAACCGGTAGTGTTCGAACGGCACGTTCTTGCGTACGCGCCCATCGGCAAGCGGGAGGTAGCCGCCGTCCGCCAAGAGCGGCGGCGCTTTGGTGCGGATCTCCTGCTCCACTTCCTCCTTCGACCGCAGGAGCACATCCAGATCGATGCCGCCGATTAGCCGGAGGTCCCTGCCGAACTCCGCGCGGATCGATCGGTAGTCCATGGCGCGGGTCTCCGCCTCGCAGGCCCAGAGCACGTTGAAGCCAGCGGCCACCACGCCCGGCAGCAACGGGCGCCCGTTGGCGTAGGTCGTCCAGCAGAACCACTGGACCCCTCGCTGTCGAGCCGCGTCGATGATCGCGCGGTACCCGGGCAGAAGAAACGCCTCATACTGCGCCGGCGACAGCAGCGGCCGGTCGTTGCCGCCGATAGGCTCACTGAAGGAGACGTAATCGACTTCGACCTCCGAGAGCACGCGGTCCAGGATTCCCAAGGAGCACCGGGCCGCCAGGTCAAAGACCTCGCGAACCAAGTCCGGCGTGTCCATCAGCGGGAACAAGGCGTTGAGGAACTGGTCCCAGGCGTGCACCTGCATCGTCAGAAAGAACCCCCGGTGCAGGGGCAACTCCAGCACGTGCTCCCGGTCACGCCACCGTTTCACGCACTCGTCCCAGTCGTCGGGCCAGCGGCGGGGATCGTGGGGGTCGAGGCAGCGCGCGAGTTGCTTCACGCCCTCAGCATCCGGCTGCCAGTCCTTCAGCCCGGGGATCGGATCGAGGCTGACGGGGATCCGCTCTCGCCGGTCTGTCTCGAACAGCTCGCAGGGATCGACTCCCACGGGCAGCCCTTGCCGGCGCCACTCCTCCAACACCTCGTCTCGCAGACCCTCCTCGAAGTAGGGAACACGGTCGGGCGCGCCGTAGGAGAGGGTCTCGTGAAAGCGCTGGCGGGAAGTCATGCGTGCCTCCGGCAAGTTGGGTGGGTGACGGCTACATCCCGAGGTTGTACGTCGCCGTGTGCCCTTCCCGGGAGTGCAGTGCAGCGCTGCACACGGGGTGCTCCAGCTCGCCGAAGAAGCCGCCCTCGACCACGAACCTGGCGCAAGCCTCAGCGTCGGGCGCGTCGATGTCGTACTCCCGATCCGTGAGATGGTCCAGTTCGTAGGTGGCAACCACGCGGCACTTGCCGGCCACCAGCGGGAAGCTCTGCACCTCAATGCCGTCGTGACGGACGAGTGCGAGGTAGCCCGTCTCCTGCTGGATCACGCCAGCGATGCGGGGCGTGTTGTAGTCGTCCTTCTCGTAGTCCATCGTGAGAAGTGTGAGCGCCAGCGCGTCGCGCGGAGACATGCCGGAGTCGATCTTCTCCGCGATGGGGTCGGTGTGCGACCCGTTGGTAACGACCACGGTGCCCTTGACGACCCGCAGGCAGTTGTAGGCGATGTAGGGGTTCTTGAAGACATCGTTCTCGTGCCCCGGGCGCGGGACGATGGCGATGCCCTTGCTCGTCTCAACGGCCTGGCGGTTCGGGAACGAGCGGGAACTCACGCGATACGCGGCAAACGGTTGGTCCGTCTTGCCGACGGTGACGATTCTTCCAACGTACATGGGCCGACCTCTGTGTCTCCGCTTCAGGCGGAGCTGTCATCGTCCACAGTATTCGGGCAGGGCGGGGAATCCCCTTCCCGTCCGGCCACCCAACGCCGCTACCTTGGCCAATAGCCCCGCGCCGAGTCACGTATCCAGCCGCATGATCGGCTGCGTGTCCTGCGCTCGGGCTTTCAGCCGATCGACCTCGGCTGGCTGAATGGGCCGGAACCGGCTGGCGACCTCCACGACGCGCCAGAACAGCGTCTCATCGCCTGGCGGCACCGTGGCGGTGATGGGCTGAGACAGCGTGAACCGCGCCGCCAGTTCCTGCCAGTCCGGCTCTGTCTCCGGCACGTACCAGCACTTCGCGAAGGGCTTGTTGTCCTTGGTGGTCGGCGTGCGCGCGATTGCTTTCAGGGCGAGGATGCCCAGGCCCTTCTCACGCGCGCGCTCGATCACCTGCGGGCCGAAGTTCTCCTTGAGGCAGAGCACGTAGTTGATTGGGAAGAGGATCGTGTCGAAGGCGTACTGGTCCATCGCCCAGAGCGCCGCCGCGACGGAGTGAGCGGAGAACCCGAGGAACCGCGTCTTCCCCTGCTCCTTTGCCTTGATGAAGGTCTCCAGGGCACCGCCAGGCGCGAACGCCTGCTTCGCGTCGTCGAGGTTCTGCAGCCCGTGGAGTTGGTACGTGTCGAAGTGGTCGGTACGCAGAACCTTGAGTGAGTTCTCCAGCTCCCGCGCCGCGCCGGCGGCGTCGCGCTGACCGGTCTTGCAGGCGAGGAACACCTTGTTCCGGTACGGCTCCAGGGCCGGTCCCAGCCGGGCTTCGGCGTCGCCGTAGCTGGGCGCCACGTCGAAGTAGTTGACGCCACAGTCGATCGCGCGGGCGACGTGGTCGTTGGCCTCCTGCTGCGGACGCTCCTCCAGCGACCGAACGACGATGCCACCAAGACCGATGATTGAGAGCTGCTCACCGGTCTTGCCCAGCGCGCGCTTCGGCAAGGGGCCGGCGGGCTTCTCTTCTGCCCGCGCGTGAGGTGTCGCACTTCCCGCTGCCAGGCTACCGGCCAGGGTCGATTTTAGAAAGTCACGTCGCTGCATGTCTGGTCAACTCCTTCCGAGTGCCGGGAGGCGGAGCGAGTGCGTTCGCACGGGGTCGCACCCTCGGGCCTGCCGGCATGCCTCCTGACCCACCGTTTTCTCGCGGCAGGCAGGAAACCTACTTCTTTCCTCAGAATGACACACCCCTCACGCCGTGTGCAAGGAGCCCCTCATGACCGTCGGAACCGTCACCCCACCCGAATGGCGCGAACTCACCGACCCCGTGTCGGGTGTCCGCCTGCGCCAGCTCACCAGCTACAAGACGAACAGCCACCACCTCTACTTCACCAATCCCGGTTGGTACGTGGGCGGCCGGAAGCTGCTGTTCGGCTCGGAGCGATACAACCGGTCGAACCTCTACGGCCTCGATCTCGAGTCCGGCGAGATCACGCAGCTCACCGACCTGGAACCGCCGCCGAAGCGCGAGGTGACGTTCCTGGGCGTCAGCGTCAACCCGACCCGCGACGAGGCGTACTTCACCTACGGGCAGGAGTTGCGCGCCGTCGCTCTCGACACGTTCGAACAGCGGACGCTCTGGACCATGCCCGCTGGCTTCCGGCCGTCGATGCTCAACTGCACGGCAGACGGAAAGTGGGTATGCATCGGCATCGCCGAGGACCTGTCCCGCGAGATCCGCACCGACATGCTCCGCGGCTACATCGGCTTCCGCGAGACGTTCGAGGCGAACCCCGAGTGCCACGTAGTGCGGGTGGCCACCGATGGCTCCGGCGGCGAGTCCGTCTGGCAGGAGCAGACCTGGATCGGCCACGTCAACACCTCCCCGACGCATGCGAACCTGCTGACCTTCTGCCACGAGGGCCCGTGGGACAAGGTCGACAACCGCATCTGGGGCTTCGACCTCGACACCGGCAAGGCGTGGATGATCCGACCCCGCGAAGCGGGAGAGAACCCCGGTCACGAGTACTGGCATGCCGACGGCGTGACTGTCGGCTACCACGGCCGCCGACCCGATGGCAGCAAGTTCCTGGGCAAGACCCGGTACGACAACACCGACCGCTTCGAGGCCGACTTCCCCGGCGAAACAGGTCACATCCACTCCAACGACTTCCACCTCATCGTCGGCGACGGCGGAAGCGTCATCCGCGCGTGGCAATGGAACGGCGCGTCCTTCGACGGCCCCCGCGTCCTGGCCGAGCACCGCAGCAGCATGAAGATCCAGCAAGCCCACCCGCACCCGCGCTTCAACGCCGACGGCACGAAGGTCGTCTTCACCAGCGACTGGACCGGCTACTGCCAAGTGTACGAGGCGGAGGTGCCGGAGTTCGCGGCGCTGCCGGCGGCGAAGACGTAGCTGGTTCGGTCTCGCGGTCGCGTCGACCGAGGGAAGTCGCGATGAAGCTCCCGAACCGGGACAGAGCGGTCATTGACGCAGGGAAGTTGAGAGGCTGCGTGCTCGACACGGAGCACAAGCGCGGCGGCACCAAGGCGCGCCTGCTGGCTCGATTCGGCTATCATAGGGACCAGTGGCGCCAACTCGAGGCGGACATCCGCGAGCGTCACGTGGAGGCTGACGTGCACGTTGTGCGGTCGTCGCCATACGGCGTCCGCTACGAGATTCGCGCGCCCCTGCGTACGCCGGTCGGGCGCGAACTGATGGTCCGCACGATCTGGCAGATCGATGAGGGCACAGATGTGCCCCGGCTGATCACGCTGTTCCCTGACTGAGGAGGACACGGAATGGACTTCCAGTTGTACGGTGACGTCATCCTCGAGCGAGATGTGCCCAAGCAAGGACTGCGGGCAGGCGACGTGGGCACGATGGTTGACCGCCACGAGGTTCCGGGCCATGAGGTCGGCTACAGCGTGGAGTTCTTCGACATGCTGGGCAACACCGTGGCGGTGGTGACGCTTCCCGGGAGCGCGCTGCGCGCACCCGAGCGCCGCGACCGGCCTGCCGTCCGGCCGACCCGCCAACCGGCACAGGCAGTGGTTGCCTGAGCCATCGCTCGGCGCATCTGTGCGCGGCTCGCAGCAGCATGAAGATCCAACAAGCGCACCCGCACCCACGCTTCAACGCCGCCGGCACGAAGGTCGTGTTCACCAGCGACTGGACCGGCTACTGCCAGGTGTACGAGGCGGAGGGGCCTGAGTTTAGGGGCTGCCGGAGGTGAAGTAGGAGGGCGCGAGAACCAACGGAGGGAGAACAGCACGTGGCAAACGAAACCTGCCGTGTGGCGGCAGCTCTAGCCGCGGCGTGGATCGGAGGGCCGGCGACCGGTGGCGCGGAGGCGGGCGCCGGGATGACGTTCGGCCCGGGCGACCTGTGCCTGTTGGTCGGCGAACGCGCCAGTCTTGTCGAGCGGCGGGCTGCTGACCTGTTCGCCGCCGAGGTTCGCCGTCGCACGGCGCTGGATGTCCCTGTCGGTTCCGTCGCCCGGGCGAAGCATGCCCTTGTGGCGGGCACGGCGGCCAGCGGCGACGAGGCGAGCGCCTTCGCCGAGCAGCGCCCGGAGGTCGCCAAGCTCGGGCCGGACGGCTACTGCCTGGCGACTACGCCGGACGCCAATGGTCGCCTGCACGTCGTTGGGCAGAGTCCCAGCGGCGTGGTGGCCGGATTGGGCAAGCTGCTCCGTCTCGCGCGGTACGCGGAGCGGGCGGTGGTCGTGCCGGCAGTGACTCTCACTGACACACCCCAGCTTCCCGTCCGCGGTATCTACTTCGCCACGCACTTCGGCAACTTCTACCACGTCGCGCCGCTGGATGAGGTTGACCGCGTCATCGAGGACTTCGCGCTGTGGGGAGGCAACTCGCTGACGGTCTGGTTCGACATGCATCACTTCAGCGGCTTCGACGATCCGGCGGCGCAGGCGCATGTGGGGCGGCTGAAGCACTTCGGCGAGACCGCCCGCGGGCTGGGGATGCAGTTCGGGCTGGCGTTCCTCGCCAACGAGGCGTACAACACCAGCCCCGAACCCCTCCGGGCCAAGTGGCTGCCCGGCTGGCCGCACTACCACGTCGAGCTGTGTCCGTCCAAGCCGGAAGGGCTGGCGCTTACCGGCAAGTGGCAAGCCCAGATCCTAAGCGCCTTCCCGAACGTGGACTTCATCTGGACCTGGCCGTACGACCAAGGCGGCTGCGCCTGCGACCAGTGCAAGCCGTGGGGCGCCAACGGGTTCCTGCGGGCGTCGGAGCAGTTGGCGCGGCTGTACCACGAACGCTTCCCCGAGGGGAAGGTGTGGCTGTCGACCTGGCTGTTCGACTCCCTGTCGGGCGCTCAGGGCGAGTACGCCGGGCTGCTCCGCTACCTCCGCGAGCAGAAGCCGAGCTGGCTCGGCGGGATCCTCGGCGGCACTCACGGCGATGCCCTCCCCAAGGTGCTTGACGAACGACCCGACCCGGAGCGCTACCCGCTGACGTGCTTCCCTGAGATCTCGATGTACCAGATGAGCCCGTGGGGCGGCTGTGGCGCCAACCCGCTGCCGGGATTCTGCGGGCGGCTCATGGACAACCTCCGCGAACGGACGCCGTTCGTCCGCGGCCGCATCCAGGGCGGCTGGCCCTACTCCGAAGGCATCTACGAGGACCTGAACAAGTTCCTGTGGTCGCAGTTCTTCTGGTCGCCGGGCCGGCCGACGGAGGACATGCTGGCGGAGTATGCTTCCTACTACCTCTGCCCCGAGGCCACCGCCGATGCCGTGCGCCTGTTCCACCTGCTGGAGGAGACCCATCCGCGCACCAACTGGCGAGTCCGGAATCTCGCGCAGGCCGAGGAAGCCTGGGCCCTGGCGGAAGCCCTCGACGCACGCCTGCCGACGTGGGCGAAGGCTTCCTGGCGCTGGCGCCTCCTCTACGTGCGCGCCGCCATTGATCACGTCCTGAAGAGCAACCGCCACGTGACCGCCGAGGCCAGGTCTGCCCTCCAGCCGCTCTGCGACGAGCTCGTCCGCCTCTACCACGCGCAGAACACCTTCATTCGGCCTGCGCCCTTGCCGACGCCCAAAGACACGGCCAACCTGGCGCTGGACCATCCGGTTCGCGTCTCGTCCACGCACCCGGAATGCGCCGACTCCGAGCGGATGCTCACCAATGGGATCCTGGCGCAGGATGACCCTCAGGACTTCTGGGTCCACGACCCGTCAAAGGAGAAAACAGCCTGGGTAGTGGTGGACCTCGGGGAGTCGAAGGCAATCAAGGAGGTCCGGCTGCAGTTCCGCGGCCTCTACGGCCAGTTCTGGTTCGTGCCGAGCAGCCTCGCGTTCGAGGTCTCGGACGACGGTGAGCGTTTCCAGCAGGTCATGACCTCCCAGGCGGTGCCGAAGGAAGGGAGTGAGTATTCACCCGACCTGCGCACCTGCGAGATCGGCATGAAAGGGCGATACCTCCGGCTGACCTTGGGAGCCTCGCAGCACGTAGCGCCACCGTACCCCGGGGCGCTGGAGCTGACGGAAGTGGAAGTGTACGGGCCGTGAGCCCTCCCCGCACAGCGTTCGTCGGCGTGACGGGCGGGAGGGCGGCGGCGATCTCGGGATTGCCGACAGGAGCAGTCGGGCGGTAGTTGACGAACCGTCCGGCCGCGAGGTACAGTGGCCCTTGCCCCGACAGTCTCACGGAAGGGAGTGATGACGACATGAGCCAAACCACCATGGTGCGAGTCGACAGCAGGGGACGGCTGACGATTCCGAAGGCGATCCGGGAAGCGATGAGCGTGAAGCCAGGGGACCTGTTTCGCCTGCGACCGAGAGGATCGGCCCTGCACTGCTCCAAGGCGGAGAACCCCTTTGACCTACTGGCAGAGCACGCGCTGAAGGAGCATCGGGAAGGCAAGACCATCAGCCTGGAAGAGTGGGCGAAGCGCGAAGGGGTCTCGCTGGAGGAGGAATGAGCAAGCTCTACCAAGTCAGGCGGACCCGGGCGGCTGATCACGAGTGGTGCGCACCAGACGCCGGGGCGCGGTAGATGAAGGGCGCCGAGAACCCCCTGACAGGAAGGGAAGTCGATGCGCATCGACGCACAACACCCGCTCGCAGGCTGGCCGCGCCGCTGGCGGGCACTCTCGCTGGCGTCATCCCTCCTGCTGTGCGGTCTGGCTCCCGCCTCGGGAGAACAGACGAAGGTCTCGGCGGATCGGGCGATCCGCTGGGCGGAACGGCTGCTGGCGAAGGCACCGGCAACGCTGCGCAGAGGCAAGGACCGCTGCCTCATCCCCCACACGCTACTCAATGCTGAGGCGGGCTTCAACGGTGTGATCGCGAAGTACGGGGCAACCGCGCGGGCCTACCGGGGCCTGGGGCAGTGTCAGTTGCGGCTGGGGAAGTACGAAGGCGCCGTCCAGTCATTCGAGCGGGCACTGACGCTTTCGCCGTCAGATGGCGCTGCGAAGGCCGGTCGTGACAGAGCGCGCCAACTCCTGAAGGTCGCTCAGTCTGCCAAACCAGGACTGCCAGCCGGGAACACCGTCATCCAGGCTGAGGCATGGCCCACCCACGCAGACCCGGAGCTGTGGCTGGTTCTCTCCGCAGAAGTGACGGACGGCGCGATGGACAGGCTCAGTGACGTGCACCTGAGTGTAATGCGCAGGTCCGGACCGGGCCACGAAGTGCTGTGGCGGTCAGAAGCCCTGCGGGACCCACGGTGGGACGGAAGGGGATTCATGGACGTCCAGGTCTGCCGTCTGAGTCCCGCGAGCTACAGGACACCGCACGTTGCGGTCTGGGAGGTCTGCTCGGGGGGCAGTTGGGCGCCGTCTCACGTCGAGGTACTGGCGTGGCGGAACGGCCGGATGACCAAGATCCTCGGGGTAAGGAGCAGTGAGCCCCTCTGGATCGAGGACCTCGATGGCGACGGATGGTCTGAGATCGGCAACTGCTACGAGATCGGCAGATACATGTCCCATGCCGAGCAACCTCGCTGGACGGACGTATACGCCTACAGGAACGGGCCTTGGGCGCTTGCCAACCGCCACTTCCCAAACGAGTTCCGCGGCTGGACCACAAAGCTTCAATCCGTCCTCAAGGAGTATCCCGACGATGGCCACATCCGGTGGTATCTCCGCTATGCGCAGGAGATCGTGAGGAAGCCACAGAATGCTCGGGCTCTGTCGAAGTACGAGAAGGGCTTGCCCGGACCACCGCATTGACGCCACGCCTGCGAGGTTGCCGCACGCGTTTGGGCAGTTCACGCAGTAGCCGCGCGCGCCAGCGCGTGGATGGCGCACGGCACGTGATTCCACCGGCTGGCGCCGGCGGCTACGATTTGTCACCAATGAGAGGAACAATAGCCCTCATGCACACCACCCTCATCAGCACCAAGTCCTCCCGCCAGTGGCAGGGCATCCCCGCCATCGAGCGGGCCGCCAACGGTCGGCTCTGGAGCGCGTTCTTCAGCGGCGGGCCGAAGGAGCCGGACGCCGATAACTACATCCTGCTCACGACCAACGAGGGAGATGGTCGGTCGTGGGCTGACCCGTGGCCTGTCGTCGATCCGCCGGGACGGACGCGGGCGTATGATCCGGCGCTCTGGCACGATCCGAGCGGCCGCCTGTGGCTGTTCTACAACCAGGCCAATCTGGAGGAGCGGGACTTCTCGGTGTGGGCGATGACGTGCGAGGACTCGCACAGTCCGGCGCCGACGTGGAGTGAACCACGGCGGATCGAGCTGGGCGTGCCGTTCGCCTTCCGACTCAACAAGCCGACGGTGCTCTCAACCGGTGAGTGGCTGTTGCCGGTGCCCTGGGCGCGCTCTGCCCCGGAGGGCTGGTTCGTCGGCCCGGGGCAGCTCCAGGGTGTGGCGCTCTCGGCGGATGCCGGCGCGAGTTGGTCGTTCCACGGCGCGATCGAGGCGCCGAACTGGGCGCTGGAGAACATGATCGTCGAGCGGCGCGACGGGAAGTTGTGGATGCTGATTCGCACCGGCGCCGGCGTGCTGTGGGAGAGCTTCTCCTCCGACCGCGGCCGGACGTGGACGGAGAGTGCGCCCACCGGAATCGTCAACCCGGGCGTTCGGTTCTTCATCCGCCGCCTCGCCTCAGGCCGGCTGCTGCTCATCAACACCCCGAACCCGAAGGCGCGGACGAGCCTCTTCGCCTACTTGAGCGACGACGACGGCGCCGCATTCGGACCTGGGCTGTTGCTGGACGGCCGAGAGCGCGTCTCCTACCCCGACGCCGTCCAGACCCCCGGTGGCGAGATCTACGCGATGCACGACTGCGACCGCGGCGGACCCGGCGAGATCGTCCTGAATGTGTTCACGGAGGAAGAGATCCTTGCCGCCTCGCCACGGTAGTGAGACCCAGGAGCCGGGGGGAAGCCGGTTGAGAGACGGTGCCGGTCGGCTGAGCCGGCTCTGGGCCAAGCGCTTCGCTGAGGATGACCGGCAGGTCTGCATGCAGCGGGCAAGGATCCTCGCGGGTACGCGCGTCCGGTACGCCGCCCTCTCACGGACCGCGCGGCAGGCAGCGATCCTGCGCGACCTGTGCGAGCAGATCACCCCGGTCATCGAGCCGGAGGATCTGCTCGTGGGCCGGATGCCGGAGGTGGACACGTGACGGGAGCTTCGGGCGGCCCGCCCAGAGACCCTCGTGGGCACCCAGACGACACCGCGCACTTCGGCGGCGCGGAACAGGGCAATTGCGCGAACTGGCGTCTGCTCCTGCTCATGCTCGGCGCAGCGGTCCTGCGCTTGTACTGCCTGTCGTCCCATGCCGGCTTCGGCGTGGACGAGGCCACGACCGTTGTCAACAGCAGGGGCTCGGCAAAGCAGGCTGTGTTGTGGGATGCCGGCAACAATCCCCCGCTCCAACACTTGCTGATTAACTCGACTGTTGTGATTTTGACAACCGGTTAAAGTAGCAGCGAACGCATTCACCATCACAGCCCCCAACG
>Ga0100393_10001926_pt1 | contig 20469 bp, 20 predicted proteins | sample CryGeymeta201517_FD_81546 | JGI IMG/M metagenome (GOLD analysis project Ga0100393, IMG submission 81546) | Groundwater microbial communities from Crystal Geyser aquifers in Utah, USA - Crystal Geyser metaG 2015-17 | ecosystem: Environmental > Aquatic > Deep subsurface > Groundwater | place... | reverse complement strand
TTATTATTTAGGGAATTAAATCTATTTGATAGAATAAATTTATCCGTTTACAAATGGTTACAATTGACATTAAACACAAGTAACCACTTAAAAGCCGAATGTGCAATTTGAACCTTCTTTACTTTGCCTCATCAATTCTGAACAAATCAGGATTACTAAAAATAAACTTTTATATAAACCATTTAAATTTAATTATTATGAGCAATTTAAAAAACAAAGTACAGTTAATTGGAAACATAGGTAATGCACCTGAAATCATTAACTTAGAAAGCGGTAAAAAATTAGCGAAATTTTCTGTTGCAACCAACGAATCGTATAAAACTGCTAAAGGCGAAACTGTTAAAGAAACACAATGGCACAACCTTGTTGCTTGGGGAAAAACAGCCGAAATAGTAGAAAAATACCTTACCAAAGGAAATGAAGTTGCTATTGAAGGTAAATTAACTAGCCGAAGTTATGAAGACAAAACTGGTGTTAAAAAATATGTAACCGAAGTAGTTGTTAATGAATTATTAATGTTGGGTGGAAAAAAATAATACCAATTACAATTATAAAACAGCCCAAACTGTTTTATAATTCTGTCCCGAAAGCTTTCGGGATTATTGGACTATATTGAATGTATACTCGAAACCAAAATCCGAAAATTCATTTGGTTTCGGTATATAATCGGTAAAAAAATCTAACACAAAAAAAAGCGACAAAATAGTTTATTCTGTCGCTTTTTTTTTACCCCAAAATCAAACCGTTGAAAATTTGTGAACCGAGCTTGCGAGTTCAACGAAGTTAATTTTTTGGGATAAATCAACAAAACCAACTATTTATTTCATTCCAAAACCATAAAATTCTCTCTGACCATTTTCATAAACACCTTCCATAAGCACTCCATTGTTTACGGATTGCGTTAATATTTCAATCAATTCATCCACATTTTTAATATTTTTTTGATTTACACGAGTGATTATATACCCTTGTCTAACGCCAATGTTTTTGAGTTTACCGTTAAAAAGTTCCGTAACCTCTACTCCATTTTTGATTCTTAATTTTTTTAAGACTTCTTTATCTGCTTCCTCAAATTTTGCTCCTAATGTTTTTAATACAGAAACAGTTTCTTTTTTAATAATTGTTTCATTACCCTCTAAATTTTTAAGTGTAACTGGAATTTTTATCAACTCTTTGTTTCTTAAAATAGTAACAATAATATTATCTCCTGGTCTGAATTGACCTAATTGCTCCTGCAATTCTGGAACATCATTTACCGATTTATCACTGATTTTTTTAATAATATCACCTTGTTTAATTCCAGCACGATCGGCCGAACCATTTTTTACTACATCAATAATAAAAACACCGTTTAAATCATCTATGCCTTGTTCTTTAGCAAAATCTTCATCCAAATTTCTGATGTTCACACCTATAAATCCTCGTTGAACATTTCCAAATTCTTTTAAATCTTCTACCACTTTTTTCACAATATTAACAGGAATGGCAAAAGAATATCCGGCAAAAGAACCTGTATTTGATTTTATAGCAGAATTAATTCCTACCAATTCTCCACTAACATTTACTAAAGCACCTCCACTATTTCCTGGATTAACAGCTGCATCAGTTTGAATAAAGGATTCTATGGCTGTACTTCCAGAAAATGGATCTCCTTTTAAAATATTAATATCTCTTCCTTTAGCACTCACAATACCAGCTGTAACGGTTGATGTTAAATTAAAAGGATTTCCAACTGCCAATACCCACTCGCCCACTTTGAGTTGATTGGAATTGCCAAATTGCATATAAGGTAAGTTTTCTTCATTGATTTTCAATACGGCTAAGTCGGTTGACGGGTCTGTACCTATCACTTTTGCTGTATAGGTTTTTTTGTTGTTCAATGTAACTTGAATTTCGTCTGCTCTATCTATCACATGATTATTTGTAACTATATATCCATCGTTAGAAATTATAACTCCCGAACCCGCTCCTCTCACTTGTTCTTGAGGAATCTGATTCCCATAAAAAAATTGATGCAACGGATGCACCTGATAATTTATGGTGGAAGATGTTTTTACATGAACTACTGAATTTAAAGACATTTCAGCTGCAAATTCAAAACTTTTTGGACGTTCAGCTAATTCATAATTAGCAACTAATTTAGTTGGAATTTCATCCTCGTTTGTTGATGTTACATATACTTTTTGAGGTGTTTCTGTTAATTTGTAAACTCCTAAAGCAGAAAAACCACCAATTAAGGAAAAACTTAGAGCAAAAAGACTTGTTTTAATTGTTGTTTTCATAATACATCGTTTTAAAGTTTGACATTACAAAATTTAGCATAAAAACGATGAAACCCTATAAATTTATGGATTGGAGGTGTTAAATAATGTTAATCGCCATTATTCATAAATTTTAACGAATCTTTTCTATTGGCGATTAACCCCGATTTAGAAACACTTAAATTTGAGGGTCGAAAATTATAGTGATGCTTAATCGTTATAAGAGATGAACATAATATATATGTCAATAATAAGGGTTAAGCGAAAGTTGTAAAAATTGTTAAAAAAAGAGTGAAAACTAAACAATTTCTATTTTTAGGGCTTGAAGTACATCATCCACTTTTACATTTATTTCACTAACAACAAAATTACTTTCATTATAATAGGATTCTCTTTCCGAAAGTAATTGCTCAACAAAAAGCTTCAACTCATTGTTGTTGTAATTTCTAATAAGTGGACGGTTTATTTTTGATGCTATCAAGCGACTAACTAAAAATGGGGCTGAATATTTCAAATAAACCGAAGCACCATTTTCATTTATTAGTTTCATGTTGTTATGAAAACAAGGTGTTCCTCCACCAGTTGCTAATACAAATTGAGATTGAGTAGTAAGTATTTCTGTTAATTTTTGATGTTCTATTTTTCTGAAATAAGTTTCTCCTTTAGTTTTAAAAATAGTTGTTATGTCAGCTCCTTCTTGTTCAACAATAGCTTCATCCAAATCAAAAAAAGGGAGGTTTAACCGATTGGCTAATCGTTTTCCTATGGTAGTTTTTCCGCTTCCCATAAAACCTACAAGCACTATTTTTTTTGGAGAATTCAACCGTTTAGTTTTTTTTACAAAAATATTCATTTAGTTTTGCTTAGTCTTAAAAATAAGATTATTAGATGCAAAGAATTCTCTTTTATATTTTTTTACCCTTCATTTATTTGTTATCCATACTTCCTTTTTGGTTACTCTATTTCTTTTCTGATATACTGTATGTTGTTATTTACCATTTGGTTGGTTATAGAAAAAAAGTAGTTTCCACCAACCTTAGAAATTCTTTTCCAGAAAAAACAGAAGAAGAAATAAAAGTGATTATAAAAAAATTCTATCATTTTTTTTGTGATTGGATAATGGAAATGATAAAAAGTATTACCATAAGCAAAGAAGAAGCATTAAAAAGATGTAAGATTAAAGACCACACGTTGCTTAATGAATTAAGCAAGGAAAACAAAAAAATTATTTTTGTTATGGGGCATTATGGTAGCTTTGAATTGGGAGGAGCAGAAATGGCTTTTAACACTAATTATCAATTATATGTACTTTACAAACCACTTTCAAACAAGTATTTCAATGCGTTGATTAATAAAAAAAGAACTCGTTTTGGTGTTAAAATTTTATCGATGAAGGAATCATTAAGAAAAATGCTATTGTTAAAAGAAAGTAACGAACTTAGTGCAACTGTTTTTATTGCAGACCAAACACCTTCTCCTAATAATGCCTATTGGACTACTTTTTTAAACCAAGAAACGCCTATTTTTTGGGGAACAGAATTGATGGCAAAAAAATTAAACTATCCCATTATTTATGTATGTGTAAAGCCTTATAAAAGAGGTTTTTATTATATAGAAACAGAAATGCTTTGCCTAAACCCAAGCACCACTCAAAAAGGCGAAATTTCTGAACTTCATACCAAAAGACTAGAACAAGATATTATGAGCCAACCTGAATTTTGGTTGTGGTCGCACAAAAGATGGAAACATAAAAAGCCTTCCTAAAAAACACTAATTTTTTATTTTTTTAATACATTTACATTTTATTACTAATTTTTAACTCTATGAAGAAACAACTCTTTATTCTTTCTCTTTCTGCACTGGCTTTATCATGCACCAAAACAGAATTCGATAATTTTGAAGCAAACTCTGGCACTGCCAATTTCACAAACTATGTTGCTGTAGGAAACTCACTCACACAGGGTTATCAAGATGGAGGTTTGCATAATGAACTTGGGCAACATGGTAATTCCTACCCATCTATTATTGCAAACCAACTTAAGAAAATTAACCCTAATTTAATTTATGTTCAACCAACCTGCTCAGGTAGTGGCTCTGGATACATTCACTTGGCTTGGATAAATGAAAAAATTAAAGTAATTAAAGCCTATGATATTGACAACCCAAACAACCACCCTTTGGCAATTGATGATGATCCTACTTGGGCAACATGGGGGCAAAACAAAACCATAAAATACAATAATTTAGGTATTTCTGGAATTAAACTTGCCAATGTTGTTGGCGGTGAAAACACTTCCGATGCGGTTAATTTTTTTATAAGCAATGTAAATGAAAATGCTCGTTTTTTAAATTGGGGAACAGTTACTAATAAAATAAGTTACTTAGATCATATCAAAAGCAGCAACGCAACCTTTTTCACCAATTGGCTTGGAAACAATGATGTGTTAGGATGGTCAACCAATGGCGGTGATGACGGTTTTGAATCGCAATTTAATGAATATTTTTCTCGATTAACAGACGTTACTGAATTCCGAAACAAGTACGATTCCGTATTAACTGCTTTTCAAAAAATGGGAGCGAAAGGGGTTTGTGCAACCATTCCTGATGTTACTTCAATTCCTTATTTCAATACCGTTACATTAGAAGCTGTTGACAAAGATGTTTGGATTACGGAAGGTCCTTATTCAAACAATCCTGGAAATGTGCGGAAAGCAACCAATGAAGATTTAATTCTACTAACTGCTTCCGATGAATTGGCTATAGGAAATGGTTTGTCTCAAGCAAAACCATTAGACCATACTTTTGTGTTGGATAAAGATGAAAAACTTATTTCTCAAAACCGTGTGATTGCCTATAACAATGAAATTAGAGCGTTGGCTTCAAAATACAACTTTGCCCTTGCTGATATGAATGCATTTATGCGAGATTTAAAATCAGGTTTAACCTTTGATGGTGTTGATTTCAACCCAGAATTTATAAGCGGTGGCGTGTTTTCTTTAGATGGAGTTCATCCAAACACCAGGGGATATGCTATTATTGCAAATAAATTTATCCAAGTTATCAATGATTTTTATGGTAGCAACATTCAGCCAGTTATAGTAGGTAATTACAGAGGGGTAACTTTTCCCTAAACTTAAATTGCTGAAAAGTTGGTTTAGAAGCTATTTATGCAAGTGTTCTTTTTAAAAAGAAATAAAATAACATCTATTTTAAGTAAATACAAATAATTTATTACTTTTACTTTCCAAATTATCAATTTTATGTTACTAAAAAATTAAATCTTATGAAAAAAATCTTACTTGCTTTAACTGTTTTATTTGCTTTAAACTCTTACGGACAAAACTGTGTGCCTGATGGTCAATATACTTCTCCTGGCGTTTATCCAGATAGTGCAACAAACCTACCTATTTCTTATGTTGGAAGTCCTTATAATGAAACAATAACTGCGGTTACTCCTGCTGATACTTGTGTAGTTGTTCTTTTTCCTCCATGTACAACTGTGCCTATTGATAGCGTTATGGTTACATCGGTTACAGGATTACCGGCAGGTTTCACCATTGTTTCTATGAATGAAAACACACTTCCATTCAAATTTTTAGGCGGAACATCTAGTTGCATGCTCGTTACAGGTAATCCAACGGTTGGAGATACTGGAGTTTACCCCATCAGTGTTAGTGGGACTTCTTACGCAACTGTTTTTGGTTTAACACAAACATCACCTTTTGATGTAGATTATTATTCCATACGCATAATTGATACAACTAGCTCTACCACAGGCATAGAAGATTTTTCAAAAAATACTTTTGGAATTAAACAAAATTTCCCAAATCCTTTCAGCTCAACTTCTACTATTGAATATTATTTACCATCAAATGCTATCGTAAACATATCCATAGTTAATGTGTTGGGAGAAGTACTTATTTCTGAAAATTTATCTGGAAATCAAGGGTTAAATACATATAAATTAAATGCTTCAAAATTAAATAGCGGTATTTACTTTTATCAAATGACTTATCAGAAAGAAAAAATCACGAAACGCTTTATCGTGAATAAATAATTTTTTAATAACTCATGTAAGTTTATTCACACAAAATCTTGATGCACAATCAGGATTTTGTTTTTTAATCAATTAACACCATTATCAAATGAAGAAATTAGTTATTTATGCTTCGCTTTTTTTACCACTTTCAGCATTTGCTGGTGGATTTCAATTAAATTTACAAGGATTAAAAGCAGCATCCATGGGTGGTGCAGCTACAGGAATTGCATCTGATGCAAGTACTGTTTTTTATAATCCTGCAGGAATGTCACATTTGAATGGGCATCAATTTACTTTTGGATTTAATTTAATTGATCCTTCTGTTTCTATTCAAACTCCAGAGGTTGCTAATACCAACCAAACATCTAAGAGAGCTACTCCTATCCATTTTTATTATTCTGGACAAATCAATGAAAAATTGCACTTCGGTTTTTTAATAAACAATCAATTTGGTTCTAGTTCTTCTTTTGAAGACGATTGGCAAGGAAGATATATTATTCAAAACATAAGTTTAAAAACATTTATGTTTCAACCTACTGTTTCCTATAAATTGCACGATAAAATAAGTGTTGGAGGTGGTTTTGTTTATGCAAGAGGTAGTTTTTCAACAGAAAAAGCAATTCCAGTAAGCTCATCAACATCAACAGAAGGCAAAGCTAGTCTTTCGGGTAGTGGTGATGCTGTTGGCTATAACTTAGGTATTTTCTCAAATTTTTTAACATTAGCACACGGAGCAAGCAGCACAAAACTTAATGTTGGAATAAGCTATCGCTCGGAATTAGCTGTTGATTTAACTAATGGAGAAGCTGAATTCACAAATATTCCAGTTGCCCTTCAAGGAACTTTTCCAGCAAAAACAGGATTCACTTCAAAACTTACGTTACCTCAAGTGTTTACTGCTGGACTAAGTGCTCAGCACATCAAAGAAAATTATTCGGTTACCTTTATTTATGATTTTAATTGGACAGGCTGGTCTTCTTATGATACGCTAACTTTTAAATTTGACAATACTGATACTCCAGAATCTAAAACAACAAAAGATTGGCAAGATGTTGTTACACATCGTTTTGGAGTTGATTTTACTTACAAAGAAAAATTTAGTGTTAGAGCAGGTTTGTATATTGACAACTCTCCTATTAAAGAAGGGTATGTTAGTCCTGAATTGCCCGATATTTCTCAAACCGCTTATACTGCGGGGTTGGGTTATAAAATTAATGATACGTTTTCTGTAGATTTTTCATTTATTCGTCAAAGTGCTGAAAGAAAAGATAAATTATTAGTAGCAAATTTTGATGCCACTTACCGAAGAAAAGTTAATGTTTATGGGTTAGCATTAAACATAAAATTAGGAAACAAATCAAGCAAAAATGATATAAAAACTGAATAATGAAAACTTTAAAAACTTCAATTCTTTTCACAATTCTAATTTTTATTTTATCTTGCACAAAGACTGAATTTGATGAATTTGATGTTCCTTCATCAGGAAGTGCTGATTTTTCTAACTATATTTCCATAGGAAGTTCATTTTCGCAAGGTTTTCAAGATGGTGGATTACACAATGAATTTAATCAACAAAGTAATTCTTATCCAGCAATTATTGCAGAACAAATGAGTGTTAATTTTCTTCAACCCCTAGTTCAAGGTGAAGGTTCTGGATATATGCACTTAGCATACATTAATGAAAAAATAGAAATAATTAAAGTGTTTGATTGTGAAAAAAATGACAACCATCCTTTAGCAAAAACGTACGACCCTTCCTTTTTAACATGGGCTAATAAAAGCTTACCCTACAACAACATGGCCATTGCTGGTTTAAATGTTAGAAATGTAATTGCATTTAATCCTACTGATGCCATAACCAACTTCATTCTTTTTGACAGTGGAACACCCAACAACGAACTTGCTTGGAATTGTGTGGCTGGAGAACCTATCAATCCTTATGGACGATTTTTAAGTTTTGGAACAATTGGAAGTCCTATTGATTATATCAAACATATTAAAGATAGAAAAGCAACATTTTTCACCAATTGGTTAGGTATTCAGGATGCGATGGGTTGGGCAAATGCTGGTGGTGATGAAGTAAGTGGTTCTTCTCCATTAACTCCCATCGCTGAGTTTAGAGCTAAATATGATGCTCTTTTAGATACATTAAAACTTACTGCAACTGGTGGCGTTTGTGCCACAGTTCATGACATCACAAAGAGTCCGTTTTTTAATACCGTTACACTTGAAGTGTTGGATAAAGATATTTGGATTAAAGAAGGAGCTGATACAAACATTATAAGAAAAGCAGTAGAAGGTGATTTGTTTTTACTTTCCTCTTCCAGTTTACTTAAAACTGGCGTTGGTCTTACGCAACAAAATCCGTTGCCTCATACCGAAGTACTAGATAAAGATGAAGTAGCAATTGTTAAAAATTACATAAATGCAATCAATGCTGAAATAAGAGCTTCTACCCTAGCCCATGGTTATTTTATAGTTGATTTATATCAATTTATGGAACAACTTAATAGTAATGATGGTGTTGATTTTGATGGAATTAGTTTCTCTCCAGAATTTATAAAAGGCGGATTGTATTCCATTGATGGAGTTCATCCAAACCAAAGAGGTTATGCCATGATAGCTAATGAGTACATAAAAATAATTAATCAAAATTATGGCTCAAATTTAAAGCCTGTAGCTATTAGTGATTTCAGAGGTATTACTTTTCCTTAATTCGCAATAAATTTTTCAATTAAATTTCAAGAATACTAAATGAGTTATAACATTTTTAAACTTTACTCAAATCACTTAGCTTTTCAGGGAATTTGAGTAAGCTATTTTTGTTGGTATCAAGACTAAATTTTCAAGCATAGCCGTAGCTACGGTTTAAAATTTTAACGAAGATAACGGCAAAAAGAGTAAGTCAAAAATTCGGAAAGCTAAGTGAATTGAGTATAGTAGCGACCTTAATTTTTAGTTTTTCTTTATTTTCAACTGCCTTCACTCAAGAAGATTCTATTATTATTGAATGTAAAATAAAATTAAAATCAACTCAATCTATTAAAGAAAAAGCAAAATTTTATTATGAATTAAGTGAAAACTATGGTTTTAAAAATTTAGATAGTTCATTAGTATATGCACAAAAACTCGTTAATCTTTATGACTCAGATTTTGACAAGGACACTTCGTTTATTAAGCTAATTGCAAATGGGTATAATAATATTGGTGTTTTAAATCGTTTCGCAGGAAAAATAGAAAACACATTTTCATACTTATTCAAAGCTGCAGAAATGTTAGAGATTATTAACGACAAACCATCGTTAACAGACACTTATAATAATATTTCCATTATTTATAGTCAAGCAGGTAATTATTCTAAAAGTTTAGAATACAGATATAAAGTTGTTAAATTAAGTAAAGAACTCAATGATTTTGCAAAAAGAAATTTTAGAGAAGTATTTCGAATCTTGGAAAGGTACTTTAGAGCAAGTTGACGATGTCTGCGTGATTGGAGTCCGTATTTAACGGACGAACAAGAACGCTTAGACATCGCAATCCTCGAGAAGCCAAGCGAAACGAGATGGATGATGTGTGTATTATTGGTGTGAGAATTTGACGAAGTCAAAGAACGAACACCAGATAATACATCGGGATCTAATACAATTAAAATAGGCGTTAGAATAATATGATGCAAACGAGTCAGCCTGTCCCGAGTTTATTCGGAAAACTCCAAAATGATGCTAAAGCAAAATAAATTTGAATAAATTTTTGTGTGAATTAAAATACTTAAACCTTTTTTACACGTACAGCGTTCAATCCTTTTTGTCCTTGTTCCAATTCAAAAGAAACTTTATCGTTTTCTCCTATTTCATCAATTAAACCACTAACGTGAACAAAATATTTTTCTTGGTTATCGGTATCTAAAATAAAACCATAGCCTTTTGAAGTGTCAAAAAAAGAAACTTTTCCTTTTCTAAAAGGATTAACTTCTTCATTTACTCTTTTAGAAACTCCAATTTCTATACTATCTGCATCAATTACCTTTTTTTTCTTGGTTGGATCTGGTGGAGTATCTGTTATCCTACCATATTCATCAACATAAGCTATCATCGAATCAAAACCACCACCAGTATTTGACTTTCGGTCTTCTTTTTTTGCCAATTTATCTTGACGTTTTTTTAATCTTTTCTTTTCTATTTCTTTTTTATTATAGGTTTGCTGCGATTTTGCCATAGGTAAGTTTAGTTATTAATGTTTTGGTGTTAAATGCTTTATATAATAATGAAAAATTATTTCAACATTTTACCCTACAAAATTACGATTTTAGAAGATATGATTTATTCTTATTAGCTAATAAAATCAAGTCCTTTCCATTAAAGTTACTCTATCTCCTTCATGTATTAATCCTTCACTAATAATCTTACCAAAAACTCCACCTCTCCAATTTGGTGTTAGTGCTTGTTTTAATCCTTTACTCACTTCATCCATAGCATCACAAGGAATTAATTCTCCTGTAATTTCTATGTAAAAATCATTAATTTTTAGAATATCGCCTATTGAATTTTCAAGGTCTATTCCTTCAATAATAATGTTCGCCTTTCGTTTTGTCCAATGAATTTTTCTTTTTAGTTCTTCACATACTCTGTTCCAGCTTTCTATGGTCATTATCGAGACTTGTTTATCGTCTTTTCTTGCTCCCCGGTAATCATCGCCAATTCCATGTTCAAAAGATGCTTTTGCAGAAGCATAAACAACCATTTCTGTTCCTTTTTTTTCTTTACCTGCTATTCCAATCACTTTTCCCATGCTGTAAAATTAACTATTTTTACTTAATATTAAGGAACTGTGAAATGCTTCAAAATTCATCCAATTTTGAGCTTTAGAAGTATTAATTATTTTAATGATTTTAGGATAAAACTCATTATTCATTGCATGTTCATTAATAAAGTAAATTGCTTGCTCAAAACTAGTAAGCATACTTTTGTAAAAAGATGCTTGATTGATTGTCTTATTCTGTGTATATTGTTGTGCAATTTCAATGTTATATAACATTAACTCAGCAATGATGTAATTATCTACCCCTAATTGAATAAAATGTTTGATTAAGTTTTGAGCAACAGAACGCCTCATTTTCGGTTTACGATTGTTTGCTGGAAAATATTCTTTCAATATTTTAAATTTTGCTTCATCTAACAATTTTTGTTCATTAGGTTTAAACACAAAGTTATAAAAGGTTTTAACCTCATTAAATCGTTCATATAAATCAATAATTTGTTCTTCTAATTGCTTTTTTTTAAGTGAAGCTAAATATAACTTTAAGTCTTTTTTGCTCATTACAATTTTTTATTTCTCATTGAAAAAATGAAATATTTCAAATGAAATTACAACTAATTTTTGAAATTACTAATTATTTACAATCAAAAATAATAGACTACTTGAAAAAGAGATATTTAAGCCAAATTGCTTGATTTTATTGATAATTCTATTCAAAATTAATTTGATTTTTTTTATAAAATATTACTTTTATCAAAATTTTAAAAAATTGTTGATTTTCAAAATGAAAAAGCTTTTTAATCCTGATACTTCTTTTTTTAATAACTATTTTGATAAAGGGCTCTATTTACTTGCATGGCGAATTTCTGTGGTTTTCATCTTCATTTTTATTATCATCGCTTTTTTTTACAGTTTTTCAGGTTTTGCGGCTGTTCTACCTTCAATATTGGTTTTTTTAGTTGGAATTTTTTGTTTACTCTTTTTACATTTTTCTAAAAAAATAAAAGTAGTTTTTTGGATATATGCAGTAAGTGGCACCTTATTGGCTCATTATGCAATGAATACAGCTTTGAATTTAACCCATTATGTAGATTTTTTATGGATAATGGTTTGTATTTATATTGCTTTTGTAGGTCTAGGCAGAAAAGTTGGTGTTAGCTTCATTCTTTTTAATGCCCTTCTTTTAGGTTTCTTCTTCTTTTTTACATTAAACAAACACATTGAAATTCTTCAACCACGAACAAATTTTGAACTGATAGGTGAATTTATTGAAGTGCTTTTTGCTCTTTTTGTTGTAAGCTATCTTACTTATCAATACTTGCTTTTTCAATCCTATTCTAAAAAAGAACTTGAATTTGCCTACAATGAACTTGAAAATCAAAATGAATTAATAACCATTAGAAACAATGAAAATACGCTTTTAATGAAAGAAGTTCACCATCGAGTTAAAAATAATTTACAAATTATTACCAGTTTATTAAGGTTGCAAAAAAACACGTTAAACCCAGATGTTGCTGAAAAATTTGATGAAGCTATTAATCGAATTATGACCATGGCCTTAATTCATAGCAAACTCTATCAATCTAATGATTTATCGAAAGTAAATATTGAATCCTATATTAAAGATTTGGTAAATGAGATTTTATCTACCTTATCTTCCAATGAAAATATTGCAACAAATATTTATTCTAATTATAATTCAATTGGTCTAAAAACAATAGTTCCTCTTGGCTTGTTATTAAATGAATTACTATCAAATTCTTTTAAACACGCATTTAAAAACAATGAAAAAGGTGAAATATCTATAGAAATTACAACGGAAAATGAGATTGATTTCACATTCAAATACAGTGACACAGGCACATGGAAAGAAAAGCAATCTCCTAGATTTAATTTTGGTTTAGAGTTGATAGAAACGCTCACAAGCCAAATGGATGGAAATTTTAAAAGAAAAGAATCTAGCTATGAGTTTAATTTAAAGAATTTGGATATTGATTACACTCCGCTCAAATCTTATTCAGAACAAGTCCTTTTATAATTCATTTTGAAAATATACATTGAAAACAATATTATTTCATATTTAATTTTTACTTACCTTTGATAATTGTAATATTAAAATTATGAAATAACCACGAGCAAAATCACACAAGCACTGATGAAGATACACTGGCGTATTCCTTTAACTTGTCCCTAGTATTGGGATTACAAATAAAAAACAATAAATATCTACATATGAAAGTAAAATTTATATCCAGTATTAGAATTAAATTTTTTATTGGAGCTATTTTTTTACTTTTAATTCCTATTTTCGATTCTCTTGCTCAAGATACATTGCAGAATAACAATGAATATGTGCCTGAAAAAACATATTTAATTATTAAGAATGATGGTACTGAATATATTGGTGAAATTCTTTCAGATGATGGTCGAGAAATATTGGTAAACACACTTAAATTAGGGAAATTATATATTCCTAAACACGAAATAAAATCAATTAGTTTAGTAAATAAAGAAGAAATACTCGCTGCAAAACTTCCTGAAGATGATTTTTTCTCGTCCCGATATTTTATTACTACAAATGGGTTTAATCAAAAAAAAGGTGATCACTATCTTTTAATACACATCTTTGGTCCTGAAGTTCAATTTGCTGTTACTGACAACATAACAGTTGGAGGGCTAACCTCATGGATAGGAATGCCTATCGTTTTATCTTTAAAATATTCTGCAAAATTAACAGATAATCTTCATGTTGGAGCTGGCGTTTTAGGCGGTTCTTTAAGTTGGTCAAACATAGCTGCTAATGGGATTTTGCCTTATGGCTCTGTTACTTTTGGAAACTTAAAACACAACATTACCTTTTCTGGTGGATGGATTTATGTTCAAGACGCAAATCAAACACCCACCGAATCTCATGAATCTGCTTTGTTTTCTGTTGCTGGAATGGTTCGGTTAGGAGAAAAAGTATCGTTTGTTGTTGATTCATTTGGTTTTAAAGAAACTAATAGTGATGTAGTTGTTGTTATGCCAGGAATTAGAATAGGAAGTAATAAAAATGCCTTTCAAATTGGGCTAACTCAAGTATATGTTGACGATGAATTTATTCCTTTTCCTATCCCAACATTAGGTTGGTTTAAAAGATTTTAAGGAGCTGTTACAAAATAAAGTTTACAGAACTATGAAATACTCACAAATACAATTAAAAAACAATAAAAAAGAATGCGTAATTGACGCAGTAATTTTGTTCTTTTTTAAGGTGTAAATGAGGCGAATAGCCTTAGCTATTTAACGATTTTACAACGAAGAAAAAGGATGAAAGAACAAGTCAAAATGTAAAGTTTATTTTGTAACAGCTCCTAAGCATTACAATGATACTTAACCAACGCATCAATAGGTTGTTTTATAATCGTATCTATTTCTATTTGATGAATCAAGGCTATTTCTCTAATAAAATTTTGATAATAAAAAGCCACAGAACCAACCAAATTTAATTTATAAGCACTGTAATTTGGATATTTACAGATGTATTTCTCAAAAAATTCATTCATACAAGCGATAATCAAAGCTTTGATTTTGTCATCTTCAGCATGTGCATGAACAAAACGACTAAATTGAGCTAAAAAACGATTGGGTAACGCTTGTTTATAGACTGCATCCAGAATTTTATTAAGATTTAGATTTGGATAAGCTTGTGAAAATTCCTCATTAATTTTTTCTGAAAATTCATGATGCAAATATTTTTTTATAAAACCCATTCCTAGATGAGCTCCACTCCCCTCGTCTCCTAACAAATACCCTAGTGCAGGAATGTTAGTTGTAATATTTTTCCCATCATACAAACAAGTGTTTGCTCCTGTTCCTAAAATAGCAACTAACCCTGATGTGTTTCCAGAAACAGCCCTGGCTGCCGCTAGTAAATCATGCTCTACATCAATTTGTGCATTATTAAAAAACAATTGTAATGCGGTTTGAACAATGCTACTCTTTTCTGATGACGAGCATCCTGCTCCATAGAAAAAAACCTGTTTAACTTCTGTATTGTTTTTGCTTAATGCACTCTTTGATAGTTCATCCAAAATTCCATTTGCATCAATAAAATATGGATTAAACCCAATGGTTTCTATTGAATAAATTTGATTACTATTATTATTCACCAACCTCCAATCCGTTTTGGTGGAACCACTATCTGCTATTAATATCATTAAATTATATTTTTATAGAGCAATTAATTTTGGCTAAACTTTTATCTAAAAAAGCTAATATTGAAAAAATCAATATTAGCTTTTTTTGAATAATTTTTTTTATTATCGCACAATTACTTTCTCAGTTTTTATTATTTCATCATTAACTTTAACAGCATAAAAATAAATTCCTGCGTTTAGTTTTCTTTAAAACCTGAGTTCAAAAGAGTATTCAAACTCATGTTTAATGGTTTATTTTGTATTTTTATAACAAATTACAATCATGTTAAAAGTCTTTATTTTCATTATTTTCACTCTGTTTTCACTAAAAATAGTAAGTCAATCAGATACAATTACTATAAAACCAAGAAACTTATCTTTCAATGATTTTATGGCAAATTATTCTATTAATGATACTTCAGCGGCTGTAATTGAATTGTTTTTTGAGAAAAAAGGAAATAATGCTTATACAGAAATGGCTTTTTTACCAATAACAACAGCTCTGTTTTTATTTTCTCCAACAATAGGATTGGGATTATCTATTATTAGTGTTCCTTTTTTTATACATGGTTCTTATATCTTATTAAAATATAACAAGAAAAAACTACAACGCATTCTTGTTGATTACAAATCACATAATTATTTACCAAAAAACATTAGAAAAAAAGCGAATAAGATAATTTATTATTACTCGTTGCCCGATAATTTTTGACTTATACCGATTGTGATTTTAAATGTCGCATATACCGATGCTGTTTTGATTTATAAAATAAAGTATCGGTATAACTGGATCTAAGTAGCTTTATTACTGCAAACCCACTAATAATCAGTATAAATAATCCTTAAAATCTACATCGGCATTATACTTTAAGAAATACCATAGCGGCATTAACCCGCTTTATTCATGCAAAAGCGAAGCGAATTGTATGAATGTGCGAAGGGGAAGGGCTGTGGGAAGCAAAGCGGTTAATCCCTTCCGATAATTATCGGAATAGTAATACCCAAATTTGGGCTATTGAAAATAGCTAAATTTGTTGGTATTACTTATATCGTAGAAAATTTTGTGAACCGAGCTTTCGAGTTCAACGAAGTTAATTTTCTGGGTTAAGAACTTAATGGTGGAATATTTTTTTAAAAACCGTCTAAGTAGTTACATATCAAAATGTAAATTTTAAGACAATATTTTTATTATAGAACAACTACTTTTACAAAAAAAACAAGAAACTATGTCAACAGAAACAAAACTCTGGCATTTAGAAAATTTCAATTTACTAAAATGTCTTTCTTTGCCCGATAAAATTAAAATGGCAAACAAAATAAAAGATAGTTATATAAAGAAAAATGAATACATATTTTTTCCTGAAGACCCTTCATCTGTAGTATTTTTCTTAAAAAAAGGAAGAGTTAAAATAGGTACTTATTCCGATGAAGGAAAAGAAATTATAAAAGCCATTTTAGGTCCAGGTGAAATTTTTGGAGAACTAAGCTTGGTTGAAGAAGGTAAACGAAAAGATTTTGCCATTGCATTGGATAATGAAGTTAAAATTTGTGCCATAACAATTGAAGATATGGAAGAAATAATGTCAACCAACTCAAGTCTCAATTTAAAAGTTACCAAACTTATTGGCCTACGATTGCAAAAAATTGAAAGACGATTAGAATCAATTATTTTTAAAGATGCAAGAACAAGAATTGTTGATTTTATAAAAGAAATGGGACATGAAAATGGTCAGAAAATTGGACAAGAAATTTTAGTTAAACACTTTCTCACTCATCAAGATATAGCAAATTTAACAGCTACTTCACGTCAAACAGTTACCACTATTTTAAATGAATTAAAAGAACAAAACCTTCTACATTTAGAACGGAACCGTTTCCTAATAAGAGATATAGAAAAATTAAAATAAACTGAAATCGCTAATGTCTTCTTACACGCTATTTATTGGAAATAATTGCTTAGGTTGCAAACAAATTCTCGATAAACTTAAAAAATTAAATATTAATATTACTGTTGTTAATATTCATGATGAAAACCCAAATTTACCTTTTCCACTGATGATAGTTCCTGCATTGATTAAGGATGACAGATTAATAGCTTATGGAATTGATATTGTTAAATATCTGAAAACGAATTATTATTAAGGGTTAGTCTAATGCTCAGCTATATGTTTATTTTCCTTTTAATAGTTTTTTTATTTCTTTATCAAAATCACTTTCAAACAATTTATCTTGAATTGGTTTGTACTATTCATACTCATTCTCGGCAAATTCTTTTGCTATGGCAGCAGTAACCTTGCCTGCGTTTTGTAAAATATCTTTTTGATTAAACTGTAGAAATGCATTCAATTTTTCAGCCCAATCTTTCATAGTCATTGCAATCCCTTGTTCGGCTTGGTCTTCAGCATAATCCAGATACATCGAAACAATGCGGTTAAGTGGTTTTAGCTCATCTGCGGTAAGATAGTTTTTGGCAATTGAAACGTCTGATTTTCTAATTTTTCCGCCAGGTGAGTTTTTCCAATTGGTTAAACCCATTTTTTCTTTTTCGTGATTTGCTCGCGAAACAATTATTTCGGCTGCTGTTTGCTTTGTAATTGCCCAATGCAGTTTGTTTTGAACAGTTGCGAAAAATTCTTTTGTAATTTCCGAATCGTAGTCATAATCAATACTACACTCGGCATAAATATCTGTAATTTGCTGATAAAACCTACGTTCCGAACTTCGGATATCTCTGATTTTTTCGAGCTGTTCTTTAAAATAGTCTTGCCCAAAAATAGGTTGCGGATTTTTTAAGCGTTCCACATCCATAGTATAACCTTTGATAATAAATTCTTTTAGCACAGCCGTTGCCCAAATTCTGAATTGCGTGGCTCTATTAGAATTTACACGATAACCAACCGCAATAATAGCATCGAGATTGTAAAATTTAATTGGTTTTGTTTGCGTTTTATCAGCAATAGCACCATGTTGAGTGGTTAGTTCCAAAATGGAACATACCACTTTTTCGTCCAATTCACCGCTCTCAAAAATATTGTTCAGGTGTTTGGTAATGGCAGGACGTTGAACTTCAAAAAGCTCGGCTATTTTGATTTGCGGAAGCCAAATGGTTTCGTTTTGCAGCATAACATCCACCTTTATATCACCCTTGTCGGTTTTATAAAGTAAAAATTGGCTGTTGGGTTGATATTTCGATAAATCCATATTTATTTCTTACTTTTCTTTTTAAGAATTGATTTCTTCTTCTTTTGTTCTTCTACCACAAACATACATTAAAAATAAGAATTATTTTAGCTTTGTAGAGATATAAGTCCTTAGTCTCCATCGCTCTTGCATCGCTTCAGACTAAGGACAGGTGGGTGTCTTTGTCGTCCACAAAAAGGTCTGCAAGATAAAAGTCGTTATCAAAAATATTAGCTTTTTTTAGGTCGTCCCAATTTACATCAATGATTGGTTTTACAATTTCTAACCACCTCAAATAGATAGGAATGAAATTGTTTTTGTCTATTTTTATTTTACTTTTTGTTGTGGCTTTAGCTACATTATTTTTTATAAAAGTATTGAGTAGCTTTTCGTCTTTTTGATAGTCAAACACATAGGTTTTTGATTTTAAGACAGCTTCAATTCTCTCTTTAATTAATTGAAATTCTTTTGTCTCGTGATTACTTGGGGTTACGTTCCAATTAAAATCGTTGAGATAGAAAATATCTTGAATGTTCACGTAGTCAACAAAAGCAATTTTTTTAAAATCAAAAGCACCTAAAAAGGCAGGCGGCAAAGTTTTGTCGAAAGTTCTTGCTTTTCCGATTGTCAAAATAAGTTGAACAAACATTGTTGGGATGTCATAATTACCTGTTTTAGCTTCTGCCCACAATAAAGGTGTTCTTCCAAATAAACTATCTTGTTTTGGAAAAATGGTAAAGTCGATATTTCCTAAAATTTCGGTCGTGTCAAATTGCTTAAACCAGTCAGCACCAACTTTGTTTTTTAGTTCTTCTTCTCTAATATTTTTATACTTCATTCTTCTTTTCTTTTGTTTAGGTTTTGGTTTGTTTTAATTGCTTGCAATAAGAAACGCAGGGCATTTCTAAGCGCCAAACTTTCTGCTTGCACCAAGTTTGAAACGATCCAAAAGCCTTTATTTTAACTATTATTTCGCCTATTTTTTATATACATTGTTATGTGGCGTTATTAATCTTCTTGTTTATTTTTTTTGTCAGTTTATAAAATTCCTCAAAATAAGTATTGTCATATTTCAAGTCCTTTTTGAATTCCTCTAAATACAATGCTTTAAGTCTATCTTTGGCTGATTTTCTTTCATCTTTTTCTTCCGATTGAAGGGCAAAAACTAATTCAGTATTTTCATTATTTACTTTACTTTTAATAAAATCGGGTAAAAGACCTTCAACACATCTATATCCTGGTTTATCAAGTCCAATTGAGAAATAATCCTCCTCTTTTAAATACCCTGCTTTATCGAAATTTGACTTTACGTTAGAAATGGCATCTAAATCAATTGTAACAATTAACTTGTTGAACCTTTCCTTAATAAATTTTAAAAGCACAGGATTATTTAAAAACCCAAAGCCTCCATATGGATAAAGTTCTCCGTCAAATTTTAATCTGTTCTCTCCGTGCCGAGTGTCCCGAAGTATATTGAAATACTCAACATCTATAGCACCTTCCAATAATATTATATTGTTTTCTTTACTAAAAAAGGCTTCTTTTAAACTTTCAAATTCTGGACCAACCATTCCTAAAGCTAACTCAAATGGTTCACGCCAATTTTCATCTTTTACATTTTCAATGATTGATTCTCTTGTTTTATTACGGACTATATTTCTTTTAACGAGAATGTTTGATTTTGGATTATGATGACTTAATAAATATGGACTATGTGTTGTGGCAATAACTTGTATTTCCAATTCTTTACTTAAATCTTGCAAAATTCTGCCAAATTCTGATTGTGCGGAAGGATGCAAAAATGACTCTGGCTCTTCGATTATTACAATTGGCGTTATTTTATTTGATTCGTCATCTTGGTCAATTAAATTTTTAGCATTAAAAATACTACTTAATATTAAAGTTCTATTTTTTGTTCCGCTTCCCCAATCCTCAAGTGGTAATTCGAAGTTTTTTTCACCAAGTGATATTTCGTATGGTATTTGTTCATAGTTCATATCAAAACCACTAAATGTTAATCCCACTTCATATTTTTCTTGTAATCTACCAACTAATT
>Ga0100393_10001909_pt1 | contig 20615 bp, 22 predicted proteins | sample CryGeymeta201517_FD_81546 | JGI IMG/M metagenome (GOLD analysis project Ga0100393, IMG submission 81546) | Groundwater microbial communities from Crystal Geyser aquifers in Utah, USA - Crystal Geyser metaG 2015-17 | ecosystem: Environmental > Aquatic > Deep subsurface > Groundwater | place... | reverse complement strand
TGACGAAGTCAATGGGACAAGGAGCAACTTTCCCAGTAAAGAGGACTCTTGTCATCAATCCACAAAATCCTCTTGTTCAAAATGCTTTAAAACTATCTATCGACACGAAGAATGAAGGACTTGCGAAGAAAATTTGTCTTCACGTTGAAGACCTTGCAAATATCTCATCAGAAGGTCTAGGAGCTGAACAAAGAGAACTTTTTGTTAAGAGATCTCAAGAGTTAATAGCTGAATTATCAAGTCTTGCTTTATAGGTTTTCCTAGGGCATCTTCCTGGTTTTTTCAATACACTTAAAAAATGTTCTAGGAGCCCCTCTCGAAAGAGAGGGGTTTTTTATTATGCTGCAATAAGTTCTTTATTAATCACACTGTCTTTTAAACTTTTAAGCATCGAAGAATACAATTTACAACTATCAAGCATATTTACAATAACCTCTTCTTGAATTTTGATAGGTAGAGAATCAACAATCTTAAATGCACTATCTAAGTGGTCATCATCTTCTTCAATATGAAGCTTTAAAAAACTCATCGCACCTGGGCCATGGGCCGCATACATGGCCCTTATAAAGTCGTGACGCTTTGCTATTCCCGAAGCACAACCCTCGAGGGCCAATATCCAACCAAAGCATATATTAGTATTGATCTCGCTCGCAAAGAACCATTGCCTTTGATAAATCGTTTTGTTTTCAACTGTTTCACAGTAGTTAGAAATATCTCCGCCTAGAAAATTCAGATCTCTCTGGGCAAGTTTATAATGCCCCTTCTCTTCTCTTGAATGAGCAAACCATCGCTTCTTCTCCTCTGTTCCCACTGGTGCACACTCAGCAATATGAAGTAAGGCCTTGTCATGGTTCTTTGTTTGAAAGTAAGTCTGGGCCAGCCAGGACTTGTAAGTTTCATGATCTAGAAGACCTGCATTAACATAATTATCAACAAGCTCATCTGTGCATTGAGCAAAAATCATTCTCAAGTCCATACTACCCTCCTGTAAAACATAACTAAAGATAGAACATAGTTCATTTTTTATCTAATTCAGGTAGTTAGAGTCCAAAAATAAATAACAAATCCTAACAATTGACTACAATAAGAGGCTTGAAATACCCATTAAATGAAAATTATGCTACAAATTTGTGATGAGTTTTGAGATTTCAAATATCACATTCGTTCCGCTACTTAACTTTATGAAGCATAAGGGCTTAGATGAGCAACTTTTATTCCAAGGTTGTGATGTTGATTTGAGTTATATAAGAAAACTCTCAAAGAGAAGTTCATGGGATCTTTATAATATCGCCCTCAATAATATTGAAGCGTACGTTGATGATGACTGGGCATATATCGCAAGGCAAGGAGTTGTTGCTCCAGAACTAGATCAGCTTCGTTCACTTTTTTCAGGTATCGTCTCTTCGAGATTTATCTATTGGGCACAAAGTAAGTTCATCGGAAATTATCTTTTTAACAACTTCACATACAACTACGAAAAAATAAATCAGAGTCATGTAAAAATCATCATTGATGTCGGTAGAAGCAATGTTCATGAGGGAATCATGAAAATCTATCATCAAGTCTTTGAATTATTTCCAATACAATTGGGACAACCAAATGCAAAAGTTGATATGACCAAAATCTCTTCTCGTGAATATCTCTTTGATATCAAACTTTCAAAGAGAATTAATATTTTCAAGCGCGGTCTTCTTCTGTTTAAAATATTTGATGGGATGAAGAATGCGACCCACTATCTCAGTGAACTTCAAGAAACAAAGAACAAGTTAGAACTTGCACTAATGGAAGTCGAAAAGGCAAAATTAGAGCGCGAGCAATGGCTAAAAGTTATTGCTCATGATATCAGAAACCCACTACAAATTATTCTTGGATACTTCGCCCTTATCAAGCGAAACCGGTCTCTCGATTCGAAGAAGAGAGATAATTACATTGAGAAGATAACTATTGCTTGTGACATTATTGATAAATGCACGATGAATGCTCAAAAAGTTATAAAATTAGATAACGACAGTTTTAAGCCACAGGTTATTTCAACAACTGAAGTCATCAGTAAGTCGATTTCAATTGTTGAAGGCTTTGCTGAAGAAAAAAATATTGAACTGATTAATGAGTGTGAGGAGCACTTCATTCTAGGAGACCTCGATATTTTCTCTCTTTCTATCATTACAAATTTTCTCACTAATGCCATTAAGTTTTCCAATAGAAATAGCTCGATCAATATCGGTACTGTGACCGGTCCAGATCATATAGCTTTTTACATTCGAGACTATGGGATTGGAATAAGTGAGCCAAAACTAAAAGAAATATTGCAACATGGTGGGATCACGACGACAGGAACAAATAATGAAAAAGGCCTTGGCCAAGGATTAGTCATTGCACGAAACTTCATTACAAAATATCATGGCCGCCTGCAAGTTGAATCTAATACAGAGGGTGAAAATCGTGGTACACTAATCACGATATTCTTTCCAAAGCCAATTAAGAAGCAAGAGAAAACTTTTGATCCTCTTCGGCCAACCCCATTGTCACATTAGAGAAGTCTACTCTTTCTTCCCACAAAGAATAAAACAGAACGCTTGAAGTTATTATATTTTCAGCGGGCCTAAAAAATAATAAATCAATCAAATGGCCCTTATAATCAATTGATTCTAACAAGACTTCAAACCCAGAGCCTTTGCATAAATTATTTACCCCATTAATTCTCATCGCAGGGCAAAGCAAGAGCGAGGCCCCAACATACTTAGAAAACATCATTCCTAATTGAATCATCAAAATCCCTATATCTTTTTTACGATAATCTTCTCTCACTGTTAATGACTCGTAAGTTGTAATATACCTTGGGTTAAGTTTCTTCAGTTGGTCGTAATAAGATTTTGGAAAATGCTGAAAATAACTATGGTCAAAAGTCGACTCTAGTCTAGCATCAAAAATTGAATTTAAAGTCATCGCAACGACAGTTTCACCACAAACAAGCAAGCAGTAGAAACTTTGACTTGAGAAGGCATCAGCAGTAAATGTTTCCTTAAGAATTGGTGACCAAATACTTTTCCAAAGAGTGTATGCACTTTGTAATAAAAGAATCTCCTCAATCGATTTATTTTTCTTATTAGAAATGATTATATATTTTAACTTTTCCATGAAAGAGAGTTTAGACCACGATCACTTAATATATTAAACTTTTATATAAATCACTGATTTACAATTTATTTAAATGACGAATTATGCCCAAATGAAGAGGCTCAAGACTTTTCACTTGGGTTTAATTAATTTTAATTAACTAAGAAGTCATACTCTTTTCTTCGAAGTCACGACCAAAACTTGTAATATTAACAACTCTATTGTCGTTATCTCCAGAGTCATGAGTGGCAAAAGAAATTGAGCCATTGCTTAAAATTTCTTTTCCGTTAGTTTTAGATTTCTTTGAATATAGTAGGTGCCCTTCAGCACGCTCCATTTCCTCTTTACAGTTAATACAATGAGTAGCTATTGGTCTTGCCATTAGTCTCTTTGTGCCGATATCAGTTCCACAGTCTTCGCACTCACCAAAAGTACCATCCTCAATTTTTTCCAGAGCATGATCAATTTTCTTTAAGAATAATTGATCTCTTCCTTGAAGTTTAAGACTGAGTTTTGCATCTCTTTCATTGTTAATCTGATCAACAATATCACCTGAACTAAGATTTCCTAGTCCGTTTTCTGCCACTGATGATACCTTTGTGAGAAGTTGACCTTTAAGTGCTTCGAATAGAATTTTAAAATGGTTAAGATCTAATTGGTTCATATTTCCTCCTGGGCATTGTTAGTTTCTTGCTTCTTGCATCTTATAGAACATCCTGTTCTCGAGTGATAAGCTTCCTGCCCTTCCCTCTTGATGGAGTATAGAGCAATGCTCATGCCAAGTTTTAAAGCTCAAATATGACCAAAATAAATATAATTAGTAGGAAGCGGTGCAAAAGTGACTACAGAAGGTAGACGCATAACGCCTACCGGTGTCAAATATTAGAGAATTTTAAAGGAAACGATGAACTCGTTATCTAAAGAGTAGTATTTAACGACACTCTTACTGTCGATACACTTAATAACTTTACCATGAAGAGGTAGCTCAGATGCAATTGAGTCGAGGGCCCCATCAAAATTGAAATCGTCATCACCATAGTTGGAGACATGATTTTGAACGCCTTGTTCAAAGAGCTCAAGGATCTCACCACCACTAACAACATTCATGCTTTCACAAGCATTTCCGATTTTAGCCTCTTTTAAATAATCTTTTTCTTTGAGATTAATCTTCATCCCATGGTCGTAGTCATATCTTGCCGAATAAAGAATTTCGGCAAGATAATAGGCCTGATCATTAGAAAATAAACTAAGTCCAAAAGAATTCATTCCAAATAAGACAGAAAGAATAAGAATTAGTTTTTTCATATCAGTCCTCCCCTAGTCCCAGCGATTGAAACTTAAATTTAAGTTTCCAAGCATGTCAGACTTCAAGAAAAAGTAACCAATTGGCGACTCAGCAAAACATACTCTTGAGTATGATTTTCCTGGAACAATCTCTTGGCATTTAACGCTTACCGCATTATCAGATTTTGCCATCGCAATATCTGCTGCTAAGTCTTGGCAGTCCTTTACATCCGAGATTACTCTAACAATTGCTTCTTTAATAAGAAGTTCTGGTGAGTTTTCAAAGTCAGCGTTCATATCAACGTCACTGAGTTCGAAGGATTTGTTATCAATAATGTTATTACTTTGAACAAATGAATCGTAGCAATCAAATGACGCAAATGCGAAAGGCTGAACTAAAATTAACATTAAAATGATTTTAATTAGTGCTTTCATATTTACCTCCTGAATACGTTATACGCCCGATGAGGTAAGTGTGAAATAATATTATTGACATAGTATGTATCTAATAATTAGATAGAAGTTTAAACGAGCTTATCATCTTTGCTAATGATAATTTTTCCTGAATCAATCATTTTTCGAAATATTTCCATGATAGTGGCATGTTCTTCTTGGGCCAGACTCTTCGGGATTTTATCATGCTCACAAGCATCTCTCATTTCTGTCGCCATGCTATCAGATACTCTCATATAGAGATGCTCTCTGGTCTCCTCACTATAGAGTTTAAGGGCGTGACCAAGCTTTGTCAGGTCAGTACTTCGAAGAAATTCCACAAGCATTTTTGGTGAGATATAGCGAAGATCTTCAAGGGAATATAATTGAGAGTTAATTATTTGTGCCAGGGCCTGATCTTTAAGCGCCAAATTTTTTAAAAGTCTATCTCTCTCATCCTTATCAAGAAGAGAGAGGGCCTTGATCATTTCGCCAAGGCCTCCTTGGAATTTAGCCATTGTAGTTAGGATCTTCCTTTTGAAGATATGAAGTTACATAATCAGTAACTCCTTCTTCTAGTGTAGAAAATTTAAAATTTGGAAGAAGTTGAAAAAATTTTTCCATATTGGCTTCAGTATAATACTGGTATTGATTCCTAATACTCACAGGCATATCAATGAATTCAACATTCACTTCCTTGCCCATCGCTTTAAATGTGGCAACCATAAGATCGTAGAAGCTTCGTGCCTTACCCGCTCCAAGATTATAAATCCCACTTCCATTTGCTGAAGTTGGCTTTCCAAGCTCAATAATCGCTCTTACAACATCTTTGACATAAATAAAGTCTCTAAGCTGCTCACCATCTTTGAAACCTTCTTTGTGAGATTTAAAAAGTTTTACTTTTCCACTTTCAAGAATTTGTCCATAGGCCTTATGTACAAGACTTCTCATCTCCTCCTTGTGGTATTCATTAGGTCCGTAAACATTGAAGAATTTAAGACCAAACCAATGGGATGGTGTATTTTCTTGTTCAAGAACCCACTCATCAAAGAGTTGTTTTGAGTAACCGTAAGGATTAAGTGGTTTATATTTTGGAATTGATTCGTGATCATCATTATAGCCAAATTCTCCAGCACCATATGTGGCAGCGGATGAGGCATAAATGAATGGAATTTGTAACTCAGTTGCAAGATTAAAAAGATTCTTCGAATAGAGAACATTATTTCTCATCAAGTAATCCATATCCATTTGAGTTGTCGCTGAGCATGCCCCGATATGATAAATACAATCGAGGTTATCGAGAATATCAGCATACTCAGGCAGGAATAAATCATCCGCGTGAATATACTCTTCGTATTTAAGATTTCTTAAATTGCGCCACTTAGCCGTATCTCTTAATCGGTCTACAATAACAATATTCTTATGCCCAAGTTTATTTAATTCACCAACAAGGACACTGCCAATAAAGCCTGCTCCACCTGTAACTAATATCATAATTCTTCCTTTCTAATTAAAAGTATATTTGTATAAATAACCACACCAAGAAGTAATAAGAGCTTCGCTGAATCGGCCTTAACATAGATGTGATGATAAAAATCTAGTTGTGTTTGAATTTGCTCACTATAAGGATCTTCTACTTTAAGACCGTTATATTTTTTTATTTCAGGAGAAAGCTTAAATGCATATGCTCCAGGAAAAATAATTAAGAGCGCAGAAAGAATAAGAAGAGCTTTAGATATCTTCTCTTTAAATAGTAGTAAACCTGAGGTGATAATCATTAAAATTGAAACGATCAACTCAATATAATTAAATTTTGTAAAGATCGCAATTCCTAGAGCAGCAGCTTCGTTTCGAGAAGAGACTTGTCTAAAGACTTCTGGCACTGCAAAGAAATCGATAAACACCGTTGCTGTAAACCATGCAAAGGCCAGACAAAGAGTCCATAGTAGATAAAGCTGTTGTTTTTTCATGTTTATATATTACAAGTGAATCAAAGCGATGACAATAAGACTAGGTATGTTGCTTTGCAAGGTATGGATGTACAACGATAGCAACAGCAAGAATACCAACTTCAAAGAGCGCGATTAATGGGAACCAAAGACCTAGCATTGTTACGACATCAGGAGGAGTTATCAGTGCAGACAAGACCGCAAATCCAACATAGATATAACTTCTCATATTGCGAAGAGATTGCTTTGTGACAATCCCCATAAAGCCTAGAATAAGCATAATATTGGGAAGTTGAAAAACAAACCCAAGAAAGACGAGGACCTTAGTTGAAAGGACAAGGTAGTCCTTTAACCCTATTGTCGCCTCAATACCTGAAACTCCAAAATTCATCAGAGTCTCAAATGCCAGTGGAAATACGATGAAGTAGCCAAAGGCAATACCTAAACAAAATAAAATAAAGCCTATGAGTAGAAATGGTTTCACCGCTTTTATTTCATAATCATAAAGACCCGGACGAATGAACTTCCAAACAAAGAAGAACCAAACAGGACTTGCTAAGATCACACTGGCGTAGAATGAAACTTGGAACATCGAAAGAACTTTATCAAGAAGGCCTAAAAAGACAACCTTCCCCTCTGATCCTAATGCTTCACGGAGCGGAAGCAGAAGAATTTCTTGAACCTTGTCCCCGAATGAGTAGCAAATAACAAATGAAATAAATAGAGTAATTACAACTCTAATCATAGTCGCTCTCAACTCTTCAAGATGCTCAACTAATGTCATTTGCTTCACTAAATTGCTCCAGTATTAAAGTACTTATACCATTAAACCGATTTATATTACTATAATAGTTGTATAAATTAAAAAACACTTGAAGTAAAAGAAAATGAAAAAACTGCTTATCACATTAATCGTAATATCAAACACCTATGCATCTTCTCTACTACACTGTTTAGGTAGTGAAGAGAACTACTATGCGAAGAAAAAATATACCGGACCGGCCTATAAATTAAATCAAAATATGATAGATGAGATGACCTCGATATCGAATCTTGAAATTACAAAAGAGGCCTACGATAGAATTTGTAAGTCCCCTAAAAAGAGTCCGTCACTTCAATTACTTAAAGAACTTATCCTTAGAGAAAAGAAGATTTTTAGAAAGGAAGAAGGTTCAGACTTTCAATTTGTTCACTTAAATGCCATCAGAGATAATGCTGGCATCACACTTGTAAAATTTTTAAGCTATGTTCAATCTCTCGCTAAAGACCCCAAGTGTATTGAAAAAAATATTCCTGGTGTAACTCAACTCTTTCAACGCTATCTCTATCTTGAAGAAGAACTAAGTTCTAAAGTTGTCATCGGAGAAAAAGCTGATCTCGAAGTTATCTTTGCTAAGCTTGAAGAAATCGATAGTATTTTAAAAAAATGTAGTAAGTGATTACGAATAGAAAGTAGTGATTTTTAGATCGTGCTCTTTAATAAACTCTTCTAAAGTAGCAACCATACTCTCGGCCTTAATGTAGAGATTATTTTCGACAAGCCCAAGCACCTCAAAATTTAATTCATGCGACATTGGAAAAATATGAGTTGAGAGAAATTCAACTGGCGTCAGGCCAAGGATATTCTCTCTTGCATACTTTGCTTTCTTAGTTGCACTAAAAGACTCAGTATCAATTCCAAAACTAACGAGATCCTGTGGAGGAGCAACAACTCCAGCAAATGTCATTAATTCGACAATATCGCTCTTACAACGTCCACAACCACCTGATGCTTTAGTAAGGTTGGTAATCGTTAAAAGGTCTGAAGCACCATTCTTTATGGCTTTAGCGACATCATCTCTCATGACCCCAAAACAGCGACAAAGAAGAGCATCATCCCCCCTTAGGGATACATAACTAGCATTGAATTCGAAATGAAGCTTCTCAATCATGTAAATCCACACGAGAGAATCTTCTAATTGAAGCCCAGGGAGGAAAGCAGGAAGCTCTCGTCGTTGTTTTTTTTGAAAATTTACAAGGGTACTAGTAAAAAGCTCTTCAAGATCTGGCCGAGCTGGGAACTTGACCGAAGTTTCGATAATACGATCTTTGGAGTCAATAATAAATTCAAACTCGACTGGACCATGGCTTGATTGAACAATGAATTCAGATGTAGGTCCAGTAAGTGTTGACACTATTTCTTCTCTTCTTCTCTTAGAGTTAGAATCTCAAAACCAGTCTCTGTAACAAGAATAGTATGCTCAAACTGAGCGGAAAATTTTCCATCTTTTGTTAAGACAGTCCATCCATCTTTAAGGACCTTACAATGTTTTGTTCCAAGGTTAATCATTGGCTCAATAGTAAAAGTCATCCCTGGCTTCATTTGTGGGCCAGTACCTCTTTTTCCAACATGAACAACTTGTGGATCTTCGTGAAACTCACGACCTATTCCATGACCACAGTAATCTTCAACAACCGAATAACCTTCAGCGTGTGCAAGTTCTTCAATAACTGCACCAATATCACCAATATGACCACCTGGACGAACTTGATCGATTCCGGCCATCATACAGCGGTAAGTAACATCAACAAGTTTTTTAAGTTCGTCAGAAACATTACCAACAAGAAATGTCTTATTAGTATCACCGTGAAACTTATTCAAATAAGTCGTCACATCAATATTGAGAATATCACCATCTTTTAAGATATCTTTCTTGCTTGGAATTCCATGGCAAATAACATCGTTTAAAGAAGTACAAACAGACTTTGGAAAACCATGATAGTTTAAAGGCGACGGATACGCCCCATTATTAATAATGAAGTCGTGGCATAGTTTATTGATTTCTTCAGTACTAACACCTGGTTTAACAAATGGTTCAATATATTCGAGTGTCGATGCGGCCAACTTAGATGTCGCCTTCATTAACTCTATTTCTCTACTAGACTTGATTGAAATCATAAAAACTCCGTAATTGTTTAATCCCTTTTATGATTTTTTAACCTCTTAGTCAAAGTCTTTCCTATTTTAAGGCACTTACATGTATAATTTCGTTGAAAATATTACAAAGATGTACAAAACAATGACGTAATGCCATATAAAACCCTATCAAAAAAGAAAGGAGATTGTTTTGAAACTCACTAAGTTAGTATTACCCCTTGTACTTGCGGCCAATACAATGGCCAGCACTCAGAACACGAAATCGGTTAATTATCGTTTGATGGATATAACTGCTTTGGCCAAGGGTAATTCAACAAGTAAAATAGCTTCAAACGGATTTGCGAAGGGACAGTCAGAGATGTTTAAAATGTCTGCGAAGTTTATTTCTCAAGAAGACCCTCTTCTCAAACAAGAGATCCTTAAGAATACAGAAAATCTTAAAGACCTAGTTTTTCGTGCCAGTGAGTTTCTAAAACTTAGTTCAGAGTTTTCTAAAAGAGTCATTAAGCAGTTAAATAATGATGAGGTTCTTCGAGGAGATGATCTCTCAACAATTGATAACTTGATAAGAACATTACTCATCGTTTCAGATCTCAACATGGAAATGATTAACTACTACCACAAAAGTGGAGATGTAAATCAAGTACTTGAATTTGGAAGTGATAGCGAAGTTGAGCAACAGCTTTTAAAAATGGGTGCCGCAATCAATCTATTTAACCTCTTTGATAAAACATATATAGACTTCTTTTCTAATAGTAGACTTAGAAGAATCGTCCTCGATATTTATCGAACACAATCAGCGACATATCCCAACCTAAGAAAAGTGCATGACTTTATGAAGACAGTCGATTCTGACACCTATCGCGAGATGGTAAAAGATTATAGTAAGGCCCTCGAAAAAAACAGAATATCACTACTTCATCGAATGAACCCAATGGTAACAAGACTTGTAGTTGTTAATGAGCAACAGGATATCTCTAAAAGACTTTTAACTGATGAGTTCAAAAAATTTAAATATGTTAAAGGCTCTGACACAATTACTGCAATTTTTGGAAAAATTACGAACTTTGTAAGTGGTTTATTTGGAAATATTGTTGGAAAAATTAGATGGAGAAATGGTTATCTATTTCACCATGAATGGGGAGAGAAATACATCGCTTCAAAACTTAAACCATTAGATATTATCTCTGAGAAGACACCATTTGCAGCGACTGATTTATTTATCCCTGGTCACTTTGGTCATATTGCACTTTACCTTGGAACTGAGGATCAGTTAAGGGATGCAGGACTATGGAATGATCCAATAATTGCACCTTACCAAGAAGACATTCGAAACGGTAAAGTAATTCTTGAGTCAATAAGACCAGGCTCTCACCTAACAACAATTGAAGAATTCATGCAAATTGATGAACTTACAATTGTAAGTCAGCCGGAAGTACTTAAGGATCTTGACCGTGCGAAACAAATTTATAAGGTGGCATTTGAGCAATTAGGAAAAGACTATGATTTTAATTTTGATGTGCACACCTTAGATAAAGTCGTATGTTCTGAAGTAGTCTATCATGCATTTGGCGATATCAAATGGCCAACAGCATATATCTTTGGCCGATTTACAATATCTCCAGATGATGTTGTATCGCTAAGTCTTTGGGATAACGCTCCAGTCAATCTCAACTTATCAATAATTGGAACAAAAGATCAGAAGGTATATCAGATTGCGAAAGAAGATATGGCCGAAAACTTATCATTTGATTTGAATAAAAAGAGATCGAAGAAGCTTGGAAAGGACTCTTTCGATAAGGTCACAAAGAAGTGCTATATGAGAGAAAGACGTAGTGGAAATAATGATAGTAGTAACTATGGACCAAAACGCTACATGAAAGTATGTAGTAAGAGTTATACACAACTTGTCTATGGACAATAAATAGTAAAAAGCGATAGATTGTCTACTATGAATACAAGTAGACAATTTATCATATTTAGACCTGAAATATCCTCCTATCAAGATGCTAATTTTAGAAAACACGAGATGAGTGAGATAAAGAAAGTCTCTCTTCTTGAAAAATCTCTCTATATTGATGATTACTCAAAACTTCTTACAGAAATTAAAAAGAATTCTAAATTAGAAATCATCTTCATTTCAACAAGCTACACAAAGCTAGAGCTCTACACGGAGATTTTAAGAAATATCATACTATGGGTTCATCCAAACTCTGGGTACGATAACTTAACAAAAGACTTTATAGAAAAATCCGATTTTCCTATCATCAACGGAAACTCAATTCGTGCTGATGCCGTATTTCAGTATATTCTTGCCTGCTTTTTAGAATCAAATGGTCCTATACCATTTTCAAACACGTGGGATAAGAATCGATGCTTCCCGAGAAAAAATTTCTACGATCACAAATCACTAATCATCGGTCACGGACATATTGGATCAAAGCTTTCTTCTTTTTTTGACTCTACAGGAATCAGCTATTCAATATATGATCCTTACCTTCCAATTACTCATATAAAACAAGTTCGAAAACTTTCACTTGCAGGTTACGATTCAGTAATCCTTTGTTGTGGACTTAACTCAACAACAGAAAAAATTATCAATGAATTATCTCTTGCGACAGCAAAGAATGACCTGACGATTATCAATGCCGCAAGAGGCGCTCTCATTGATGAAAGTGCATTGATCAATTTCTTAGGCGCTCACCCTAAGGCCATTGCTTACTTAGACGTTTATGAAAATGAACCCAACGACCTGTCACAATTTTCTAAGCTTAAAAATATAAAACTTACTTCACATATTGCTGGTGTCTACGACGGAATTGACGATCAGATCATTAGTTTTGAGTGCCAAGTCATTGAAGATATGCTTACTTTAAAAAAAGAACAATTTGATTTAAAATATAAGAGGGCCTCCTTAAAAAATAATATAATTGAGGACAAGCTCATCTAGGAAAATATGATGACAAAAATAATAGAGAATTTTAAAGCTTACTTATGCCCACCTGGTTCAGGTGTCTTTACAGTAAATACTTCAAAAGAAAAAAAAGATATCCTATGGCAGAAATTATACAATACGACAGATGGTGTTTTAGAGTTATGGGAATCTCAATTAGAGAAATCAGTCAATGATGATGGAGTGTTTCTCCTTGGTGTTTGCTCTGACTGCGGCGGTGGAATCCAAAGAGGTGCAAATTGGGGACCTCTCTACCTTAGAAATACCTTAATTGAATCACACGCTGAACTTAAATACGAAGATATTGGTGATATTCGTGTAATTCCCCACCTACTCCATGATAAATATCTAAACACAGAGACTCTTGAAGAATGTAGAGAAGCGCTTTACGAGAACAAGCACTCTCTACTTCCTATTTCCCCTTTGAGCATTACGGAGAAATTCTGTGATGATTTCTATTCAATCAATGCTGATAAAAAACTATTTGCGATTGGAGGAGACCACTCGGTGAGCTACCCTCTTGTCAAATCATATCTTCAAAGTAGGAAGAGCCGTGGAATCAAAGCAGGTATTCTCCATTTTGATGCTCATACAGATCTCTTGCACAAAAGACTTGGTATCGACCTCTGTTTTGGTAGCTGGTTAACTCACGTACTTGATGGACTCGATTCAAGTGAGCTCTGCTACCAATTTGGAATTCGATCAAGTGGTCGACCAAAAGAGTACTGGGAAAAAGAGTTTGGACTTAATCAATACTGGACCTCAGAGATTAAAGAAATCGGTCCCTATGAGTTAGCTCTCAAAGTTCGTGACGAGCTATTAAAAAATGGTGTTGAAGAGTTATATGTAAGCTTTGATATTGATGCACTCGATGCCTCAGTGGCCAGTGCAACAGGTACGCCTGAAGACAATGGTCTCATGCCACACGAGTGCTTGATTATTTTAAAAACAATTAATGAAAAAATTAAAATAACGGGAGCTGATATGGTTGAGATCGCTCCCAATGTTGGTAATGACCAAATGGCAGCAAAGAAAACCCTGGAAGTTGGGGGGATAATCTCTAGCTTTCTCATTGAGGCCCTAGGCAATGCCAATAATTGATTTTCCAAATATCAATGAAGCAGATGAAAATGGACTCCTTGCTCTCGGGGGAGACCTTCATCCAGACTCACTCCTCTTAGCTTATGGAAGAGGAATTTACCCATGGCCTATAGGGACAGATATCCCAATGGCGTGGTTCTCACCTAGTCCGCGTGGGGTAATTTTTACTAAAGACCTCCATATCTCAAAAAGTCTGATGAAGTTTGCAAAAAAATGTGAATATACAGTATCTATTAATACATCATTTAAAGAAGTCATTACAACTTGTGCAAAAATACATAACCAATCAAATGAAGGAACTTGGATTACAAAAGAAATAATCGATGGTTACTCTGAGTTTCATCACCAAGGTTATGCTTATAGTATCGAAGTTAAAAATAAAAATGATAAATTAATTGGTGGTCTCTATGGTGTTCACTTAGGTGGATTCATCAGTGGAGAATCAATGTTTCACACTGAAAAAAATGCATCAAAATTAGCATTACTTATTCTTATGTATAATCTAAAGAAAAATAATATTCCTTATCTAGATACACAAATGATCACGAGTACGACAAAGAACTTCGGAGCAACAGAAATCACAAGAGATAAGTTTGCACAGCTTTTAGAAGTATCATTAACAAAACACAAAATTGACATTAATAATTTTGTCGTCAATCTCCAAGTAATAGTAGAAGAACTCACATCTTCAAATATTTCTCAAGAACCTTAGAAGTTCGAAATTCGACTTTAGAATGGAATGCACAATCTTGGCACGAATTACACCGAGAAGTATTTAAAAGTGCTTCTTTTTTAAAACTAAATGCTTTTGTATGGCAAAGTTCATTAAGCTCATCCACATCAAGACTTGTTAGTTTTGATTTAGCAAAAGGAAATGCTGACTGTGCCGTAAGAACCTCATTTCGAGAATGATTTTTTAAAGATAATAGCGACAGTCTTTTAAAAAAAGAATTAATAAGACCAGAAGAAGAATATATTTTTTTATTAAAAATCATTTAACAACCTCTGAAACATTTAAGCCTAATGTAACCCAATCTAATGCAATAAGATCGGTGTTTGTATGTGTATAGAAATTTTCGAAAGCATTTAAGAAGCGAAGAGAAGGATTGATGACATGAAAACGACTCATCTTATGTTCACTAGGCTTTGAGTGCATGACAAAACTAACATCTCCATGTGCATTTTCGGTAGATGCAAAAAGAATTTCCTCTTCTTCAAAAGAACTAGAATTAAACCTTGCGCTATCAGCAGAAAAAACTGGAAATCCCTCAACGAGACGAACAATATTTGAACTAATCTCCAAAACTTCTTCCAAGCGAATTAAAAAACGATCGTAAGAGGAGCCAGATATACCGAGAGGAACTTTTAACTCCAATTGATCATAGAGATAAAAAGGTTGGTTCTTCCTTATATCATAACTAACACCAAAGCTTCTTAAGCCAAGCCCACTTAGACCGGCCTTTAAAGGGTGTATCGTCTTGTTTGAGATCATCGCTTTCTTAACTAATCGATCAAGTGAAACGATTGATAACTTAAGCTTTTCTAATAACGGACCATACTTTTGAAGAAGATCAATACATTTTCGAAGCCAACCTTCAGGAAGTTTTGTTTCAAAATCGTTAGTAATAATTGGATACGGACGACACTTATCTATTTCACAAAAAAGAGAGTAGAAGTCATTTTGTACACTCTCACAAAGTTCGTAAGCTGATCGTTCATCTATTAGGAGAAAGCTTTCCTTCAGTGAAAGGGCATGCTCATAGAGACGAGCAATTTCGAGGAACAACATTTTCTTTGCTTCTAAATATTGAGTATAGGATGTTCCCTTGAGGTAGCATTGAACTTCAAACCAAAGAAGCTGATAAGTAAAAGGAGTACTAATATTAAAATGACTTATGTATTTAGAAAAGTCACTCGTGCTAACCTCTTCTAAACGCTTCTCTAGTCCTATAAATGGAAAGTCCTGAGATACTTTCATCTGCTGAATATTTTTTCCATTGATTAAAAAATCAAATTGAACATCATCAGCACCAACACCGTACTCATTCAAACGAAAGCTTAAATTGTCATACATGTCATTACTGATTCTTTCCTCTCGAACAATGGCTGAACCGTCATAATCTTTTTCGAGGAAAAACTTGCTATCACGATCAAGCACTTCATGTTGAATTCGTTCTTCAAGATAAAAACGAATTCCAAAGTTCTTAAAAACTTCCTTTTCCTGGTAAAAAAGAGAGCTCCATATATGAGAGTATGAGTTCATTGTTTGCCCATATAATACAGGACATCCAATAAAGCGAAGACGTTCTTTCTCAAGATCGTGGAAGGTATAAATAAGCAAATAGCGACTCGATATACATGAAAATCGATTTTTCAAGTGATGACTATTCACAAGATCAATACAGGTCACTCCAACACATGAAATGGAACTAACCAGCCCTATTTCTAAGAACAAATGATTTAACTCGCTCTTTTGTTTAATTTCAATATCATCAGTTATTCTTCTAATAATCATTTACTTACCTTGCTTAAATTAGCATCAAGAACAGAAACAAAGTTCTCAAAAGTTGGAGGACAACCAGGAATAAATGATATTTCCAAAGAGTAATTATTCAAGTCATTTACAGTTCTAAGCATCCCCTGAGACTCAAAAATCCCTCCAGACATACTACAAATTCCAAATGATATAAGTCTTTTGGAGTTTAGTGATTCAACATTATTTAAAAAGTCGATATCTTTTAAACTTAGCTTTTTTCCTATAACAACAATGTCAGCATCTTCAATATTGGTTGAAGACGCAAAATTATTAAATGTAATTTTTTCGTTGAGCTTAGAAATCTCAAGACAACAACTTCCTAGGTACCAATGGAACTTAAGTCCTGTCTTTTTTGAAAAATCATCACAATACGTTTGATACTTATTCACATCTCACCACTACTTCTTCTTATATACTTGCACTTTAGCTTCTTCAGATTCACGCACACCCATAATGTAGTCCCAACTTATGTCAGTAGGAAATATTGGGCGGTCAATAATTAACTTATCACATGTTTGTGACTTTCCGGTGCGTTTAACCCAATTATAAATTTTCTCGGAGGTGCCGTAACTACCACTATCATACTCAATATATTCATAGAATTCACTACCTCTTGACCGGTATGTCGATAGGTATGTCACCGCTTTCTCAAAAGCGACGTTGAGTGATTTTGACGAACAGTAGGTCAGCTCCTTTTCTTGGTTATAAACAAGAGTACCATTCTCTCCTCTATAATTACGTATCCATTGCTTCTTAGCACAATCATAAACATAGTTATCTTTATTCAAAAAGAAGAAAGCACGTAAATACTCGAAGAACCAGTGGGCCTTCATGTCAGACGAAATTTCATAGCCTTTTACAAACTCTTGGCAAGCAAAGAAAAGATCTTTTTTCTCTTTATAAAATTCAAGAAAGTAAGTTGGAAAATCGACTTCGAGTTTGAGCATCTCTTGATGTTTCTTTTCAAGGTCAGTATAGATCGATTCGCAACTTCTTCTCAGTGTATGTAATTCCTTGAGCGAAAACAAGTGCCCCTTCTCGACTGCAAACTTTAAAGCATTGGACGGTAAAACTTGACCGTAAACTTTATAAGCTGGAAAACTATTTTCTTCCCCAAGAATACGCCCTCTTCCATTTTCTAAGAATACTTTAGTTAAAGGCCAATCAATGATTTTCACCAGATCTTTAAATGATCGCACTTCTGCAAATTTTGGATCATCTTGAGATACACCAATTAATAAAATATTTGAATTCCACTTAGCGTGGGTATCGCATGGATAAGACTGGCAATATTGTTCAACAACACCAGAGATCACTCTAACTTTTATAAGTCCAGAAAACTGCTTAGGATTTTTACTTGTTATCGCATCTTCAGCACCAAAGAAAATCACTCTTTGTGGCTTCTTCGACTGGTTAAGTAGCTTTGGAATAAATGAGTCATGGTAAGGAGGAAGCTTAATCGCATTTTTTTCCTTCGTCCAAACATTCCCTTCTTTACAGTAAGCGTGATCAAAAACCTTCTTGCCAGAGACCATATCAAGTTCATAATGACTTGGTGACTCCACAGGAGTAGTCACAACAACATCAACAAGATTGCGATCGATATCGATCTCTCCAGGAGGGTCAAAAAATTGGTGAACAGAAGGCTGGCCCTCAAGATCAACAGAGTGAAAGCTTTTCGAAGTATTAAACCAATTACCATCAGTATCTTTGTTATTTGTAACAACAACATTTCTTGAACATGAAAATGCGACAATGAGCATTAAAAATAAACTGAGCCCGTATAGCTTTTTAATTTGACAAATCCTCTGTAAAAGTTCAAAATTCTTTTCTGTATCCACAAGTTTTTTGTAACCAAAATAGTTGTAATTATTAATAATTTTAATATTTATAATACGAAAATGGTAGAAAGAATTTAATCTAAATGCTCAGATGGTGGAATCGGTAGACACCCAGGATTTAAAATCCTGTGGGCTTCACGGCCCGTGCGAGTTCAAGTCTCGCTCTGAGCACCATGTTTTCCTAGACTTATATTTACACTCAATTAACTGCTCCAGTTAAATGGGGAAAAAAATAACTATAAGTTAACTATTCACTTAGCAAAATGGCCGTATCTAATGCACGAATTTCAATAATTTGTGGGCCGCCAGATATAATGGGGGCTTTCTTTAATAGACACGATGAATAGCGCGTAGGATTTCCCCATTTAACTGGAGCAGTTTAATTAGGCTGCGATTTTATTATTTGTATTTAAAATCTTAGATATTAGCTTTCCAAGAACTTCTGTATTCTTTTGTGAAACATTAATAAAGGCAAAACCTATTCCACGTGGTCTTCCCTCTGACACTCGCTTTATTTTAAAATCGCATGATATTGATTCTGAAACAAGTCCTTCATTGAAATAAAGTGTTCCTGTTTTATCTTTACTGTGATCAACGCCATCTAATTTTACAATTTCAATAAATCCACCACTCAGGCTGATATTAGTCAAATAGCCCTTATATTCATTATCTCTGATAACAAATGTTATGGCCTCTCGAATTTCTGCTCGGTATTCACCCCTTTGAACAAGATAAATAGATTTCTCAGGGTTACCCCTATCTTCATACTGCAATGAAACTTCTGCACATAGCTCTAAGACGTTCTGCATATCTTGCCACTGTAGATCACCACTCTTCTTAATTTTCCAATTTCTTAGTTCTTGAGATTCCTTCATTTTTAATAACTCATCAAACCTTAATGGACCCCTTGAGTCACGATCATTTCTAATGAACCAAACTTTTGAGTTATGAAATTCGAAAGTTTTTCCATTTTTTAAATCCTCAAGACCTAAATCCTTATCAGAAAAAGTTTTTGTTGCACTGACATGAGCGTTTTCATTAATTCTATTTTGAAGAATTTCTGTTTTTGTCATCGACTTTTTTAGATTATTTTTAAGAAGATCATTTTCAATTGTAAGGTTTTGAATACTAAGAGTCGCCTTATCAAGCCTTTGCTCAAGCTCCTCTCTAGACCGATCATTCTTTGCGAGATCAGAGATCATTTCTTTTAGTGTGTTAACTCTGGCTATAACTTCATCTTCTTTAGTAAGAAAAGTTGAAGTGAGACTATTAATATCTTTCTTCAAATCGTCAATTCTTAAACTATCACTACTTTCAAACTCTTTAGTGGTCACATGGACATTATTTTTAAAATCTGGGATAAAATATGGAACTTGAATCTCATCTTCGCAAAAAGATGCAGCGACTTTAATTTCATGAGGAATTTCTGGATGTGACAAGAGAGGAATCCAATCTCTTTCTTTTTCACAAAAAATAAAGCTATTAATAAATATTTCCTTCTCAACAACCTCAACATGGAGATCATTGAGATTAGTAAACACAAAACTATTTTTGCGCTTACATATAAAAAAATATTTTTCTTTTAGCTTTATATCCATCATATTTTAACCTAGTATAAATATCGGTTAATGCAGGTAAAAACTTTAACTTTGTTAAGATCTATTAATAAATATGAATAAAGAAAGACTAAAAAGACACAGAGAAATAGCTCAAGCAACTGAAATTATAGAAAAGCTACTGAATGAAACGACTATTTCAGATATCAGGATTATAAGTACTCAAAAATATATCTTAGACCTATTCTCGATTAATATCGAAGAAACCAATATTCCAAGTGGTCTTGAGAACTCGCCAGAACTTTATCTCGAAAATATTGATCCTTTTGCTTTGAATAATTCAATCTTTGATTTCTACCAAATATTAAAAAACTTAGGAGATGATATCACAATTTGTGATATTGGAAGCGCAAACTCACTTCTCTCAATAACTGCAAATTTATTTTTCCCAAAAGTAAAAATCATCTCTATTGAACCAGTTGCTTCACGAATGTCTGAAGCGATTAAACTTAATGAGAAATTAGAGTCCAATCATGAGTTTTATAAAATGCTCTTTAATGAAGTAACGATTGAAATTCGCTATGATTACGCACTAATTTATTTTCCAACAGGTAAAACGTTGGAGAATATATTAAGTAAAATAATGAATTCAAGTAACGCGAAGATGGGTATAATGGCCATCGAATCACATGGAGATTTGATTAATCGATTAAATCAAAATGGATGCCTTAGCCTAGACAAGACAGTCTCCAAACTCATTTCGCCACGTCATGATCCACTCGTACACCTTTACCAGTATAACCAACAAGCACTTCGCTCTAAGACTGATGAAGTTCTAGAAAAACTATATGACCAAGAAAAAAGTGTTATTGAAATCGAAACTAATAGTAAGAAATGGATAGGACTCACCGAAAGAAGCGATGTCCACT
>Ga0100393_10001902_pt1 | contig 20661 bp, 18 predicted proteins | sample CryGeymeta201517_FD_81546 | JGI IMG/M metagenome (GOLD analysis project Ga0100393, IMG submission 81546) | Groundwater microbial communities from Crystal Geyser aquifers in Utah, USA - Crystal Geyser metaG 2015-17 | ecosystem: Environmental > Aquatic > Deep subsurface > Groundwater | place... | reverse complement strand
CACTGCTATACCGATGGCAGCATGGCCATCTTCCACGGGCCAAGAAAACTCGCCGAGTTTCAGCCTCTTCTGAAGCCCAAGGCCAGCAAGCCGGAACTACCACTACCAAGGCTGAAGGCAGCAGTATGAACCAAAACCAAACCGGACAACCCTTGTGCTCTAAAACCGGACAACTCTATTTGTTGCCAACATCCACATGCAGCGAATAAAATAGGAGGCCTTCTGGGCTGCCCTGTTACCAGTCGAGCGTGAAACGGCTCTCGAAGCTGCGTGCTTCGCCGGACAGGGGATCGGTGAAGGCCAGATTTTTGGCCAGCAGTTGCAGCGGGTTGTCGTAGTTCGGGGGATTCTGCGGCGGTTGGAAATCGGGGTAGAAGCGGTCGCCGACAATATTTGCGCCGATCAGACCCAGATGCAGACGCAGTTGATGTGTTTTGCCGGTGATTGGTTCGAGTTCAAACTTCGCTAACTCGCCGCGCGCCTCAACAAGGCGGATGCGCGAGCGGGCATTGATCTCCCCTTCGACATTCCTGAAGCGCAACCAGGGCTCACCCCGCTCGATGCGGCTTTCAATCAGCCATTCCCTCTGCCCGGTATCGACTGGACAGGTGGCAATGGCTTCATATCGCTTGCTGATATTCCCCTGACGAAAAAGATCGAACCACGGACCGCGCCTCTTCGCATCACAGGAGAACAGCACCAGCCCTGCCGTTTCCCGATCCAGCCGGTGCACGGGCACCAGATGATCAAGCCCTGTTTTGCGCCTGAGGCGATGTAGCAGGCATTCATTCACATAGCTGCCTGAGGGTGTGACCGGTAAGAAATGCGGTTTGTCGGCAACCAGTATTGAATCATTCTGGAACAGGATGTATTCCTGAAACGGTATCGGATGCTCATCCTCCACCTCGCGGAAATAGCGCAGGCGGGCATTGCGCCGGAACGGGGTGGTCATATCCACGGGATTGCCGTGCTCATCGCTTATTTTGTTGCTCTCCAGCCTGTGCTGCCAAACCTCTCTGCCGACAAAGGGGAAGCGCTGGTCGAGGAAATCGAGCAGAGATGGGTAGGGCTTTTGCAGATTCGGCAGGGTGATATAAGACGGCGTAGGCGCTGTGCTCTGCCTGCCAATGTCCGGCTGCTGCTTCATTTCAGGACAAAACGCGGGCGTCAAATACCGTCGGCGAAGTGCATGGTTTCACCGGAGAACACCGGTGTACTCCGGTATTTTTCGCCTCCATCGATGAGCGTGGCTCGGCATGACCGATGGAGACCATCGCTCCCTCGGACAGGCCCATCTGGGCGAAAGCCTCTTCGGAGAGGGCGATATCCTCTACGTCGACGATGCCTTCATCATCGACCACATTCAGCACGGCAAGAATCTGTTTGTGTCTGCCACTAACCCGCAGCTTGGTCAGCGTCTGAAAGCCCTCCGCGCGGTAAAACGGCCAGTCGCGGTGCATGTATGCGACGTTCTCGCGATAGGTGACGATGGCCAAGCTGCGCAACGTCAGTCGTTTCGAGGTATCGATCATCGGATTCTCTCTCCCCGGCATGTCAGGCAGGATGAAACCCGTCCGGCATGCGCAAGCCTTTCATGCCTTTAAGCATATACTGCTGGAGCAAGGTTTGCAGGCGTTGCCGGGACAGGCTGCTTGCTTACTTGCAGCGCCGGAACGATGCCCCGACTGGTTTTTTGCATTTCTTTGTGCCGGTACAGTCGGTATCCACGTTGCAAGTTTGCACGCACATGTTGATTTTCAGTTTGTTGGTTGAACAGGCAAAATCGACTCCGTATTTTGCCGTGCAGTCGGTATTAGATGTGCATACGCAAACTGAATTGGTGCAACGTCCGGATGCGCACTCGCCGTTCTTGAAACATGTTTCGTCCACAGCCTTGGCCGATTCGATAACGCATCTACCACGCGGTTTGCCGGCGCAGACCGTCGGGGAAGCGCAGGCATCGTCTTTCGAACAGCGCTCGCCAACGCCCTTCTTCGCTTCGCAACGGTTGCCTGGGTTCTTGCAGTAATAGCCGTTCGGGCATTGTCCATTCAGGCAGAAAAGGCGGGGTTGCGGCACGGATGCAACAGCTTCTACCGGATATCGCTGCGTGACGATCCAAAGGTATACGGATTTGACGTGCTGTGCTTCGGCTCCGCCATAGCACATGATGTATCTTTTCTGTGTGTGCCAGCTATCAGGATTGGTGCTCAAATCCCTGTAACCGCTTAATACCATGCAATCTCTTCTTGTCGGCGGTTTCTTACTCGTCCAGTAATCATCACCGAGCCCCAGCGAATGGCCGAATTCATGCAGGAAGTTCTTGTATTCCTCTCCGGCATAAATGGCCTTGTATACTTTGATACCGAGCACCTCGACGGGGCGGTACATGTTGTTCGTGCGCTGTTCGTGATGATGCAGTTCGACAGGATAGACGACACCCATGTGCTTGTAAGAATCCAGCTGAGCCTCGCTTATTTCGCCGGCCCTGCCAGCTAAGTTGGCGATCTCAACCTTCATGCGGAAGCTACCATTGGGGCGCGACCAGTAATGCTCGATATAGCCGCGCCAATAGAGCATCAGCCATTCCGCCACAGGTCTGCTTCCGTTTTGTCCCAACTCAACAGGCAGTGGCGTCCATTCCTGCTTCCCTTTATGGATGTCGGGAAGCCGCGTCGCAGTATTCAACGGCAGGTGCAGGCCGGCAGCGCGCAGGAATAACTGACTGTTTCTGTCCACGCGGCAGGCCCTGTCTTTGCCATCCTTGTCTGTGACGATGCCGTTGCTGTTGTTGTCCACCGCATTGGTTTGACAGACCGTCTCGCTTAGCGGTTGACCTCGCTGTGTTTCGGAGAGCAGTTTTGTAAGATCCAGCGGGATATGCAGTTTGTCTTTCTCTGCATTGGGGAACTGGAAGTCGAGGATGCTGGTGATGATCCAAGTGCCATTCTGTCGCTCCAGCATGTATCCGTAGCGCTTTAAGAAAGATCCTAGGTAGCTGAATTCGCCGGTAATGGGCCGTGCCGTCAGATTATCCGGATAATTGCGCTGACCGACTGTCCTGCCGTCAAGGATGGCACCGTTGGATACAAGCTCTCCATTGATGACAGTGAAGTCGCGTTGCCGGTTGCAGCCCAGAATCATTTCATTGAACGAGCGAACGCCGGCGTAGCAAGTCTTGCTGCCGTCCGCACAGTTAGACCCGGCATTGATTTGAGCCAGTTCGAGTTCGATGGCTTCGGTGTGATGTTCGCTTTTCAGATAGTTCCCCCGGCACAGATTGGCCTCGGCAGAAAAAGGAATCGACATGACAAGCAACGCCAGCAACAAGCCGGCGGAAAACGTTGAATGTTTCATTGTGAGCTCCCCATAAAACAAGGAGAAAAGCTTATCGTTGTATGAATAGCTTAGAAAGAGCGGGTGTTTAGATGCCGTCGGCGTAGTGCATGGTTTCGCCGGAGAACACCGGCGTGCTCAGGTATTTCTCGCCACCATCGGGGAAGATGGCAACGATATAGCCCGGCTTACCTGCAGCGGCCAGACGCTCGGCCAATTTGAGAGCGGCAGCCAGGGCGCAGCCGCAGGACAGGCCGGAGAGGATGCCCTCTTCGCGGGCCAGGCGCTGGGTGAAATCGTAGGCGTCCTCCGTCGAGATGCCGATTTTCTCATCGTGCACCGAGGCGTCGTACACCCCCGGCACAATGCTCGATTCGATATGCTTTAAGCCCTCGATGCCGTGAAAAGGGGAATCCGGCTCGGCAGCAACGATTTGCACATCGGGATTGGTGCGCTTGAGGAAACGGCCGGTGCCGACCAGCGTGCCGCTGGTGCCCATCGAGGCGATGAAATGGGTGATCTTGCCATCGGTGTCGCGCCAGATTTCGGGGCCGGTGGTTTCTTCATGGGCCAGCGGATTGGCCGGATTGTTGTACTGATCCGGCTTGAAATAATATTCCTTATCCAATTCGTAGATGTCGCGGCATTTAAGAATAGAGCCGTCGGAACCCTCCAGTGGATCGGAGAAAATAAGATCAGCCCCGAAGGCACGGCAGATACGCTTGCGCTCATCCGAAACATTGCCCGGCATCACCAGGCGTACCGGATAACCCAGGGCTGAGCCGATCATGGCCAGTGCGATGCCGGTGTTGCCACTGGTGGAATCAAGAATCGTCTTGCCGGGCGCGAGCTCGCCGCTTGCAATGCCGTCGCGGATCATCTTCAAAGCCGGACGATCCTTGACCGAGCCGCCGGGATTGAAGCGCTCAAGCTTGGCCTCAATGATGATGTTATCCGGCAGATGCGCCGTCATACGGGTAAGCCGGGCCTGCGGCGTGTTGCCGATCAGATCGAGGATACTTTTGTTCTTACCCGCCAATTGCGTCTCCACCCGTTATCATAATACGTCCAACCATGCGTCAATCAACTCAACCTGCCAAGCCTGCCCATGGGGCAGGTGCTTCATTGCCACGCTGCAGCAGAAGGCGGCGCAGTGTATCGGCGGAGGCGCCGCTTGTCCTGAGTTCGCGCAGACTGGGGGCGCCGTTGCGCTTGGCCAGCCTCTCGCCAGCCTCATTGCACAGCAGTGCATGGTGCAGATAAATCGGTGTAAGGAAGCCGAGCAGGGCCTGCAAAAGACGGTGCAGACCGGTACTGCTTCTCAGATCATCGCCCCGGATGACATGCGTAATCCCCTGCACGGCATCATCGACAACCACGGCCAGATGGTAGCTGATGCCGATATCCTTGCGGCCGATGACGGCATCGTTCAGACCGGGATGAACTGCGTGACAACACCCCTCCCCGTCCTGCCAGCTAACATCACCGACACACTGCATGGCCGCCTGCACATCCAGCCGCCATGCGAAGGGGGAGCCATCGGCGATGCGCTGCCGACGTTGTTCGGCAGAAAACATGCGACAAGTGCCGGGGTAAACCTCAGGCATATCCTCGGCATGCGGGGCAAGCCCGGCATTCTCAATCTCGCGCTGGATATCGCGCCGTGTGCAAAAGCAGGGATAGATCAACCCATCCTGCCGCAGCTGTTCCAGCGCCTGTGTGTAGGTTTCAAGATATCGACTCTGATAGAGAATATCTCCCTGCCAGCGGATGCCCAGCCACTCGAGATCTTCGATCAGATCAGCCGCAAAATCAGGGCGACAGCGGTTGAAATCAATGTCCTCGATACGCAGCAACAGTTCGGCCTGATGCGACTCGGCCCACTGCTGGCAGAGCAGTGCTGAATAGGCATTGCCGACATGCAGATGTCCGGTCGGGCTGGGAGCAAAGCGGGTACGCAGCAAGGGAATGATGCCGCAGGCTCAGCTGACCTGCGCCGCCGCTTCTAAATGTTCGGCGGGCGGAAGAATCAGTGCCTGCCCTTCCTGTATCCGCTCGGGGCGCAACAGCATCTTGATTTCATCGCCCGCGGCAAAGGTATAATCATCGTACGGCAGGTGCGTTTGTCCGTCGCGGATAATCACCATGGGCTGCACGCCATGCGGAATGCGTGCATCGCTCATGCGTACGCCGATCAGCGGAGAATCGGCCTCGATGAGGCGGGTCTCATAGATCAACCGTTTGCGATAGGCCTGATCGTTCCAGTAGGTGTAGTTGTACGCTCTGGCGAACAGACGTTTGGCCCCAAGATGCTGAATCATGCGCGCCTGCTTCTGCTCGTCGCCCGGTTGCAGGGCAACATAGATTTCCGGCGCATGGAAATTCTCTCGCACCATCTGGCCGATCAGCAGGTTATGATCAGATGAGCCGGTCATGGCGACCACCACACCGATTTCCTCGGCATGCACGACTTCCATGTATATCGGGTCCAGCGCATTGCCGCGCACAGCCTGAAAACCGGAGCGTTGCAAATGCCCGATCACCTCGGCATTGAGATCAAGAAAACGCACCTCACGGTCATCGCTCAGAGCGCGGCCGAGTTCCGCGCCGATCTGACCGCCACCGACAATCAGCACCGAGCGCTCATCGCTACCCTCGACCTTGAAGGCACGGCTTAACGGTTCGGCAAGCAAGCCGTACACCAGCACGGAAAGAATGATAATGATATATACCAGAGCCTCCAGAACCTCGGCATCAGGAATACCCATACGCGTAATAACAACGCTGAACAGAGCGGTAATGGCGGCCGCCACCACACCACGCGGCGCCATCATGGCAAGAAACTTTATTTGCCCGGCGTTCAATCCCGAACCGAACACCGAACTGCCCACAACCAGCGGGCGAATGATGAATACCAGAGCCAGGAACAGCAGAACACCCTGACCGAGATAGTTGACCATAATGCCAAGATTCAGACCCGCAGCCAGCAGCACGAACAGCATGCCGACCAGCAGCGTGGACAGACTGCCCTTGAAATTGCGCAGACGCTGGATATCGGGCAGATGCTTGTGTTGCAGCACGGCACCGGCCACCAGCACCGCCATCAGACCGGCCTGATCACTGATATGATTGGACAGATGAAACAGCGCCCAGACTGCGGCCAGCGTGGCGGTCGGACGCAATTCATTATCCTTCAGCCAATGACTCCTGAGCATCATGGTCAGCAGGCGACCACCGGCCCAGCCACATGAAATGCCGATCACGAACTTCACGAACAACTCGGGCAGGATGAAATCAACACTGAAGCTCGGCGAGATGACAATCTGCAGCATGACAATGGCCAGCATGGCCCCAACGGCATCGATGAGCATGGCCTCGCCCATCAGGATATGGCGCAGTTTTCTATCCAGCCGGGTCTGACGCACGATGGGAATAATCACAGTCGGGCCACCGACAGCGACCAGCGCTCCGAACAGCAGCGACATATCCCAGGGCAGACTACTGAAGGTGTGCAGCAGGCCACCACCCAAGAGCATGGTAAGCAGCGGACCAAGTAATACCAGACGACCGACCACCCAGCCCTGCTCGCGCAGGGCGCGAAGATTCAGATTCAGTCCGCCCTCGAACAGGATAACCGCCAGCCCAAGCTCGATTAGGGTTTCCATGGCCGGTTGAATGGCAGCGATGTTGAGCAAATGTAGCCCGAAGGGACCGAGCAGCATGCCGCCAGCCAACCAGATCACGATGGCCGGCAGCCGCCAGTGCGCCGCGAGGACCTGTGCGCCTACCGACAATAGCACGGCAATCACAAAGGTTTCGGTAGGTTCAATGGTCGGCATCAAGGATACTTAAATCCGCTGGATATTGGCTTATTCACAGCTGCCAAGCTGCCAAGCGCACGGCATACGGGCAAGGGGATTCGCGATGCACTTCCAGTGTCACACATCCGGGCGTTGCATGCTTGCTGCCTTGCCGCTATATTCCGCCGCCCTATAACAAGGATATACAAAAGGAAGCTGGATTCATGGCGTTGGATTTGGAACAGAAAAACGAAGTTATTAATAAATATGCAACCCACGAGGGCGATACTGGTTCGCCTGAAGTGCAGGTTGCGCTGCTTACCGCCCGTATCAACGGGTTGAGCGAGCACTTCAAGGATAACCACAAGGATCATCATTCCCGTCGTGGTTTGCTGAAGATGGTCGGCGTCCGCCGCAATCTTCTTAAATACCTGAAGAACAAGGATTTCAACCGCTATCGCACGCTGATCGACAGCCTGGGATTGCGCCGCTAATTACTGCAAGGGCGAGCCTTCGGGCTCGCCCTTCTTTTTTGCCCCTCCTCGTTTCACCTCTGTTTCGCTTTCATTCTGTTCTACCAACCCACGCATGGATCCGGCAAAAAAGGAAGAGATATGTTCAATATAAAGAAAACCACCGCCAATGTGGGCGGTCAGGAAGTATCATTTGAAACCGGGCGCGTAGCCCGTCAAGCCGGCGGTTCTGTGCTGGCTCAGTGCGGCGACGTTGTCGTGCATGTGGCTGCAACCGCAGCCAAGACCCCGCTTCAGGGTGTCGATTTCATGCCGCTGACCGTGCACTATCAGGAAAAGACATACGCAGCAGGACGTTTCCTCGGCGGCTTCTTCAAACGTGAAGGACGCCCGAGCGAGAAAGAGACCCTGACCAGCCGTCTGATCGACCGTCCAATCCGCCCGCTGTTCCCCAAGGGCTATTTCCACGAGACCCAGGTTATTGCCACGGTGATTTCCGCCGATGAGCAGACCAATCCCGATATCGTTGCCATCAATGGCGTATCAGCAGCACTGGCCATCTCGGATGTGCCATTTGCCGAGCCGATTGCCGCTTCCCGCGTTGGCCTGATTAATGGCGAGTTCGTACTGAACCCGACCTACGAGCAGTTGCTGGAATCCAAACTGGATCTGGTTGTTGCCGGCACACGCGATGCCGTACTGATGATCGAATCCGAGGCCAAGGAACTTTCCGAAGAGCAGATGATCGATGCGATTATCTTCGGTCAGAACGGCTACCAGCCTGTCATCGATGCCATCGAAGAGCTGGCCCGTCAGGCCGGCAAGGAAAAGATGGTGATTGAGCTGGCCGGTAACGATGCCGTTAAGAGCGCCGTCAAGGCAGCTTTTGAGGCCGATGTACGCGCCGCCTATGGCATCAAGGACAAGTCCGAGCGTGCCGCCAAGATCGATGCCTTCCGTCTGGCCGCACAGGAAAAACTGGCCGGCACGGCTGATCAGCCGGGTGAGTTTTCCTCCAACGATGTTTCTTCAGCCATGAAGGGTCTGGAGAAGGATGTGGTTCGCCGTTCGATTATCGCCGGCAACCCGCGTATCGACGGTCGTTCAACCAAGGATGTACGCGCTATTGATTGTCAGGTCGGCGTGTTGCCGCGTACGCATGGCTCCGCCCTGTTCACGCGTGGCGAAACCCAGGCCCTGGTGACCATTACTTTGGGTACCGAATCCGATATGCAGATGACCGAATCGCTGGAAGGTGTTCAGAAACAGCGTTTCATGCTGCATTACAACTTCCCGCCGTACTCCGTGGGTGAAGCACGTCGCTTCGGCCCTCCGGGACGTCGTGAAATCGGTCATGGCAGGCTCGCTCGCCGTGGTGTGGAAGCTGTGATTCCGTCACTGGATGATTTCGGCTATGCCATTCGTTCGGTTTCCGAGATTACCGAATCCAACGGTTCTTCTTCGATGGCCTCTGTTTGCGGCACATCGCTGGCCCTGATGGATGCAGGTGTGCCGGTGAAGGCTGCTGTGGCCGGTGTGGCCATGGGCCTGATTCTGGAAAAGGACGGCTATGCCGTGCTGACCGACATTCTGGGTGATGAAGATCATCTGGGCGATATGGATTTCAAGGTGGCCGGTACCCGTGATGGTGTGACCACGCTGCAGTTGGATATCAAAATCGGTGGTCTGACCCGCGAAATCATGCGTGAAGCCCTGGCTCAGGCGCATCATGGCCGCATCCATATCCTCAATGAAATGGATAAGTGCCTTACCAAGCCGCGTGCTGCGATTGCCGATCATGCTCCGCGCATGTTCACCATGAAGATTCATCCGGACAAGATTCGCGAAGTGATCGGTGCCGGTGGCAAGGTGATTCGCGGTATTGTCGAGGAATCGGGCGCCAAGGTGGATATCGAAGACGATGGCACCATCAAGATCTTTGCTGTGACGGCTGCGGCCGGTGAAGCAGCCAAGAAGCTGATTCAGGACATCGTTGCCGAGGTTGAAGTCGGCAAGGTCTACGAAGGCAAGGTCGTCAAGATCATGGACTTCGGCGCATTCGTGCGTCTGGTCGGCCAGACCGACGGCCTGGTACACATCTCGCAGATTTCCAGCCAGCGCGTGGAGAAGGTTGCCGATGTGCTGAAAGAGGGTGAGGTGGTTCGCGTCAAGGTGCTTGAAGTGGATCGCAGCGGCAAGATTCGCCTGTCCATGAAAGATGTGGAAAAATAAGGCGCCTCGAAACGCACCTGATTCAATGCATCGATTGTTTGGTGAGGGAGGCGGATTTTCCGCCTCCTTCTTTTTGTAAGAGGCACTATGACCGTATCCACTCACATCAACCCCATCCGGGAAACACAATTAAGTAACGGACCGCTGCTCATCAGTCACGAAATGCCGGCTGCGCAGACGGTATCGCTGGGCATTTTCCTCAACATCGGCAGCCGCGATGAGACTGACGCGCAGGCCGGCATGGCACATGCGCTTGAGCATATGCTGTTCAAGGGCACGCGGCGTCTCGATGTCGATGCGCTCGCCGAGTTACTTGATCAGCTTGGCGGCACAGCCAATGCCTTTACGGCGCGAGAACGCACCTGTTTTCACATGCGCGTGCTGCGCGAGGACTGGCAGGAAGCGCTGGGTATATTGTGTGATATGGTCATCGAGCCGGCACTGCCTGCTAATGAATGGAAGCGTGAGCGCGAGGTTATTTTCTCGGAAATGGCCATGGCCGATGATGTGCCCGAGGACTGGGTCTTCGATCGCCATGTCGAGGCACTTTACCCCGGCCAGTCGCTGGGCCGCACGGTGCTGGGCAGCCGCGAAAGCCTTTCTGCTTTCAACATTGCCGATCTCTCATCTTTTCTTTCTTCCCACTATCGCCCGCCGCATATGCTGATTGCCGCAGCCGGCTGCATTACGCACGACGAACTTTTGCTTTTCCTTGAGCAGCGCGACTGGCCAAAGGGTGAGGCGCAGCTCGTACGGGGCGGAGCACGCATGGCCAGCGGTATGCAATGCCTGGAGCGCGATGATGAGCAGGGCTATTTTTTCGTTTCCCTGCCGGGCATCTCCGCTGCATCCGAAGATCGACCGGTGGCCTGGCTGGTCAATCAGATTCTTGGCGGCGGCATGAGTTCGCGCCTGTTCCGCGAGGTGCGCGAAAAGCGCGGCCTGGCCTATGGCATTGCCTCGCACCTCTCGGGCTTAAGCGATACCGGAGCCTGGAGCATCAGCGGCAGCACCGATTGCGACCGGCTCGGGGAATGCATGCGCGTGGTGCATCAGGTGATGCACGATTTTGCTGCCTCCCTGAACGAGGCCGAATTGCATCGCGCCGTACGTCAGCTTGAGGTATCACTGCGCATGGGCATGGATTCCAGCGAATCGAATATGCTGCATCTCGGCACGCGTATGGATGAGCCCGACATCCGGACACAGGATGCATGGGTGGATGCCATTCGCCGCGTTACGCTCGATGAAGCGCGTGCATGGTCGCAGCATATGATCGCCATGCCCGCCCTGTGGACCTGTAGCGGGCCTGCTTCGTCCCTGGACAAACTGCCACAGGATTTGGCAAAGGATTTGCAGGCCTGAGCCCACAAGGCTAAAGTCCCGCCCCCATGAGCATCTGGAGCCATATCAAGGAAGATATCGCCGTCGCGTTTGTTCGCGATCCGGCAGCGCGTTCGACCCTTGAGGTCGTCACAGCCTATCCCGGCCTGCACGCCATCTGGATGTATCGCCTGGCACACTGGCTGTGGCTGCACAATTTCTTGTGGCTGGGCCGTATTGTTTCGCATCTGGCCCGCTGGCTGACTGGTATCGAAATTCACCCCGGCGCCACCATCGGCCGCCGTTTCTTTATCGATCATGGCATGGGTGTGGTTATCGGCGAGACAGCCGAAGTCGGCGATGATGTAACCCTGTATCACGGCGTAACACTGGGCGGCACGACCTGGCAGAAGGAGAAACGCCACCCGACGCTGGGCAATGGCGTGGTTGTCGGTGCCGGAGCCAAGGTGCTTGGCGCCATCAACATCGGCGAGCAAAGCCGTATCGGCGCCAATTCGGTGGTGCTGCGCGATGTTCCGGCGCACTCCACGGTGATCGGCATCCCCGGCACGGTGGTCGGCAAAACAGAAACCATCATTCAGGGCGGGCGCATCAATCTCGATCATCACACCATGCCCAACCCTGTTGCCGAAGCGATTCGCCATGTACTCAAACTGGTGGATGATGTGAATGCACGGGTGGATGAACTGCATCCTGAGGCAAAGCATGGCGAGCAGGATAAGTCGGCGCGCATGAAAGAGGCCGAAAAGGATATGCGCAAGGAACACAAGGATCTCGAACGTTTCCTCGGCGGCGGCGGTATCTAAGCGACGTCAAAACGTCGAGTCATGTGGATACCCACCACATCAACAAGCAGTTCCAACAGCAAATAAACCAAACGCATTTAACCCCGCCTGCAGCATCGCTGACGCAGGCCTTGTCCGTGCCGGAAGGTTTTTGTTTCTTGCCAAGCGGGGTCGCCCTGTTACGTTTGATAACTACACCGTACATGTGAGGCTTTATGCAAAGCAAACGACTTCAGCATCTTCTCACACTCCTTGCCCTGCCTGACGAATACGCAAGCTTCGTATCCCTTTATCTGGAACCCCTTGCCGCCACACTCGATGCGCGCATCCGGCGGGGAGGCACCTCGCTTATCGGCATTAACGGCTCGCAGGGTTCGGGAAAATCAACCGCCGCGCTGTTTCTTAAATTGCTTCTGGAAAGCATCTACGGCCATCGCATTGCCGTGCTTTCCATCGATGATTTCTACCATACCAGGGCCAGACGCCATGAACTGTCACGCACTGTGCATCCGCTGTTTGCAACGCGTGGTGTACCCGGAACACATGACATCGGCCTGGCGCTGAAAACCATTGAAGCGCTGAAACATGCTGCTGATGGTCAATATGTCGAGGTGCCACGCTTCGACAAGGAACATGATGAGCGCAGGCCGCGGGCAGAGTGGGAACAACTGCAAGGGCCTTTTTCGGCCATCATTCTGGAAGGCTGGTGCATAGGCGCACCGCCGCTCGATGAGGCGGCCCTGAATAAGCCGATCAATGCGCTGGAGCGGATTGAGGATGCAGAAAGCATCTGGCGCAGGACCTATGGCCGTTTTCTGGCAGGCGAATACCAGCAACTGTTCGACTGCATCGACTGGTTGCTGATGCTGAAAGCACCGGGTTTCGCGGTGGTTTACGAGTGGCGGCTACTGCAGGAACAGAAGCTGGCACAAAGCGCTGCGCAGGCCAGCGCATTGCTCGATGAAAAGCAGTTGGCGCACTTTATCCAGCATTACCAGCGCCTGACAGAACACTGTCTTAAAAAGATTCCGGCCATGGCTGATGCGGTGATAGAACTGGACGAGCAGCACCGCATGACAGGCCTCAAGGTGAATCAGGTCGACATTACCTGATCAAACTCGGCAGTTGGCCAATTTCATCTAGCTGCTAACCGAAAAAATTACTGGCATATGATCGCTGTACTCAAGCCACTTCTCGGGCTTTCCGACCTCGATGCTATTCTGGTTTATCATGCTTGCTGATAAAAAAGCATAATCAATGTGATATGGCTTCTCGATCTTTCGATGCATAAACAATGTTGGCGAACTCTCCTTCCCCTGCGCCTCTCCAGTGTGGCGGTGATAGAGACTATAGATGTTAATCTCCTCTAACTCCCGAACGACGTCAGAGTGATTCCACCACCTGTCCCATTCATCCCACTGCTTATTGCTGTTTAGATCTCCGCACAGAACCAGCTTGTCATCGGCCAATCTGGACCTATGCAGCTGGATATATTTCCACAATTGACCGATATATCGAAAGTTTGGTGAGTTGGCATGTTTGGTCCATACGCCCAGAAGATTGAACTTGTTGCCGATCCGGCAGGGCAAAAACAACTGAAGCCCGTCATCAATCCAGTTCAAGGCCTCTAACGTGCAACCGCCTCTTGAAAAAACACCTACGCCTTTATTTTTATTTTCACCTTTCCATAAATATTCACCAGCCCATTCTTGATACTTGAGAGTGGATCGACTCGGGTCTTCACACTCCTGAATGACAAGAATGTCTGCCTGCATCTCTTCAAGGAGCTGATATTTGTTCCTGAATGCTCCATTGCAGTTCCATGTAACGATCTTCAACAGCGTTATTCCTCTCCCCACGCTGTCAGGAATTCGCCGAGATGCGGACGGGCTTCACTTTCGGATTCGAGGTAGTGGCGCAGACCGAGAACACTGCGGGCATAGGCACCCTGACTTAACGCGCCGCTGAACAGTTGCCAGCGCAGGAAGAGCAGCAGGGTCGTACAGACATCGGTTTCGCAATAGTTGCGAATCGCTTCAATCTGGCCTGCTTCGAACATGCCGCGCACATCGTCACCCGCCGTGTCCAGCTTGCCGGGTATGCCGAAGGCACTGGCTACCTCATGCATCGAGCAGCGTGCCGAAGCACCGTGATCGGAAAGAACCTCGAGCAGATCGACATGGTATTCACTGGAGTAGCGGGAATCGTAGCTGTTCCAGCGATCGCCCTCGGAGAACCAGCGCGGGCAGGAAAGACCATGCACCATGGCGCGGTATTTGAGCACGGGGATATCAAAACCACGACCATTGAAGCTGACCAGCCGCGGCGCACGCTTTTCGATCAGGCCGAAAAAGCCTTCAAGCAGGTCGCGTTCACTGCTTTTGGTATCGCCGCCGCTGCCCAGGCGACGAATCACCAGCTCCGGGCCTTCCTCGCCCGGCTCGAACACCAGCTGCGCATAACTGATGGCAGCTACCTGATGAAAGGGCTGGCGGGGGAAATCATTTCTGCCCTCGGTTTTTTCCAGGAAATAGTCGCTAAGCGCATCGCGGGCTTCCGCGTCACGCAAATCGGACAGCCCCAGCAGACGCCTTGTGGCATCCGCATCCGGTACGGTTTCGATATCAAAAACAATCACATCGCGGCGCATATTTTTTCCCCCTCGGCTCTTTCGCCCTACAAGAAAATACTGCTACACTGGCGCCATGAAGATTCTCGTAGTCGAAGACGAACAGCGCGTCGCCCAGTTTATCCAAAAAGGGCTGAAGGAAGAAGGGCACGCCGTGGACTGCGCCTATGATGGCGAGGAAGGCGGCTTTCTGGCCGAGGTCAACGAATACGATCTCATCATTCTCGATCTGATGCTGCCCAAGAAAAGCGGCCTTGGCGTATGCGCTGAAATCCGCGAACGTGGCGTAACCACGCCCGTGCTGATGCTCACCGCGCGCGACGCGGTACAGGACAAAGTGCGCGGTCTGGATGCCGGTGCCGATGATTATCTGACCAAACCCTTCGTGTTCGATGAATTGCTGGCCCGTGTGCGTGCCCTGCTCAGGCGAGGCTCCGACAGCAAGGCCCCGATTCTCAAGATTATCGATCTTGAACTGGACCCGATGAGCCGGCGTGTGACGCGTGGAGGCAAAGCGATTCGCCTGACCACCAAGGAATATGCCCTGCTTGAATACATGATGCGCAACCCGGATCGTGTTCTGTCGCGCACACGCATCGGCGAACATGTCTGGGACATGAACTTCGACCCTGAAAGCAATGTGATCGATGTCTACGTCAGCCATCTGCGCAACAAGGTGGACAAGGGTTTTGCCGTGTCGCTGATTCATACCCTGCGTGGTCAGGGCTACATGCTGACCGAGGATGCTCCTCCGGCGTGAGCCGGTCCTCCCTATGACGTTGCTGCGACCGGGCGGCCATTCGCTGTCCAATAGACTCATCCAACTCGTTTCCACCTTCCGCGGCCGGCTTGCCCTGCTCTACATGGCCGTGGAGTTCTCTCTCCTGCTGCTGGCGGCTGTACTGCTCTATGCCGTGCTCACCCGCCAGATCTACGACTCTGTGGATCAACAGCTTGTGCAACAGGCCAACACCATCGTGCAGGAGCTTGAAACCACCCGCTACCCATACTGGAATCAGGAAATCATCAGCTTTTCCACCCATTTCATCGGTTCGGTAACGCTGGTCGGGGCCAACGGCGTACTGCTCTTCGCTTCTGATCAGGAGCTAATCGGGCGCGGTGGCAGTGAAGTAACCGAGGTGCTGCAAAAAGCCATTGAGGGTGAAACTGCCATCATATCGACAGGCACCCTGCTGCGTAAAAGCAATGTGCGTATCATCGGTATGCCGGTGCATCGCGGCGACCGGGTCGTGGCAGCCATCGTTCTCGGCCGCAGTACGGCTGAAATTCATTCCTTCTTCGAGCTTATGTACCTGCTCGGTGGCTTTTTGGGCCTGATATCCATTCTGGCCAGCGGCTACGCCGGTTTTGTCATGGCGCGCAGAGCCCTGAAACCGATGGATGAAATCGGCCAGGCAGCAACCCGTTTCGCCGAGGGTGATTTATCCTGCCGTATCAACATCAACAGCCGGGACAGGGAGATACTCGGCCTGATGCGCACGCTGAATAATATGTTCGGCGATCTGGAATCCAGCATTCAGGCACAAAAGCGATTCACCGCCGATGCCTCGCATGAGCTGCGTATTCCGCTGACCATTCTGCGCGGTGAAATCGAGGTCGCCCTGCTGCGCCCGCGCAAACCGAAGGAGTATGCGGAAGTGCTTCAGCAGCAACTCGATATCATCGATCGCATGCAGCGTATCGTCGATGGACTGCTAGAACTGGCGCGTGCCGATGCCGGCCTGCTGGAGCTGGCGCATGACGAGGTGGATCTGAGCCTGTTGGTAGAAGAAGTCGGCCAACATCACCTGACACTGTTATCCAGCAAGGATGTACGTCTTGATATGCAGGTTGTTGATGGCCTTACGGTCATTGGCGATGAGCATCGTCTGAGTCGCGTGCTGTTCAATCTGATGAACAATGCATACAAGCATGCGCCGTCCAACTCCACCCTGAGCTTGAAGGCCTTCGCCAGCGGTGGTGAGGCAGTCATTGAGGTGTGCGATACGGGCCCGGGCATCGCGCCCGAACACCTCGAGTATATCTTCGACCGCTTCTATCGCTCCGATGAAGCGCGCAGCCGCGAGGCCGGCGGCGCGGGTCTTGGGCTGGCCATCAGCAAGCGCATTGTCGAAGCGCATGGCGGCCATATCGGGGTGGATAGTAAAATCGGCAGTGGCACGACCTTTCGTATGCGCCTGCCCCTGGCCAGCGCCGATCCTGCGTTACTCAAGCGCCTGCAACAGGTCAACATCAGCGGGAATCATTCATAGATAAAGCCGGTTGAGAAAAAAAACCGGCGGCACGTATAAAAGGGGGGAGACGTGCCGCCGGAACTGAAAAAATGGAGCCGATGAACCGAATCGAACGGTCGACCTGCTCATTACGAGTGAGCTGCTCTACCAACTGAGCTACATCGGCATGCGCCTGCTACGGCGCGGGGCGAAGTGTAACAAGCTGCTAACAGTTTAAAAGGTGCCAATTAGCATCGCAACATTCACCGCCGACACATCAAATATTAGCATGACAAATCCCTTTCACAACCCGGGAAATCCTGACAGTTACCGCCTAAAGAACAGCAGCAACCGCCGCCAACAAGGCCGGCGCTGCCGTTTCGGTACGCATAATGCGCGGACCAAAAGACAGAGAGCGGCATCCCGCCTCCTGCAGGAGCTGCAAATCCCGTTCGCTGAAGCCCCCCTCAGGGCCAATGGCCAAACTGATACCTGCAGCCGATGCGATTCCATCCCTGATATCGGAGAATGGCGTGGCCGCCTCGGGATGCAGCACATAGGCCTGCGGCTGCAAGGCAACCTCTTTGAGCGAAGCACGGTAGGCCAAGTCGGGAATTATGGTTCGCCCGCTCTGCTCGGCAGCCTCGATAATAATTTTGCGCCAGCGCTCCAGTCGGGCCTCGCGTTTACCCTCAGGCAATTTGAACTGACTGCGCTCACTATCGGCAATCTGGAAGCCCGCCGCACCAAGCTCGGTACACTTCTGCAGAACCGTTTCGATTTTCTCACTCTTGTTGGCGCATTGGATAATATGCACGGCCATGGGCAATTCGCGGATGACATTAACAAAAGCATCAACCCGCAGACTGGCTTGCGCTTTGGTAAGACTGCTAATACTTGCCAGGCACTCGCCACCTCGCCCATTGAATACGGTAAGCGCATCGCCGTTGTTCAAACGCATCACATGACGCAGGTAATGCGCCTGATCGGAGGGAATAACAACCTCCTGACCGGTTTGCAGTTCGCTATCAAGAAAGATACGACAACGGGTATTGCGGGAACTATCCGGGGATGAATTCGACATGGCTCAATTCGGCCGCAAAAGAGGATGCTGCGCAAGTCCCTTGACCTGCACTCATCCGTCGCCATGATGCGGACATGTTTTTCGGACCGCTGACATCACCGCATTGGGAACCCGTGCGCCACTGGAGTGCCGCAGAACATGGCGTGTCTTCCGCCGTGGCCGGCGTACTCACTGTGGCCGGTTCGCTGACCCGTTTTCTTGCGCGGCATCATCAAATCCATCTGGATGTGCAACTGCATGAGCAGCTCGTTGATAAGACCACCCCGGAAGAAGCCAAAACCCTGAACTGCACACCCGGCGCACCTGCCCTGCGCCGTAATGTTTCCCTGCTGCACCGCGGTACTGTGATGTTTGATGCCGAATCGGTGCTGCCGCTCGATACCTTGCCCACCGACCTGATGCAGGACTTGCAGGAAGGGAAAAAGCCACTCGGCAACCTGCTGCTCGACCGCGGTCTGTCGCTGTCGCGCTCGGATTTGAGCGTGGCGCGCTTCACTGAGAAAGGGCGTTTCCACGGATGCTGGGCACGCCGCTCGGTGCTGCGTTCGGACTCCGGCACACGTGCACTGGTCGTCGAGGTATTTCGCTCCGATATGTGGAAGCGCATCGACACCGTCACAGAACGGCGGCGCACCTGAGCTTTCCCCGGCGGGCAAGCGTTCGACTGAAAAATTCGCCAGCACATATCTGTATAAATATCTCCCAATCCAACCCGCTGCAGCGACGTATATTCACAGCGCTTGTCGTTTCCCCGCAATGCCCTAGCATTGCGCTTCTTATGGGGGCGTCCCGGCTTCGACGGAGATGCTGAACCCTATGGGGCATGTCGGGATGGTACTCTCGTTAAAAAGACCAACGGCATTAACTGCCAACGACGACGTAGAACTCGCTTACGCTGCGTAAGTGACCCTGCCGGATAGGTCGCCCATCGCCTAGCCGTCCAGGGCCCTTAAGATGGGACCGCTCAGACTGCTGGAGGCTCGTGGCACCTGGGTTAAACAATTACGAACCGACCTGGTGATGGCTTTGTCCGTTTGGTTTTCATTGGGTGCTGTTCGAACGGAATAAACATGTAGATCCATAGGCTGATGGTTTCCGGACGCGGGTTCGACTCCCGCCGCCTCCACCATACAAGACAACCACCGCAAGGTGGTTTTTTTGTTTTAGCGGGAGGAGAAGCCGCGTAGCGGGCTCGACAATAAGCGCCGGGGATCGGCGCGTTTGAACGCACGAGCAATGTGAGGGCGGTACAATTTCAATCAAATTGAACGCCCGAACGTAGCGAGGGCGGCCCGTAGGGCGAGGGCTGTAAGCCCGAGTACTCCCGCCGCCTCCACCATACAAGACAACCACCGAAAGGTGGTTTTTTTGTTTGTGGCGGAAAGCCCTTCACTATCGAGCAAGCCATCCGGATGGGTTGCGCAATTGACAAAGATTACTCCAATTCAACAAAGTGATAAGTAAGCTACAATGGGTGATGCGTTGAATTTAGGGAGAGTTGAATGGATAACAAAGAGCTTCGAATACTTTCGGAAACGCAACTGGAAGAAATCCTCGACCAACATCGTGCATGGTTGAAGTCAAAAGGTGCAGCTGGCGAGCGAGCCAATCTGCACGGGATCAACCTGACAGCATCCCATCTGGAAGGGATCAATCTGCAAGAAGTCAACCTGCAAGGGGACAATCTGCAGGAAGCCAACCTGCAAGGAGCTAATCTGCAAGGAGCTAATCTGCAAGGGACCAATTTGAAAGGGACCAATCTGCAAGGAGCCAATCTAGAGGAAGCCAACCTGCAAGGGGCCAGCCTGCAGGAGGTCAATCTGCAGGAGGCCAATTTGCAGAAAGCCAATTTGCATGGAGCAAATCTACTGGGAACCAATCTTCAAGGAGCCAATCTACAAGGGGTCAATCTACAAGCGGCCTATCTGCAAGCTGCCATCCTGAAAAAGGCCAATCTGCACGGGGCTAATCTGCAAAAAACCAATCTGACAGAGGCAAATTTGACAGAGTCCAACCTGACAGAGGCCAACCTGACAGGGGCCAATCTGACAGGAGCCAAGCTGACAGAGGCCAATCTGACAAAGACCAATCTGACAAAGACCAATCTGACAGGAACCAAGCTGACAGGAGCAAGACTGACAGAGACCAACCTGACAGGGGCCAATCTGATAGAGGCCAAACTGGAACAGTCCCATCTGCAAGGAGCCCACCTGCAAGGGGCCCTCTTGGAAAGAGCCCACCTGCAAGGAGCCCACCTGCAAGGGGCCCTTCTGCAAGGGGCTAACCTGCAGGGGGTCGATCTGCAACAGAGCAATCTGCAGGAAGCCGACCTGCAAGGAGCCAATCTGCAAGGGGCCCATCTGCAACAGGCCAATCTGACAGAAGCCAACCTTACAGAAGCCAATCTGACAGGGGCCAACCTGATAGGAGCCAACCTTACAGAGGCCGATCTTACAGAGGCCGATTTGACAGAGGCCGATCTGGAATTCGCCATCCTGGAAGGGGCAGACCTATTTGGGGCTAACCTGAAAAATACGAATATGACAATGCTGACAGGCTTACACAAAACCAAATTGCACAACGCCAACTTTGAAGGTGCAATAGGTCTTCTTGGAACAGAGTGATCTTACCCACGAACGGTGGACACCCCAATTAGTCGTTTTTCTGTTGCTTCGAAAGCCAACGGAGCTTCGTAACGAATCGTAGAATGCCGACGCTGGCGATTGTAAAACACTTCCATATAT
>Ga0100393_10001886_pt1 | contig 20766 bp, 27 predicted proteins | sample CryGeymeta201517_FD_81546 | JGI IMG/M metagenome (GOLD analysis project Ga0100393, IMG submission 81546) | Groundwater microbial communities from Crystal Geyser aquifers in Utah, USA - Crystal Geyser metaG 2015-17 | ecosystem: Environmental > Aquatic > Deep subsurface > Groundwater | place... | reverse complement strand
CTTTCCGACGACTCACTCAAGAACTTGCTCGAGAACCTCTTATGGAGGAACTTGCTCTGGAACTCGATATGGACATCCGAAAAGTACGCCAGATTATGCGTATCTCCCAGGATATCCTCTCTCTCGAGTCTCCTGTCGGAGGCGAGGAGGATACGACTCTTGGAGACTTTGTAGAAGATGATAAATATGTTACTCCGGACAAGGCTGCAAATCTTACACTTCTGAAAGAAAATCTCTATGAGATGCTCGATTTCCTTACTCCTCGCGAACGAAAGATTGTCATCATGCGTTTTGGGCTCGATGGAGGTGAGATTCATACGCTCGAAGAAGTCGGAAAAGAATTCTGAGTAACACGTGAACGTGTTCGTCAGATTGAAGCAAAAACTCTTGAAAAACTCAAGAGTCATCCCAGTGCTGATAAGATACGATTCTTTAATTAATTTCTTTCTATGTTTCATCTCAACGTCGCAGATTTATTGAGTAGTTATGCGGGAGATTCTCGGGAACTCGCCTTCAATGGTGAAGTTATTCCAGGATTCTATCCAGATATTGTTTTTACAAAACCTCTGAGTTTTCAATTAAAACTCGTCTCCCTTGATGATGGAATTGAAGTAATATTCGAAATACTTCAGACGGAGGTTGAATACGAATGAGATTTTTATATGGTTTCTATCTCGGATATTTCTCGTACCTTTCGAGAGCAGTATGATCCACTTGCTCCCGATGATATAAAATTCATCGATAAAGGAAATATAGACCTCAAAGAAGTTCTCCATGAAGAAATACTTATGGCAATACTCTAAAAATAAAAATAATCTGCTTATTCATTAAGCAGATTATTTTTTCCTACAATAGATTCGACCATTTTTATTCGGTCTATATATAGCTTATAGATAATTCCATCGATGGTTCCTATGTATTCTCATTTATGAATATTAGGAATTTTTATAGTCTGTAGTACATCATTTTCTCAAAAGTATGATATCTGCAAACAATTATATTCTTCCTGATCTCTTACATTATAAGCAACATCCTTTGAATATATATTGGCAATTTCTACAATTCTTTCAGATCCAATATCTGGAAGCCAAGAATGAATAATATTCATCGGATCTTTATCATGAAAAATCACATCTATCCTGATTTTTATTTCTTCTTGAAGTTCTTCAAGAAAATTCACTCAAAATTCAAAATACTCCCGAAGTTTCGTATGAGGATTTTTAATAGTGAATTTTGCGATTTTATCGGTTATAGATGATATTTTGATACTATCAACTACCATCTCAAATGTATATCATGGTTTCGTTACTTCAATATTTCGTTTAAGCCAAAAATGGACAAGATTATTTATATGTTGTACGAGGTCCTTTAGTCCTTCTTCATCATTGAATGGATCGGCTTTATCGGAGAGAAAAGAATGAAAATTTTGCATAGATTGAAATTATATACTGATTAATCCGTCTTCCTGTGATGGTGTCATAAAATTAAAACATTGCTGAAGTTTATTTGATATATGTAATTTCAACATTAATACATCAAAACTTTCTGTTTCGAAAACAGTAGCTTGATCTGTATCAAATTTTTCTCGCGTAGGACAATTGCATAATTTATTATTATACCAAAAGCTTATACTACAATCCCCTATTGTTTTTATTTCCGTGATATCTTCTATATTTTCAATAGGAAAATCTGTTCATTTAAACCAAGACATTATGTGTGCTTTTTTTTCATCAATCGAAAGTGTTGTAAAATCTCTCTCGGAATTATCAGGTGATATAGTATGCATATTCTGAATATTACTAAATAAGACTATTGAATTTTTCCTCAAGTTTCTTGAGTTGTTCGGCAGCCTGGGATCGTTTGTCTTGTTCAAGACGAACGATTTTTTCTGGAGCATTTCGAACAAAATCAGCATTGAGAAGTTTTAGATCCTGAGCTCTAAGATACTCTTTTCTATTTTCTATTTGTTCTTTAAGGCGTTTCTTTTCCTCTTCGATATTTGCCTCATTTTCTGGAATAGTTATAAAGAGTTCTATATCTCCTGTCACCGCATATGCGATAGATGATCCTTCTACTTTGTTTTTAGTTATAATCAAATTATTTAATTTTGCAAGTCCAAGAAAAATAATCTCATTTTCTTTGAGAATATCGAGAGATTTCTTTGGTGCAAGAATAGCTATATCTACGAGTTCTCCAGGCTTTACTCCTTTGGTCGCACGAATATTTCGAATCGTTCGAATTGCTTCAAAAAGCACAAGCGTATCAGTCTCTATTTTCTTATTTCGAGCAATATTAAGATTTGCCCATTCGCTATCCATAAGAGATTTTCCATCGGTTACAATATTGTATAATTCCTCCGTCGCAAAAGGAATATATGGATGCCAAAGTTTGAGAAGAGAAAGAAGTGTAAATGCGAGAACATCCCGACCATTTTCAGTTGTTGCCTTGGTAAGTTTATATTCTTCGATAAAGAAATCAGCGAATTCATCTCGAGTAAAACTCACGAGATCCTGTCCAGCATCGGAGAAATCATATTTTTCCATACCATCAGTTACTCCATCAATCGTTGCTTTCAGACGAGAAAGAATCCATTGCTCATGAGGAAGAAAACTTATCCAATTATTCTCGATTTTGGTTCGAAGTTCACTATAATCGTCCGTTACTTCCCCGATATTTGCATGTACGAAACGTACCACGTTCCAGAGTTTATTGAGAAATGTCGAATTATTTTCAACATTCTTCATAGAAAAACTCAGATTATTTCCTGGAGTATTTCCGATAGAACAAGTAAGACGAAGTGCATCAGTCGAATATTGTTCGATAACATCAAGTGGATCGATAGTGTTTCCAACGGATTTACTCATCTTTTTTCCGTCTTCAGTCAAGATAAGTCCATGAAGATAAATAGTTTTAAAAGGAGTTTGTCCAGTGTATTCATACCCCATGAGAAGCATTCGGATTACCCAAAAGAAGAGGATATCATACCCGGTTTCCAGAACCTGAGCTGGGTAAAATTTCTTGAAGAGTTCACCAGGATTTTCTGGAGTCCAATCGAGAACGGAAAATGGCCAAAGCGCAGAAGAAAACCATGTATCGAGAACATCAGCATCTCGATATACATTCTCTTTTCCATATTTCTGAAATACTGCCTCCTCATCAAGAGAGACAGTGAGAAGTTCCTTAGTATTCACATCATAGTATGCAGGAATCTGATGCCCCCACCAAAGCTGACGCGAAATACACCAATCTCTGAGATTATAAATCCAATCTTCAAAAGTTTTATTAAATCGTTCAGGAACGATTTCGAACTCTCATTTTTTGTACCCAGTAATTACTTTCTTGGCAAGTTCCGATGACTTTACAAACCATTGAGTCGATACAATACTCTCGACTCGACAACCTCCGCGAGAACAGTACCCAACTTTATGAATATATGGCTCTATTTTTACAAGATTCCCTTTTGCTTTGAGAAGCTCTACGATATTTTCTCGCGCTGTCAGAACATCTTGACCAGCGAAAATACCCGCTTCTTGAGTCATAACTCCATTCTTATCAATAACCTGATAATCAAGACGAAGATTATGTCGTTTTCCTGTTTCGAAATCAGTTGGATCATGTGACGGGGTGATTTTCACGACTCCTGTTCCGAAATTTATATCCACCATTTCATCTCCGATGATATCGATCTCTTTGTTAACGATAGGAAGTATAACCTTTCGTCCGATAAGTTTTCGGAAACGTTTATCTTTTGGATGTACTGCAACTGCCTGATCTGCAAGAAGAGTCTCTGGACGAGTCGTTGCAACAATAAGTTCATTATCGGAACCGGATACAAAATAAGTAATGTAATAAAGTTTTGTCTCTTCTTCTTTATAATCTACCTCGATATCTGAGATAACCGAACCAAGAGCTGGAGAATAATTTACCATATATTCCCCACGATAAAGGAGTCCTTTGTTGTAGAGATCAACAAAGGCATGTTGAACGTTCTTACTTAATCCTTCATCAAGTGTAAACCTTTCCCGTGACCAATCGCAGGAAGCTCCCATTTGACGAACCTGATTATTGATATTGGAAGCATATTTATCTTTCCATTTCCATACTTCCTCGAGAAACGCTTCTCGCCCCATTTCTTCACGGTTTTTCCCTTGCTCTGTGAGCATCTTTTCAACTCGTGCCTGTGTCGCAATACCAGCATGGTCGGTTCCAGGAACCCAGAGAGTAGAATCTCCTTTCATACGATGATAACGCACCATGATATCCTCAAGCGTAAGTGTGAGTGCATGCCCGAGATGAAGATATCCTGTTACATTTGGTGGTGGAATCGGTATATAGAAAGTTTTACCTGTGATACTTTCTTTTGGTTGAAATTTTCATTCCTGTTCCCATTTCTCTGCGAGAGTTTTTTCGAAGTTTTTTGGTACATATTGTTTTGGAAATTCCATATGTGGTGGGTTAGACGTTACAATAACCACAAATATATGGAAAAGTAGGGAAAAAGCAAGAGAGAGAAGATAAAAAAGAGGAGAAAAAGCAAGAGAGAGAAGATAAAAAAGAGGAGAAAAAGCAAGAGAGAGAAGATAAAAAAGAGGAGAAAAAGAAAAATTAAAAGCAAGGATTTTAATCCTTGCTTTTAATGATACGAAAGAAATATGGTTATCTTATTTTTTAATTTAATATTATTGTTGTCTATAAGAAGGACGATTGAGATAAATCTTCTGTACAGGAAGATGGAATTCTTCCACGAGCTTCCCTCGAGAAGTAAAAACAACTTTTGTTCCCATAGAAAGAGGGAGTCTAAGTAATCCACAGATATGTCTCGCTTTCTTTTCTCCATAAGGTCGTGATCCGTACATAACATCGCAGAATGCATAGGTTTTTCCATCCACTTCTCTACTTGCATCTTGAACAGTTACAGAATACATTTCCGAATGTCATGCCAATTGAAGCAATACTCTATCTCCAATCTTCATATCACTGATCTCTTTTATAACATCATTATTCGTAAAAGTTTTTCTGGTAGCTCGAAGAACTTCATAAATATATTCATCCTTGCGCTTCTGAACAAGAGCTTTTGATTCCATTTTTCTACGAATCACTGGATCTTCTATAACATCTGGTGCAGGAAATACTGTAGCCCGGTTTAAAATCGTATCAACCTTTATTTTAACCCTTTGTTCTCCTGTTATGTTTTTTTCGATATTATCTCTGGGGATAACTTGTACTTTTCAAGTACGATCTTCATGAAAATGATAATACCCATCAGCATCGGTTCCAAGAAGATCAGAAGGAAAAAAATCTTTGCATGCTTTTGATACTTTTCTCATAAGAGAAATAATACTGGTCTCTTTTTGAATTTCTGTTTTATTTTGAAGACATGAAGATGTATTCTGTTTCTTTGAATTCAAAGAAGGAACATAGCTATGTTTTTGTCTATTAGTATGAGAACCCTGAGAAAGATTGGACATATATCTAATGAATTTATTTTTAATATATTAGCATTAGAACATATATATTATAATAAGTCAACTTTTTATTACATACATAAAAGGTATAGGACAAAAATCCTATACCTTTTATATTATATGAATATTTATATTATCTCTTCTATAGAGATAGAAAGAATTTCAACATCTATCATCGGTCGATCATTTCGATCTGCTTTTACTCTTGCAATAGTATCCACTATATCCATTCCTTCGTAGGTTTGACCGAAAATAGAATGATGATTATCGAGGTATTTCGTTTGTGCTGCCTGAACAATAAAAAATTGACTTCCATTCGTATTTGGTCCAGCATTCGCCATAGAAAGTGTTCATTTTAGATGTGTGAGTCATGGAGCAAATTCATCCTCGAATTCCTGTCCGTAAATACTTTCTCCACCCATTCCAGTCGCAGTCGGATCACCTCCTTGGATCATAAAATCACGAATGACACGATGAAAAATCGTTCCATTATAGTATCCTTTTTTTGCAAGTCCGATAAAATTGGCGCACGTTTTCGGTGTTTCTTGGACAAAAAGTTTTATCTTAATCGTTCCGAGATTCGTTTCGATGATAGCGACAGTATCGCCTGTTTTTGGTAAATCGAGTTGAGACATAGTTTGATGTTTAATGAGAAGAAAATAATTTTAAAAAAGGTATCAGTTATCAGAAGGCAAGTATCAGAAAGGAACTTACGAAATTTTTTAAAAAATACCAATCTGATTACTGATATCTGATACCTGATTACTATTTAACGTGGCAAACCATAGAAATCGAGCCCCTTCTGATCTGTCATCCGTTTAGTGATGTAATTTTTTTTCTTTCCCTTTCGGAAAAATCCTCTTTCATCGATGATTCCAAGCTCTATGAGACTATCAATATTCTTGGTTGGAAGACGCTTTGAAGGAAAGGCCTGTTTATTTTGAAAATAATGTGTACGCTTCTTATAACTGAGATTATATCGTGTTTCCTTGCTTTCATTTCCCGTGTACGCCATAAGAGCCTTCTTTTTTCCTTTGGAAAGCTTGCGTGCTGCTGCTTGTTTTTTGACAAGTCGAGCTGAGAGTCCATGTGAATTTGCCATTCTTTATAACAAGAATTATGGGAATTAGATAACAATTATTTATTCTTTTTTCCTGGAAAAATCTCTAGTATTTCATATATATGTTTAGCTGTAAAATAACGGATTTTTGCAACTAAAAAACCTTTTTTTTGGCAGATGATGGACAATACTATCCATGTCTTTTTTTTCTCACAAAGAAAAAAGAATATATTTTTCTCAATCGAATTCAACAACATTAGAAATAGGTTTTGATAATGATCATGATTCTTTTATAAGTGCATATGTTTCCTTCATAGTTATTATATTTTAATATGGTGCAACCGACAGGACTTGAACCTGTGACCTCCTCCTTCGCAGGGAGGCGTTCTAATCCAACTGAACTACGGCTGCAAAAGAATATTTTATTTTTTTTAATTAAGTTTATTTACGAAACAATCAAACAAAAAATGGAGCGGGGAATCGGGTTCGAACCGACACACCCAAGGGTTGAAGCCTTAGTACACTCACTCAGTTATGTTACCCCCGCAAAGTGGTAAATCGATACTCTTTTTTCGACCTAAGCGACCGGTATTGTATAAAAAAACGAGGGAAAGTCAAAGTTTTTTGCTTTTCCCTTGCCTTTCTGGCCCATTTTCATATAATGCGCGTACTTTATTATTTTCTATATATTTTTATGTCACAAACAACTCTTGTACTCTTGAAACCAGATGTTATTCACCGTGGACTGGTCGGACAGATTACCGCTCGTATAGAACAACGAGGTTTTAAAATCATCGCTATGAAGATGATGAAACTTAGTAGCGCTCTTCTCGAAGAACACTATGCTCATCTTGTTACAAAACCATTTTTTCCAGAGATTGTTGCTTATATGACAGCGGGTCCTGTTGTAGCACTTATTGTTGAAGGAGATGCAGTGGTTGCAGGACTCCGACAGCTTTGCGGTGCGACAAATCCAGCAGAATCTCCTATGGGAACTATTCGTGCCGATTTCGCTAACACTATTCGTTACAATCTTATCCACGCTTCTGATTCTGCAGAAGCTTCAGAAGTAGAAATCAAACGATTCTTCAAGAGCGAAGAAATCTGTGATTACAAGAAAATCGTTATTGAATAATCTTTATTATTAGAATATATGGAATATATAAGGGGAAATAAGTTACGACCTATAAAAAAGTCGGCTATTTTATGACAAAAATGAATACTCGCTCAAAATGCGGATTCTATTCATTCTTTACTAGAATGAATAGAATTTACTTCTATTCCCTTACTTTCTTTAGAGATAAATAATTCCAGTACTTCTCACTTAAATACTGACGTTCCTTTGGAACAGATACATTGTTCAGCCGTTTCACTAGAACAAGTAGGTAACTTTAGTTAGAAAAGACTTACTGTATAAAATGAAAACCCAATTCTCTATATTCATACCTAGACAGGAAGTCCGAAGGGTCGATATGTATCTATCGACCCTTTTTCCTGAGCATTCGCGTTCCTATATGCAAAAGCTCATAGAAAAATGACGTCTTCAGGTCAATGGAAAAGTACTTGAGAGCAACAAACGAGTAAAGAAATGAGATGTTCTCGAAATAGAATTCGAGACCGAAAAATCGCACCTTCAAGCGGAAGATATGAATCTCGAGATTATTTTCGATAACCCTGATTTTGCAGTCGTAAGTAAGGATCCTCGAGTGAATACCCATACGGTTCCCGGAGAATTCGGAAATACCGGAACGCTCGTAAATGCACTCCTCCATCATTTCGGAAATCTCTCGGTCATCAACGGTGTGGAACGTCCATGAATCGTCCATAGATTGGACAAAGATACGAGCGGACTCATCCTCGTTGCCAAAAACGACCGTTCTATGCGTGAACTCCAGAAGAAAATGGCGGATCGAAAAATAAAGAAATTCTATTACGCTGTCGTTCTCGGACTCGTAAAAGACAAGGAGGGTATGATCGAATCCTTTATCGGACGAGACCCAAACGACCGAAAAAAGATGACCACCGAGAATCCGGTGAATCCCAAGCTCGCTCGGACGAAATTCACACTCCTTGAACATATTGACAACAAATACTCTCTCCTCGAAATCGAGCTCTTCACCGGACGTACTCACCAGATCCGCGTCCATATGTCTGCTATCGGGTACCCGATTGTCGGAGACAAGGTCTACGGAAACGAGAAAGCGAACAAAGAAGTCGCGACCAAATACGGTCTCGACCGTCAATGGCTCCATGCAAGACGATTGATTTTGAATTTATTTTGAGTAGATTATGACTTTGTCGCACCACTCAAAAAAGATATCGCGGTAATGTTAGAGAAGAATGGAATTAAAGTGGATTAACTTAGATATAAAATTCCTCGCTATGTTCCCTTTCGTCTTCATTTTCTTCATCCTCGTCGACCAAGTTTCGAAATATATTTTCGAGCACTTTTTTGCAACTTCCAAAATTCACATCCTCGGGGATTTCCTCGTGCTTTCGTTCGTAAAAAATACTGGTATAGCTTTTTCATTTCCCATCGAAGGAATAGTTCTCAAAGTTTTAACCATCGCTCTCATAATAGGAATAGTATTGTACTATTTTCGTTATGAGACGTATAAAAATCTCCTACTCACTAAGTGGGCATATATATTAATTCTCTCGTGAGCGGTTTCAAATGGACTCGAAAGAGTGTTCGTTGGCTCGGTTACTGATTTCATCGGAGTAAAATACTTTGCAATTTTCAATTTTGCTGATATATTTATCTCAATTGGTGCGTTTTTATTATTTGTCATCTACTTTAAATATGAGCGAGCAAATCGAGATTAAGACAAATGAGGATGTACTCGGTCCTGCCAAAGTGAATCCTATTTCCATAGGACTTTCCTGTCTCGGAAGTCTTGCAGCTGGATTTCTCGGTGGACTTTTCACTCTACTTTTCACATATGTTTTTCTCGGTTCTCTCCAGACCTCCGCTATTTTCCCTTATATACTCTCTCTCGTGGGATTCTTCGCGATTCTCATAACTGTTTCCCTTACTTTCATCCTCAACCGGCTTCTTTTTACCGAAAAATACAAACAAGGATGAGTTGTTCTCGCACAAATGTCGATTCTTTCCATTTTTCTTTTTGTGCTTATTACACCACTCTACGTTTACGTAAACTTTGTGAAACCAGATTTTCTTATCTTTGTGTTTCTCTTTCATATCCTTATTAATATACTCGCCACTTCCCTCCTCTCAGAAATTCTCTCGAATTACCGCTACGTTCTCCTTTCTATATACGGAAGTTTCATAGGATTCTTCGTAGCATCGGTTCTTTCTGTAATGTTTTTCATCAACTTCTCACCTTCGCGAAGCGCTATCTATTCACTCATAGGAGTCATCGTTGTCATAAATTTCATTATTACGCTTTTCCGACTCCTTTTTGAATTCGTTTATTATAGAATATATATAAGCACTGGAACGGATCATCTCGGAGATATCTTCGCTCAGATAGAAAATGAAGAGAAAGAAGCGGTTGCCCGAGCTGAAAAAGAGTTAGGAACATTTAACTAATTAACCACCAAAAACTATGCACAAAATCGCACGACGCCTCCTGGAAACCTACCTCAAGGAAAAGAAAATCCTCACTATCGAGGAACTCGGACTCTCTCGAACCGAGCACGAAACGAGCAAGAATCTCATTTTCGTGACGCTCTATAAAAATGGCGGGGTAATAGCATCGAGCGGACGGATACACTTAAAGAAACCGAACACTCTTTTCGAACTTATCGAGAATACGCTTTTTTGCCTTCGGGATCCTCGTTTTACAGAAGCAGTAACAACTCCCGAGGAACTCGCGAATGTACAAATTCGGGTTGATATGATCCGACCGGAAGGACGTCGAATTCTCGGAAATATAAATGAGCTTGATATGAAGAGAGAAGGTCTTATTCTCCTTTCCCAATCCAAAAATACCCTCGGAGTACTTCTTCCAAATATTGCCAATATCGCCTCCACTCCACAGGAATATTTCCAGATTGTCTGCAAAAAGGCCGGGGTAAATCCAGTCGATATGAAACCCGAAGATATGGTGCTTTATGGGATAGAATCGACAGTATTCTCAGAACTCGGAAATTAATATGACTATATTTTCCATCACTCTCTTCGGAATCCATATAGCCCCGAGCTGGTACGGACTTATGTACGCGCTCGGTTTTTTTATCGGGTATTGGATACTGAAACGGAGAAAAATCCTTTCGGACGTGGAACTCGAGTCGCTCATATTCTATGTTTTCATAGGAGTTCTCATTGGTGGACGACTTGGGTATGTTTTGTTTTATAATCTCCCGTTCTATCTCGCGAATCCTTTGGAGATAATACAAACATGGCACGGGGGCATGAGTTTCCATGGTGGAGTTATCGGAGTAATTATCGCGATGATTCTTTTTAGCCAAATAAACAGAAAACCTTTTCTCATTATCGCAGATCATATAACGAGCGTTCTGCCTATCGGACTCGGACTCGGACGAATCGGAAATTATCTCAATGGGGAACTTCTCGGATTTGCAAACTATACCGGACCTCTTGCGGTTATAAAAAATGGGGTTTCCTACTTCCCTTCCCCACTTCTGGAAGCGACTTTGGAATGAGTAGTACTTTTTATGATTCTTTTTTTCCTGAGACAAAAAAATATCTTCCCGGGGAAGATTGCAGCAAGTTTTCTTTTCTGGTATGGTATATTTCGTTTTTCTGTCGAGTTTGTTCGTATTCCCGATGTTGGACTCGGTTACCTTACATTTGGACTCACCATGGGACAGATTCTCTCGATTCCCATGATAATCATTGGAACGATTCTATATTTCTTTTTCAAGAAAAATGCAAAATAAAAGCTTTTCGAATATCCTTATAGTCCTGTCTTTCCTTATAACAGGAATGTCTTTTTTTGTGAGCGATATTCTCATATACGGAATGAATTCGTTCTTTCTCGTACAATGACTGTATGTGCAATTTGTTATTCAATTTCTTCTCTATCAATTCCTCCATGGTGGGATTCTCCATCTTCTTTCGAATAGTTTTTTTATTTATCTTTTCGGAAATCAGGTAGAGAGTATTATCGGGCGCGATAAATTCATAGTATTTTTCCTCCTCAATACCGTTTTCGTTGGAGTGTCGCTCCTATTTTTCGCAAATAGGAACACTATCGGAATCAGCGGATTCGCGATGGCAATACTCTCATATGTTTTTCTAGAATTGAAAGCTCAAAGAAATCCGGAATACCGTTCTGCTGGAGTCTTTCTACTTATTAATATCGCTATTGGTTTCACCGGAAATATCAGCCTCGTCGGACACTTGTCTGGAGCGATTTTCGGGATAATATTCTACTATTTGAGAAACGAGATGCGAATAAGATTTTTGAGATAACTCTTTCTATTCCCCTCCTTTATACTCGCTCCAAAAATCTTTCCGAAATGCTTCATATCGACCTTCGATAATCGCTTTTCGTGCTTCTCTGCTGAGATTCAAGAGAAATTCCATATTATGAAGGGAAACGAGTTGTCCGGCGAGCATTTCTCCGACTTTGAAAAGATGGCGGAGATATCCGAGGGAATAGGTTCTGGAAACCATCGTAGAGTACTCGGGTTTTGTATAGATTCCTTCTTTTTCTAAGCGGTATTTCTCATTAGTTACTTTGATATTTCCTCGGGAAGTATAGGCAACTCCGTGTCGTCCGAGACGAGTCGGGAGAACACAATCAAACATATCGATTCCACGATAAATTCCTTCGATGAGATCCTCGGGTGTTCCAAGTCCCATGAGATAATGTGGTTTACTTGCGGGAAGATGTGGAGCGATAGCATCGAGAATACGGATCATATCCGGTTTGGATTCCCCGACGGAGAGTCCTCCGATAGCCACTCCTGGCATATCGAGATCAGCAATATATTTGACCGAATCTACTCGGAGATCATCATAGATTACTCCTTGTGCGATAGGAAAAAGTGCTTGTGGATACAGTCATTTGTCAGATCGGATCCTTTGTTGCTCTCTATGTTCTGTAACACAACGCGAAGCCCAGCGATGGGTTCGTCCCATAGCAGCACGAGCATAGCTGTGAGTGGAAGTACCTGGTGCACATTCATCGAATGCCATAATAATATCAGCTCCGAGGTTTGCTTGTATCTGCATAGCTCGCTCTGGAGTGAACATATGTTTTGAGCCGTCCAAATGAGAACGGAATTCGACTCCATCTTCCGTAATCTTCACGAGAGAAACCCCCTGTCCTCACTTCGTTCGTCCTTCCCCCTTGTCAGGGGGATATTTCTTTTGCCCCCCTGACAAAGGGGGTTGGAGGGTTTGTTTCTTCATCTGTCCAAGCGAAAACACCTGAAATCCTCCACTATCGGTAAGAATAGGAATATCTATATTCATAAACTTATGAAGTCCGCCGAAATGAGCAATCGTTTCATCGCCAGGACGAAGATAGAGATGATAGGTATTGGAAAGCATAATCTGACTTCCGATTTCGAGGATGTGGTCTTTATGTACTCCTTTCACACTCGCCTGAGTTCCGACCGGCATAAAAATAGGCGTCTCTATATCTCCGTGCGGAGTTGTAAAAGTTCCAGCACGCGCGTATCAATCAGTAGCTTCTATATTAAATTCAAACATAAAAACGGTTCTTGTAATCTACTAAAGAACCGCATTATATGGAAAATATCTCTTTTTAAAAAAAGAAATGAGAATAATTTCTAATTTGATTTTCAAAGAATAATAACAACATTTTCTTGCATCCTTACTATACAATTGGATAACGGACATTCTGTTGATTCTTCAGAAAGATTGAGTGTTTGAGGACAGAAAGATTGAGAATTGACGAGACATTTATTTCGAGGAAGATTGAGACCAGAAAGAGAAGATATTTCACGTTTGCTTACAAATACCCCTTCTTTTATAACTTCGTCTTGAGTTTGTAATGATGATGATAATGACATTATATTGAAATATATGATAAAGAAATCTAGTGATATTATCATAGTAATATATTATCAAAAATCTGTCAAATTATTTCAGAAGGATCTTTACTATATCTTGATAGGCGATAAAAATACTTAGAATAATGAGAAGTGAAAAACCTGTAATATGAATATATTGTTCTATCTTACCGTGAAGCGCCTTCTTTTTGGAGAAAATTCCGACAATTCTATGGATAATTAAGAATACGAATCGTCCACCATCGAGAGCTGGAAATGGAAGGAGATTAAATACTCCGAGATTGATACTGATAAGTGCAGCAATAAGGAGGATAACAGAAAAAGCTACTTTCGCATCCAGAAGATTCACAAAAAGATTTCCGATAGCAATCGGACCACCGAGACTTTCCACTGCTTCAGTTCGTTCTGTCGGAATTCGCGGAGTAATAATTCTCTTTATGAGAGTTCCGAGAAGTTCCAGGGTCATCATGGACTCTTTATATGTTTCAATTCCTCATTCTTTTATGGATTCAAAAAAACCGTATTTGTATCGGAAATCCTTACGGATATGAATAATATTATATCCAACGTAACTTCCTATTTTTCCATCCTTGGGGATTACTGAAACTGTGCGTATTCCTCCGGTTCATCGAAGTGTAAAATCCATTGAAGTAGTAGATTTTTTCACTGTCGTTATCATGTCTTCAGGGCTCATAATATCTTTTCCATCAATCGAGACGAGAATATCATTTTCAAGAATTCCAGATTGTTGAGCGATGCTTCCGGTAAGAGGAGAAAGGACGATTCCATCGGTTTTCACGAGTCCGATGCGAACCGCCTCCTGAAAAGACGGAATAAGTTTCGTCTCGGTTTGTGTCGGGAATTTCGTATTGATACCAAGAGGTTCCACTCCAATCATGAAAAGACCGGAAAATACAACAAATGCGAAAAAGAAATTCATAATAACTCCGGCAAGTATAACGGCTGACTGTTGCCAAAAATTCTTGCTTGAAAGAGAATCCTTATCATGTGCTCAAGACTCATTCATTTCTTCCCCTTTCATCTTCACGAATCCTCCGATTGGAAGCCAATTGAGCGTATAAATCGTTCCACTTTTATCTTTCCAAACCTCCTTTGCACGTGGCGGAATACCGATTCCGAATTCATCGACTCTTACACCGAATTTTTTCGCCATACTAAAATGTCCAAGCTCGTGGAAAAATACGATTACAGAGAAAATAAGGAGCGCGAGGAGGATACCGAGGAGAATAGTCATAAAAGAGTTATTAGTTTTTAAAAAAAACGTCATTCTGAACTCGTTTCAGAATCTTCCTTTTCTTATTTCAAAGAAGTGGAAGATCCCGAATTGAATTCGGGATGACGAATATTTATTGTATAATTCTCAAATTAAATCTTACCGAGATCTTCTTTGAGATGATCGAAAAAATGATTAATAAGATCATCAAGTTTCTTGAAATCTTCTCGCTCATAGTGGAAAGTTTTTCCGTCGATGAAAACATTTAATGTTCCGTTAAATCGACCAATTTTATTCTCTTCAATTACGAAAGATATTTCCCCTTCAACATCTTCTCCATCAAGTTTCTTAAGATATTTATCAAGTTTTCCAGAAATATTTTCATCGACGAGACGTTCGATAACTACTCTGTCATGTTCAAGATTCTTAAGTTGTAGTTTTTTTTCAAGTTTCATAAGACTGAGGGTTAAAAGATATTTCATTGCAGATAAACCGCAAGGATTGATTATATACAATTTATAAATAAACACCAAAAGTTTTTCTAAAGTTAATTTATCGCAGGTCTATGGTTCATTTTTTCGTAAGAACTCTTTCTATTTCTTCCTCTTTTTCTTCCTTATCAATTAATTCTCCTCGAGATTCATTTCCTTCAAGATGATCACGTACAACTTCTGTAAGAGTATGAAGAAGAAGTTCCATAGGTGCCCTATCCTGATGTTCTTTTCTTTCAGCCATTTCATGAATAACTTCTTCTATCTGGTCAGAAATTTCATGAGGATTTTCAGCTCATTCAAGAACAAAATCATCATCATCCCCCATGGTATAAAGTATAACATCTCATTTGTTGAAAAAAGAATCAAAAAATGAATTGGTTTGGATTTCCGAGCCTTTTATATCGTGGTAATCTATATAAATAACATGTCTCGTAAAAACATTCCAATCAATATCTATAACTCATAAATTGGTTAGAATCCAAACGTCATTATACCAATCGAATATCTTATATACGAGAAAAAAATAGAGAGCAATGGCATATGTTTCGAAATATAGAAACGGTACCAATGTCTGAAAAGAAAAAGAGTTATTATAGTAGAAAAAGGTCGGGAGAGCAAGTCCTATAAAAAGAATAACGATAACTCGATCAACTATAAGAAGAGGATGTCTGTGACACACAAAAATAAGTTCTTCTCTATCTCGAAGATACTTTCTGAAAAAAACCTGATCAAAATAGTTCATAGTGGTAATAAGTACCAAGTAACATTGAATGTGAGTATATGTTTTTCTTTCGGGAGCGCAAATTTAGACGTTCTAAATCTTTTTTGTATATCGAATACAAACAAACGTCTCAAATTGCTGACGAGAAATTTCATCGAAATTTTTCTCGAATTCTACAAGAAAAGCGTCACCGTTATAATCTCCAGATATTTTACTGAGCAGAACCTCGTCTATAAGGTTTTTATTGAGAAATTCCTCATATATCTTCTGTCCACCTATTATAAATACTTTGTCTATTCAATCTTTTTCTAGAACTTCGAGCATTTCCGGTATGGAATGGCGTACTTCTATCCCCTCTTTTTCGAAACTCTGTGAGGACAGAACAATATTGCGTCGGTTCGGAAGTGGTCGTCCGATGGAATCATAGGTCTTTCGTCCCATTACGATTGTTCCGCCTGTCGTAAGCCGCTTGAAATTCTGGAGATCTTCCGGCAAATGCCACGGAAGTTTTCCTTCTATTCAGATAACTCGGTTATCTGCCATAGCAGCGATGAGAACAAGAGTAGGTTTTTTCTGAGACATTTTACTAAAAATCAAATAATTAATTTAAATTTTGAATATATATTCGAGCGCATCCGAGGACTATGTTTGAGCTACCCCTTAAGCGAGTTTCCGCAGGAAAGGGAGAAAATATATTCAAAATATAGCCAGAACAAAATCCTATTATTCCATCGAAAACTAAAACTCCCAACTTCCGTTCATACTCGTGGATTGTGTATAATTTACAACGGTCGATTCAAAAAAGTTACTCTTATCGGAGTTCGGATCCTGGAGACGTTCCAGATGTTTATATGGATTTGTAATGGCGAGTTTATAAAGTGGAGCGATTCCGAGCATACCGAGACGCTGATCAGCAAGCCATTTTGTATACTCTTCGGTAGTTTTTCCATTGATTCCGGGAATACGGTTTCCGAGAATATGCGTACTCCATTCGATTTCCTGTTTCACGGCTATATCCATCATTTCAAGAATAATCTGTTCGTTGTAAATGGCAGGAAATTCCCGTTTGATTTCCTTAATAATATTAGCAAATATCGTGATATGAGTAAGTTCATCTCGACGAATATACGCGATCATACGCCCGGTTGCGGGCATTTTCATATGATCTACGAGCGTATCGAAAAATGCGAAACCATTGTAAAAATAAAGGGATTCGAGAAGGAAATTCGCGACGATTCCACGGAAGAAATTCTCATCGGACGGATTATCTATGAAGTTTTGGTAAATTTGTCCTACGTAAGTATTTCGTTCCAAAAGAATTTTGTCATTTCGGAAAAAATAATAGATTTCGTCTCGTTCATGACTATCTACGACCGATTCGAGAATAGTCGCATATGATTGGGAATGAATAGATTCCTGAAATGCCTGGATCGAAAGAATAAGATTCACCTCTGGAGATGTGACGAAATCAGAAAAGTGCGGAAGATTCACTGTTTGAATGGAATCCAAAAAGATAAGGAATGAGAGAATGCCTTTATAAGCACGCTGTTCTTCGGGGGTCAAATCGGTATGAAACATTCGAGCATCGTCCTTGAGTCCAGAAACTTTTTCTGGTACCCAAAAATTTCCAATCATTACCTGATAGAGTGATTTCGCCCATGGATACTTGACTGCATTGAGATTGAAAAGTCCGGTAGTTGAACCTTTTATAATCGTTCGAGCTCCAATTTCATCCTTTCCTTGTGGATTAAAGAGGAGATTTTGTTGCATGATATGTGAATCTTGTTGTGTCATAATGAAAAAGAGTTTCTTTAAATAAAATTAGGCAAGTATCTGTTCTACTACTTCTGAGATTATTTCTTGTTTTCCTTCTATATTTAGAGATTTTTTTATTTCGGGAAATTTTTCTAATAAAGAAAGAATTACTTGTCCATTTTCTCTATGAAATTGTGTATTATTTATAATTAATATAGTTCATAGAACTTGTTCTTGAAGACAAATACGAAGCTCTTTATGAAATTCATCAAGATGTGTCCGTGGAGGATTTGTCCAAATATCTACCATATTAAGAAAATCCGGTTCTATGTATGAGCTTTCATCTATCAAAAGATATCTCTGTACTCATATAGAGTTTAGTTTCTTTGAAAATTCATCAATAGCATGAGAGAAAGAATTTAAGAAATCTGTACGAATTTCCTCATCGAAATTCGAAGATTTTTGATTACATTCTGGATGGAGATGAAGATAAGAAATTCGAAGTAATTCTATTATAGCTTGGTTTAAGGTGAATGTATTTAGAGATGAGGATTCAATCTTTGAGATATATAAGTCATTCATAAATAATGAAACTATGTATTAAAAAAATAATCAAAGATTATATGTCTTATAATGAATTATTATGCCAACGACGAATCACAAGTTTCTTTTTTCCTTCTGGACCTGGATCATCGACCGAATTCAAGGGAATATGAGTAAGGAGAAGCTCGTCGAGTATTTCTTTGAGTGGACTAATTTTTACTCCGTTCTGGAATCCGGTGGTTTCTGTTCCGTAATCCATCTTACTCTGGATAACTTCGGTCTGATTAAGTACTATAAGCATATGTCCTTTGCGAGCAATAATATCGAGAGGTTGGAGGAGAGAAATAATTTCTTCGGTGGTTTTTCCTGCTATATCGAGCCCTGTTCCAAAATCTACTATCTCGGAAGTATTTCGGGGAATGAAGCCGTCGGTTGCTGCATAGAGAAGCCCAGAACAATCGACTCCGTGCAGCATCCATTTCGCCCGCAAGCTCTCGTCTACGAATCATTTCGGCGGATGAAACTCGAGAAGTTTCGGAACTCCAGTCGGTACGTTTCCGCCCCAGATATACGGAAGTCAGAGAGAATTACGAAGATTTGTGAGAATAACTTCCTTGGATGGAAGTTCTCTTTCTCGGTGAGGAAGAACTGCGAGAGGCATCCAGAATGCATCTACGAAACGTGCATCGATATAGTATCCTTTTTTCGTTTCGTACGGATAATCGGGAGTTGTTACCTGATATACGATATTTTCATGATTCAAACATACTCCGATAATTTGGAATGTTGTTCCAGGAAGAGCCACGGTCTCGAGGGGATGAATATGATTTTCTTCGTTCAGAAGAAGCTCCGTTCCGTCGGCTCCCCCGAATATATTACAAATATTTCCAGTGTAGAAAATAGGAGTCGGACCGTTCGCACGAGCCTGAAGAGTAATATTTCCTGCTCGAATCTCTGCATCGAGAGATGTAATTTCCTCTGCTTTTGGGATAGGAAATGGCGTATTAATCTCGGTTACATCATCTGAAAAATACATAAAACGTTCTAATAATTCTCATTTCCCTTGCTCCAATAGAATATCGATCTTTCTCTGAACCCGTTCAAAAACCAATTTCACAAGAACTTCTTTCTGAGTAAGAGTTGGTTTTTTACCGAGCGCCGACTGAAAGGCTATGTGCAAACGTGAACTCATTCGTGCAAATGGATTACATATAGAAATTGTAAGAATACTTTTATACCGATTTATACAACTTCTTCATCTGGATAATAATGCTTGAAAAGATCTTCCGGTCCGTATTTCTTGCAATCTGACCGCTCGAGTCCGAGAGCTTCGGCAGTCGTGTATACTTTCTCTGAGTTTGTCGCTTCGATTTCGAGGAATTCAGGAATAGGTTTCCCCATGAGATTGCTGTACGTATCGAAATCGAGACGGACTTTATTGTCAGGGTCAGAATAGTTAAGAACATAACTTACGCGCCTTTTTATACTCGGAAGTCCGACTTTTTCAAGTCCAATCTTCGAAAGAGTTGCAATCGCCGCCTCAAAGTCCCGCGCCTCAAACCCTGTTTCCTTATTTGACTTGATATGCTCCGTTCCTCCTCATACCGGTTCTTTATACTCTATCATAAGGATACCCCCTTCCTGTCGAACTCTGAGCTTTTCTCCATTTGCTGGATTTATAAGCCACTGGGCTTTGAGGATTCCCTCAAAATATGGTTTAAATCCGAGTTCCGTGAGCCTCGGGAGCATCTCTGCTTCCGTAGTCTCGAGGACTTTTGCTTCAACTTCTGGTGAGTGGGACATAAGGAAAGATTAAGAAGTTCTTCATACAAGGAAGATTCCGCATATTTTCTGAATCGAATTCGATAGTTTTCAAAGAATTTAAACTTCAGAAAATTCTGGAATGACGGTTATTTTTATCTGGATTGCTTCGTACCCGGGGTACCCCTTGAGAGTATCGCAATGACAAGGAACCTGTCATTTTGTGAATCTTAGAATCTCCTGAAAAATAATGAAATTTGTCGTGAAAATCGAGTACCGTAGTGAACCGTACGACTGTACGGAGAACGAGGAACGGAAGATTTGAACGCAAAGTTCGCGTTTTGCAGAGATTCTAACCCGAACAACTTACACAAGCCTCTCCAACTTCTCCTGACAATGATCGAACGTAGTAAACTGTCTTGATTCCTTGTTCCCAGGATTTCACGTAGTATCCGTAGAGTTCGGCTGGCGAAACTTTGGCTGGGTCGATCATCCACTCGAAACTGATGGACTGGTCCACCCATTGGTAGATGACGGACATCATATCTATGACGTCATTCATATCCATATTGATGTACTCTTTGTAAAGCCAGAAGTTCTCAGGTGCGAGTTTCGGAGCGACACGAACGGTCGGAGCAGAGAGATTGGTCTCGACGAAGTACTTCTTGTAGATAGGAAGAAGTGCTGCTGTTGTTCCGACGATACCGGCAGTGGAAGTATTCGGTGCAGGAGCGGTGTGGTATGCAAATCGAACTCCATGT
>Ga0100393_10001885_pt1 | contig 20772 bp, 14 predicted proteins | sample CryGeymeta201517_FD_81546 | JGI IMG/M metagenome (GOLD analysis project Ga0100393, IMG submission 81546) | Groundwater microbial communities from Crystal Geyser aquifers in Utah, USA - Crystal Geyser metaG 2015-17 | ecosystem: Environmental > Aquatic > Deep subsurface > Groundwater | place... | reverse complement strand
CTCATTTATAGAATTAAATCCAACTCCATTGAACTCATTACTTTTATTGACAATAGAACTGACCACAGTTACTAAGTTTTGTTTTTAAAAAACAGATAAATAGTAACACTACCTACTCTACTACAACAGAAAATTTAAAAGAATCAATTTTTTTATTAGATGTTTTATCAATGCAACTATAAAAATACTCCATTTCAAACTCCTCTTTACCATCATACAATATATAGTCAACAATTGGTTCGATTCCATTCGTCCTGAAAAAATCAGCACACATAAGTTCATCTTTAATATTATTTCGATTACAACGTGTGTATTTTGTTTTTGGAATCGGAATAACAAAAGTATTTACCCAAAGCGTGTCACCAACTTTAACCTCTGTAGAATTATTTATAGATTTAATAAATACAGTCCCTTCAACATTTTCAATAATCCCTTCAGAGTTATACTCACACCTAAAAACTTTCTCACCATCAATCCAATACTCATAACTAACAAAGTTTTTGTTTGAATCTAATTGATATGTACTTCCTGCCTTTTCAGAACCATTAAAATTAGATATAAGAACATTACCATTATTTAATATATATTTCTTATCAAACAATCTATTATCAATATATCTAATAATAACAACTGTATCATTGATTATCCTTTTTTCAATACGCTCATTATCTTTCTCAATTGATGAAATTAATGAGTCTCTAACAACCATTTCTTCTACTTTCTTCTCAACCACTTCATTATTATTGAAACTACAACTAACCCCAATTACAACTATCAAGATAAAAAATAAAGTTTTATATAAAATATTATTCATTTAGTTTCCTTTCTTTGAAGGAAGAGATTCTGACTTTACTTCCTTATAGTCGTCTGGGTCAACACCTCTTACTTCATATACCCCATTATTTGAATTACTATCCTTTACAAGCACTTCATCCATCCATGTTTCTCTCCAAAAGTAGTCATTTTTCATTGTATCTCCTTGATTGAATTCTTCATAATCAGTTGAAAAAGGATCCCAATCTGATTCAGAAGATTCGGTAGGTTTGCCACCAGGACCATGACTATCGGTATGATTTTTATGCTTAGAATTTAAATTTGCCCCATCCTTTCTTTGCTTTTTGAATAAATAATCTGCAACATCTAATTTAGTATGACCATAGCTTTCTCCATCTGACCAAACATAGTCAGCATCCTTATAAGTTCCATCTTCTTTATAGATTATTTTTTGTGACTCTGTTTTGGTCATACTCCCATCTTTATGTACAGTATAAGTTATAGTTGTTTCATAATCATAATAACGATTCTCATAAGCATAACCTTTCCCCATAGTTGTAAGTTCATGTTTTTGACCATCGGTCATAATATTTGGAGCGGTATAGACATAGGTCTTGGTCTTCCCTGTTTTTTCGTTGTGAACCTTTATAGTTCCATATTCCGTTTCTCCTTCTGGGTCAACAAAGAAAATAGGATTATCTAAAAATGCCTTATAAGTAGACCACCCCGGTTGCTTCTTAAACTGAGGGTCAACACTAAACCATCTTCCTAAACGTGAGTCATACATCCTCGCACCAAAATCATAACTACTTCCAGTAATATTCTTTATTTCATCATCCTTCTCCATTGAATTAAAACCGTATCTATAATCTCCGCTATTGTAACTCCTGCCGGGCATTATAGAACCAAAAGTATAATAGTAATGCAATGTATTTACATCAGCTCTTATCATTCTTTAACAAACTTAATGTTTCTTGAGCCTGATGGAGATGTTAGTTGTAAAAAGTAAATCCCTGTTGACAAGCCACTTGCATCTATAATTTGTTGGTTGGTTGAGCTGGTCGTAGATGTAGTTATAATTTTACCTGTAACATCTGTTATGGTTAATGTTGTTATATCATTTTCAGTAAGTCCACTTACAATTAATTGTTTGTTAACAGGATTTGGATAAATTGAAATTCCTGTAAAAGCATTTTCACTAATTCCAACGGTTTGTGTAATGCTAATATCATCAATAGCTAAATCACTTTCCCAACTTGAACCTGTAACACCTCTAAATCTGATGTTAATTACATTTCCTACATAGGCATTTAGAGATGCTGTTGCTGTAAACCAGTTAGCTCCTTTATTTCCAACTAAAGGTGAAATTAAATTTACATTCCACACGCCATTGGAAAAAACATCTACAAACAAAGCACCCATGGTTGTTCCATTCATATTGTAAGCAAAATTTAATACTGGATTGTTTGTTCCTGTTAAATCAATACATGGTGATAATAAAATGGCCTCTTTGCTAGAACAAACTGGTGCTCCTGATGGCTCTAAATAAAGGTATTTCCCAGAACTAGTTCCAGGATTAAAATCTTGCGAAGGACCTGTTCCTGTAGAAGGTGTTCCTCCATTGTCTGTTCTCCAATCAATGTCATCATCAATTCCATTTGCTAAGTTTGTAAAATCATTATTCATGGCACAAATTTCTGCTTCGCAATTGGAGGAAGTGCCACAAAGACTGAAAGTTTCAAAATTTTCTGTCCAAGGCAATGTTTTGGGTGCTGAAGTATTGTAATTAAATTGAGAAATTAATGTATCGTTGAATGGGTTTCCATCACCAACCATACTTGCCCAAACAAGTAAATTATTAGTTCCTGAAACTGGTGTTGGTTGTGTTGCAAAAACATGATTAACAGATGCTCCTGGAACTATTGGTCCTGCTATATTTTCTGTTACTGATGTTCCTCCATTTAATGTATAATTTACAGGGATGTTGGTAAGTGTATTCAATCCATCATTAAGAACATCAATACTTATAGCAAAATTAGGAGTCATACAACTCAATATAGATGTATTATTTTGGGGTAATGAATTAGACATAGCCACATCAACAGGGATAGGACAACTAAATGTGCCTGGTAATCGTTGAATTGCTATGGCCCTTTCTCCTCTAGCATTATTGGGACCTAGTGAACGAACACTTAACCAAACTGTGTCAATAGATTGAGCCAATAAGGTTATATTAGTGTTAGAAGTAGTTCCAACTGAATCCATATATTTAACTCCTAACATGGAAACTTCATAGCCTGTTGCTCCTGTAACTGCATTCCAAGAAAAATTCAAGGAATCAGGACAAGACCAATTTACTTGTAGGTTAGTTGGTGTGCCTATAATTGAAAATACTTGGTCGGATTCATCATTATATACTCCTCTGGTAACTCGCACTTTAGTTAATCCAGAAAGCTGATTAGGAACATTCCAATCAAAATAGCGTTGAGCTCCATTTACATTCATGTTAACTGGCAACCAACTCACGCCATTATTAATGGAATATTCTACTGCAAAATTACCTGTATTGCTAAACGCATCCCAACGAATAGTTTCAATAGTTCCTGGAGCAAGCCCTTCTCCTCCAATCGGGTAAGTTAGCGTTATGTTGTTTGATATAAATTCATAAATAACAAAATATTCTTGAGGTCCTTGAGGAATGGCAAAACCATTTACATTTACTGTAAAATTTCCTGCTGTTGGATTATCAATGGTAACCTGTTCCATATTGTTCAAGTTATCAATTCCTCTAACTGCAACATTGTTCAAACTTGTTGCATTTGGTGTTGGGTCTAAAACCCAAGGATTAAAAGTTGAAGAACTTGGGTCAACCACCTGCATATTAAGGTTATTTACAAGTGCCACAGAAGCTCCTGCAACTGCTTCATAATCGGTCCAATAAACCATAATTCTAACTTGAGCAGTGTTTGCTGGAACAGCAATTACATGCGAATTGTTACCTCCTTGAGCAATTGTTGAAGATAAATATTGATTATTACTCATTACTTCATAAGCTCTTCGAGCGTTAATTCTTCCCCACCCATACTTGTAATCAGGTCCAGAGTTTCCAACTTCATCACAGGTGTTTAACACTATCCCTTTCATCAACCCCGATAATGGATTATTACCACTATTCATTGTTTTATAAGCATGATACAATTGAGTAAAAACACCTGCAACACCCGGACAAGCCATTGATGTTCCACTTATTGTTTGATAATCATTCACATCCATTGTTGAAAAAACATTTGTTCCTACAGCACAAACATCTGGTTTAATTCTTCCGTCTTCTGCTGGGCCTCTACTGCTAGAGCCAGCCAACACATCTGTATAACTAAGGTTACCTACTGTAACTACATTTTTACCAACTTTGTGTCCTCCAGTAATGTTTCCCCATCCTGCTCCTGCACCGTAGCCACAGTCGGAAGCACCTGAGTTACCAGCCGAAAAAACATGAATTAATGATGGTAATTGACGTATTTGTTGGTCTAATTGACGAGCCAAAGAGGTATATCCTGCGTTACATCCGTTACTATAGCTTTTAGATGTAATAACAACATCTTCATTGTTATATAAATTGGGAACAAGATTGTAATTTGCATTATCTGAACCATATACTAATAAATCTGCTCCTGAAGCCATTCCTCTTCCTCTAGGGTTTAAGTTTCCTGCACTCATTATTGTTCCTGAAGTATGGTCTCCATGGTTTCCACTATTTGAAGTAACTCTTAAATCAATTCTACCAGTGTAATCAATGTGTGGCCCAATAATACCATCATCTTGCAACATCACGGTCATTCCTGTTCCGTCAAATTTTATTCCTCCTGCATATTCGGTTGAGATGGTGTTACTTCTACTATTTGTTCGTGACCGAAAATTTTCTGGCTGACCAGGTTCATCTATTTGTTCAAAATAATAAAATTCGGACTGTGTATAAACTTCTTCTAATTTAGATAAATTTATTCTGAAGTTAATGATTTGAACATCATTGCTTACTAAAATTGTTGCTCCTAATTTTCTAAGTTTATTTTCTGCCTGAATTTTTGAAATAGTAGAAAAATACATGGTGTTTAACTCTATCTGATCAAATCCAAACAAAGTCCAATGTGGATAGTTTTTTTCTTTTAACTGACGAGTTAATTTGAAATCAATAGCAATTGGCAAAACACTAATCACATTGTATTGTTTCAATACATTCAAATTTGTATTTTCTAAAATAGATGCATAAAAAGCGTAATCAGGCATATAATCTAACAAGGTAATTCCTGAATTTATCAAACTTTCTTTTTGAGATGATGTTGGTATTTCACTAAATTGTATGATTCTAAAATAACTTCCATTTACCAACTCATTTGGAGAAACAATGTGTTTTTCTAGTTGATTACTATTTAATTCAGGAATAATTTTACCCGATTTAAAATGGAGTGATTTTGCTTGTTGAGCATTAGTATTGCTAAAAGAAAAAAGAGCAGCAACAATAAATAAAAGACTAAAACAGTTGATTTTTTTCATATGTGTATTTTTATTTTGTTAAATCGGTCATATGGAATACGCCAGTGTATCTTCATCAGTGCTTGTATGCTTTTGCACGTGGCTATTTCATGAATTTAAAATTTAGTGTGTATTTTTAAGTTGATAAATGTATGAAATTCTTTTTTTTATTCGTTGAATTATTGTGCTTAATTCTATTCATTCTTTGTATCCTAATTTAATAAAAAAGACATCCCGATAGCTATCACAGACGAATAAAATCAAAACGAATAACCATTCGTTTGTCCATACAGCTGTCGGGATGGCAACTATTAATTATAGAATCAAAAACCACTTGTAAAGCAATCGTTTATTAAATTGTTACAAGTTTTCAACAAAGGACTTCCTTTTTTTTTAATTCAACTACTTTTGAACAAAATTTTAACCTTCAAAAAAAAAAGAAAATGCCATCAATTATCGAATTAGAAAAAATTGCTTCTCAAGTAAGAAGAGACATTGTACGAATGGTTCATGCTGTAAATTCTGGACATCCGGGTGGTTCATTGGGTTGCACAGATTATTTGGTTGCTCTTTATTTTGAAGTGATGCACCACACACCAAAACCGTTTGATATGGATGGTAAAAATCAGGATATTTTCTTTTTATCTAATGGGCATATTTCTCCTTTGTTTTATAGTGTGTTGGCTCGTTCTGGCTATTTTGATATGAAAGAATTAAGCACATTTAGAAAATTAAATAGCCGTTTACAAGGTCATCCTACCACCCACGAAGGATTAGAAGGAATAAGAATAGCAAGCGGATCGTTAGGTCAAGGATTATCAAATGCAATTGGAGCAGCACTCACAAAAAAACTAAATAACGATAAAAGCATTGTTTTTTCATTGCATGGCGATGGCGAGTTGCAAGAAGGACAAATTTGGGAAGCTGCTATGTATGCCGCTCACAACAAAGTAGATAATATCATTGCTTGTGTGGATGCCAACGGACAGCAAATTGATGGAAGCACGGATGAAGTAATGAGTTTGGGAAATTTAAAAGCTAAATGGCAAGCTTTTGGTTGGGACGTGTTAGAAATGAACGGCAATAAAATGCAGGAAATAATTACAACACTTAATAAGGCTAAAACACACCTTGACAAACAAAAACCCGTTATTATTATTATGAAAACAGAAATGGGACAAGGAGTTGATTTTATGATGGGAAGCCACAAATGGCACGGAGTAGCTCCAAATGATGAGCAATTAGCATTAGCTTTAGGACAGTTAGAAGAAACGCTTGGAGATTATTAATTAGAGCCTGTCTATATTGTCCGATTTCTTCGTTATTCTTGTTTTAAAAACCAGTCATCCCGATAGCTATCGGGGCTCCTGATTTTCAAAACTTCGAATGCCTCGAACTCGAACAATATAGTTCAGTCTCTCGATATTACTGACAGACACTAATTTAATTATGAATATTTGTTAAACAATCGTAGTATGCATATAATCAACTAATAAATCTTAACTTTTGTCCATTAATGATTACGAACCGAACAACTGAAGACTGATAAAATGAACCTCTTAACTAAATATATTCTATCCTTAACTATAAGCCTACTTATAGTCATATCCTCTTTTGCCCAAAATCAACCAAAGACAAGAATTTTATTTGTGTTAGATGCATCTCAAAGTATGTTGGGGCAATGGAGTGGAGAGCAAAAAATGGTAGTAGCAACCCGTTTACTTAGTAATTTAATGGATAGTTTAAAAAAAGTAGAGCATTTAGAAGTTGCTTTACGTATTTATGGACATCAGTACTCTGTTGCAACAGGTAATAGAAGTTGTGAAGATTCTAAATTAGAAGTTCCTTTTAAATCCAACAATTATGAAGCAATAAAAACAAAGCTAAAACAAATTTATCCAATTGGTACTACGCCTATTGCCTACTCCTTAGAACAAACTAAAAACGACTTTCCGCCCTGTAATAATTGCCGAAACATCATTATTTTAATTACCGATGGCAAAGAAGAATGTGATGGAGATCCTTGTGCAGTTGCTCTTGCGCTGCAAAAAAATGGTGTAACGCTAAAACCATTTGTAATAGGCATGGGATTGGATTTAGAAATTGCCGATGCTTTTAAATGTGTAGGTACTTTTTATGAAACCAAAGACCAAGCTTCTTTTGAAAATGTATTAACTATTGTTATTTCCCAAGCCATGAACAACACTACCGTTCAGGTTAATTTAATAGATGCCAACGGGCTTCCAACCGAAACTGATGTAAACATGACTTTTTACAATAGTTTTTCAAAAAAAATAGAATATAACTTCATACATACCATGAATTACAGAGGAAATCCTGATACTATTCCGCTCGACCCTGCATTAAAATATGATTTAGTAGTGCATACGTTGCCACCTGTTCACAAAGAAGATATAACGATAATTCCTGGAAAGCATAATATAATAGCGTTAGATGCACCTCAAGGATTTTTGCAACTCGAAATGAACGGACTCAACGAATATAAAGATTTGAAATGTATTGTTCGGAAAAAAGGCGACTTGGCTACATTTCATATTCAAGATTTTGCCAAAACAACAAAATACATCACAGGCGATTATGATTTGGAAATTCTTACACTTCCTAGAACATCTATCAATAATGTGAATATCAAACAAAGTCATACAACAAAAGTTTTTTTACCCGAACCCGGTTTAGGTATTTTCTTTTTACCAAGCAATGGAATTACAAGTATTTTTGAAGAAAAAAACAATAAACTGGAGTTAATTTACACATTCTCAATAAACAGCTCAAGAGAAACAATCGTTTTGCAACCTGGGAATTACCGCATAGTGCAGCGAGGAGTCAACCTAAAGCAAGTAATTTATACCAAAGAAAAATCATTTAAAATAACATCAGGATTATCCACTCAAGTAAGATTTTAATGCACCCATTTCCTATCATAACTACAAAAAAACTAATTCTACGAAAGATAGAAGAAAATGACATACCAACTATCTTAGAACTAATGAAAGAAAAAGCAATTTCGGAAGTTACATTAAACATTCCTTTTCCTTATTCGGAAAATGATGCTCGCTTTTGGATTAATATGGCTCGTAAAGGATTTGAAAACAAAAATCAATATATTTTTGGGATAGAAGATACTGCAACCAACAATTTTATTGGTGGAATAGATTTAGCCATTGAACCCAATTTTGACAGAGCAGAAGTTGGCTATTGGCTAGGAAAACCCTATTGGAACAAAGGCTATTGCAGTGATGCATTAGCTACAATTATAAACTTTGGTTTTGAACAACTCAACTTAAATAAAATTTTTGGTGTGCATATTTTTGAAAATCCTGCTTCAGGAAAAGTAATGCAAAAGTGTGGCATGCAAAAAGAAGGTGAATTAATAGACCACATTAAAAAAGGAGATACCTATTTTAGTTATGTACAGTATGGAATCACAAAAAATTTATGGAAAAGTTACAATTAGTGCATCTATGAATAAACCTTAAAACTAACTGCCATGAAAAAAGTAATTCTTTCTCTTGTATTATTTGTTCTATCAAACACAATCATTTTTGCAGCTATTGATACAACAATTATAAATTCTAAAATTAATGATGTAACCGTTTTTTTTAGTGGTGCACAAATTAACCGACTATCTGAAATCAATCTTATTGTAGGAAAACAACTTTTTTTAATCAAAGACCTTCCTCAAGAAATTAATCAGCAAAGTATTCAAGTAAATCAGCTAAAAAACAGCAAAATTCTTTCAGTAAAGCATTACTTATTTTCAGAAAATGAAGCAAAAAAATCAGCTAATCAACTACTTCTTGAAAAAAGAAATAAAGAAATAGAGTTTAAATTAAAAGAAATTAATAATAAAATTGAAGTCTTTAAAATCGAAGAACAATTACTTTTAGACAATAGTCGGATTATGGGAAAATCTAATGGATCTTCACTTAATGAGCTTAAAGAAACAACACAATTCTACAGAGATAAGATTAATGAAATTAAAAAAGAAAAATTAATTCTTTCCACATTATTTGATGACCTCATAAAAGAAATTCAAGACAACAATAAAAAAGTTAATGAGATTGTATCAAAAAAGAGAAAAACATATAGTTATTTACTTGTAGCTATTGAATGTAATAAACCTACTAAAGATAAATTGAGTTTTAGTTATTTTGTTCCAAATGCAGGTTGGGAGCCTATTTACGATTTTAGGGTGGATGATATTTCAAAACCATTATCAATAGTATATAATGCAAATGTTTATCATACAACAGGAGAAAATTGGGAGAATGTAAATATAACACTTTCGAGCAGCAACCCGACATTAGATGGAAATAAACCAGAATTAATTCCTTGGTTTGCTTACGGAAAAAGCCCTTACGAGAAACCTACTACAAGTAAACATTCAGATAAAACAATCTTTAAAGGAAAAGTTTATGATGCTGAAACCAATGAGGTTTTGCCTTTTGCAAATGTAATATTGTATAAAAATAATGAGCAAATTTCAGGCTCAATTACTGATTTTGAAGGAGCTTTTACATTTAATCCCATTCAATCTGGCAACTACGATGTTGTTGTAAAATACATTGGTTATCAGGAAACAAAGTTGAAAAATATATTTATATCATCTAATAAAATAACTTTTTATGATTTTAAATTGAAACAATCAAGTGTTGAATTAGCAAGTTTTGAAATCTCAGAAAACAAACGACCTTTAATTTCTAAAGATGATGTTTCTTCAGGAGGAACTATTAATACTCAAATGATTTCACAAATGCCAGGTGTTTCCTCTAAAAAGTATAAGCAAAACGAGATGGATAAAAAAGAAGAATATAATTTTATTGCAAACTCAATTGATGAAACAACTATTAATTTAGCCTATAAAATTGACATCCCTTATTCAATCCCTTCTGATGGAGAGAATTATAGCATTAAAATTAAAGAAGTATCGTTGCCCGTTAAATACATTTACCATGCTGTTCCAAAATTAGATAAAGATGTATTTTTGTCTGCTATAATAACCGATTGGAATTCGTTAAATTTGTTGTCAGGAAAAACCAGTATTTATTATCAAGGAACATTTACCAGCGAATCATATATAGATGTAAACGAAGTGAGTGATTCTTTAGTTATTTCTTTAGGAAGGGATAAAAACATTATAATAAACAGAGAAGGAAATAAAATGTTGAACGATAAAAAAAGTATAGGAAATTATACAAAAGAGACGGTTGCTTGGGATATAACAGTTAAAAACAATAAAAACATTCCTATAGATATTATAATTGAAGATCAACATCCAATATCAGCAAGAAAAACCTATGAAGTAGAATTAATTGAATCTTCAAACGCTGAAATTGATGAAAAAACAGGTTTCTTAAAATGGAAACTTAAAATGGAACCGTTAGATAAAAAAGTAATTAATTTTAGATATAGCTTAAAGTTTCCTAAAAATTAACCGAATAAAACATAAAACAACAACATGAAAAAATACACTTATACTGAAAAAAAAGATACCCGTTCGGGTTTTGGCGATGGTTTAACCGAATTGGGAAGAGAAAATCCTAATGTTGTTGCTCTTTGTGCCGATTTAACAGGCTCTTTAAAAATGAATCAGTTTGAAAAAGAAAATCCAGAACGGTTTTTTCAAGTAGGTATTGCTGAAGCCAACATGATAGGCATCGCTGCTGGCATGACTATAGGTGGAAAGATTCCTTTTACAGGAACATTTGCTAATTTTTCTACAGGTAGAGTGTATGACCAAATTCGTCAGTCAGTGGCTTATTCTGGTAAAAATGTAAAAATTTGTGCTTCGCATGCAGGATTAACATTAGGAGAGGACGGTGCTACACATCAAATTTTAGAAGATATTGGGTTGATGAAAATGCTTCCCGGAATGACTGTTATAAATCCTTGCGATTACAACCAAACCAAACAAGCTACCAAAGCAATAGCCAACCATGAAGGCCCTGTTTATTTGCGTTTTGGAAGACCTGCTGTTCCTGTTTTTATGAATGAAGAATTTGTAATTGGAAAAGCCATTGTATTGAATGAAGGTACAGATGTAAGTATTTTTGCTACAGGACATTTAGTTTGGGAAGCCATTCAAGCATGCGAAATATTGGAACAAAAAGGAATTAGTGCTGAAATTATTAACATTCACACCATAAAACCTCTGGATGATGAAGCAATTCTAAAATCAGCCAACAAAACAAAATGCATTGTAACCGCAGAAGAACACATGATTAATGGTGGTTTAGGCGATAGTATTGCTCAACTCATTTCAAGAAATAGCCCAATGCCAATTGAATATGTTGGCGTGAATGATACTTTTGGAGAAAGTGGAACTCCTGCCCAACTCATGGAAAAATATGGTTTAAATGCCGAAGCTATTGTTAAAGCAGTTGAAAAAGTAATAAAAAGAAAGTAAATTAATGTAACAATATAACAATTTGAAAATGTAACAATTAACCAATGACTTTCTAAACTCCTAAACTAACCCCAAACCTTAAACTACAAGCTTGACAACCGAAATAAACAAATGCATCGAAATTCTAAAAAGTGGAGGAATTATCCTCTATCCCACGGATACGGTTTGGGGAATTGGTTGTGATGCTACCAATGCTGCAGCTGTTGACAAAATATTTCAACTCAAACAACGAACAGCATCCAAAAGTTTAATTGTGCTGGTTGCCAATGAAGGAATGTTGCAAAATCATGTAGTAGATGTTCCTGAACTGGCTTGGGATATAATAGATTTAGCAACTTCTCCAACAACTATTATTTATCCAAAAGGAAAAAATTTAGCGAAAAACGTACTTGCCGATGATGGAAGCATTGCTATTCGTATGATTAAAAATGATTTTTGTTCTCAAATGTTACAGAAATTCCGAAAACCAATTGTTTCTACTTCGGCTAATATTAGTGAAGCACCTACTCCACTTTCTTTTTCATCCATTCCAACAGCTTTTAAAAATAGTGTTGATTATGTTGTAAATCCTCAGTTTGATAAAGGAACACACAAACCTTCTGCTTTACTTAAAATTGGTATGGGTGGTGAAATTGAAGTAATTAGAAAATAAGTTACATTTTTATATTTTTATCAAAAAAAGTTATAAATTGCATCTTATTTCATCAATTATAATTTTATAAATGGATAATAATCAGCAAATAATAAATAAGTTAATCGAAAAACTTGAACTACTTTTCAAGAAACACGAACAACTATCTCAAGAAATTCATACTTTAAATGAAGAAATTAATTCGCTAAAAAACGATGGATTTTCAAGTGAAATAATTGATGAAAAAATTATTCAGCCAACTCCAGAAATTGAAATTCCAGCTGTTCCACTTCCTGAAAAAGAAAAAGATACTGAATTTCAAGATTATTTAGCAACAACACAAGCTCAGATAAAAACAGCTCCAAAAACACCACAAAAATCAAACATCGAAAAATTTATTGGTGAAAACCTTATCAATAAAATTGGTATTGTGATTACTGTAATTGGCGTTGCTATTGGTGCTAAATATTCCATAGAAAATGAATTAATTAGCCCATTAACAAGAATTATTTTAGGCTATCTAACTGGTATTGCTTTAATGGTTGTTGGTATTAAACTTAAAAAAAACTTTACCAATTATAGTGCTGTTTTGGTGAGTGGTGCTATTGCCATTATGTACTTTATCACCTTTGCTGCTTATAGTTTTTACGGATTGTTTCCTCAACTACTCACTTTTGCATTAATGGTTGTATTTACCATTTTTGCAGTTATTGCCGCCCTCAATTACAACCAACAAGTAATTGCTCATATTGGGTTGGTTGGAGCTTATGCTGTTCCATTTCTATTGAGTGATGGTTCAGGAAAAGTGCTTATTCTTTTTTCTTACATGGCCATTATCAATATAGGAATTCTTATCATTTCGTTTAAAAAATATTGGAAATCTATTTTTTATTCGTCCTTCAGTTTTACCTGGCTTATTTTTCTTTCATGGTATGGTTTAAAATATGAATTAACTCAGCATTTTCAAATTGCTTTATGGTTTTCTGTATTGTTTTTTGTGATTTTTTACGTTACATTTTTGGCGTTCAAACTCATTAAAAAAGAAAAATTTTTAGGGTTTGATATTGTTATGTTGCTTGCCAATTCATTTGTTTTTTATGGAGTAGGTTATTCTATTTTTGATGGATATCCTTCGGGGATTTCATTTTTAGGTGCATTTACGTTAATCAATGCCATTATCCATTTTTCGGTAAGCACCTTACTTTACAAGTTAAAATTAGCCGATAAAAATTTGTTTTATCTCATCTTAGGGTTGGTACTTACTTTCATTACTATAGCCATTCCTGTTCAGTTAGATGGAAATTGGGTAACCATGATTTGGTCGGCTGAAACATTACTTCTATTTTGGATAGGAAGAACCAAAAATGTTCCTATTTATGAAAAATTATCCTTTCCACTTATTGCTCTTGCTTTTTTTAGTTTAGTTCACGATTGGGATTTTTATAGAATTTATTATTATTCTGAAAAAAATATAACACCTATTTTTAACATTGCTTTTTTAACCACATGCTTATTTATTATTTCATTGGTTTTAATCAATCTCATTGACAAAAAAAACAAATTAACAAACGAAAATACTTTTTTATTAAAATTGAGTAACCCTGTTTTAATCGCCTCAAAAGCCATTTTATTGTTCACGTTGTATTATGTGTTTGTGCTAGAAATTAAAGCCTATTGGGAGCAACCTTACATTAGCTCCATATCTTTATTTGAAAAAATTAAAGACTCTCCTTTCTATGCCAATTTTAATTTTAACTATTTTAAAACCATATGGATAATCAACTTCTCTTTACTTTTTGCTTTTCTTCTCACCATTATAAATACGTATAAACTTAAAAATAAAATCATAGGAATCACTTCATTAATCCTTAGTGGACTAACTTTAATCGCTTTTATTTTTTCGGGTTTATATTATTTTGGAGAATTAAGAGAAAGTTATTTATCACAAGAATTGGCTGCCTATTATGAAATTGGAAAAAGTCATATTTTAATACGATATATTTCGTTTTTTCTACTTGTCCTTTTATTTATAGCAATTTACAAACAGATTAAACAAGCTTTTGCCAATAAAAAATTATACCTCATTTATGGTTTAACACTCCATTTTACAATTATTTGTGTACTTAGTAATGAGTTCATTCATTGGATGGAATTGATGCACTCCACACAATCTTATAAACTAGGATTGAGTATTTTATGGGGCGTTTATGCTTTATTCTTAATCATTTTAGGAATTTGGAAACACAAGCAATATTTGCGAATTGCAGCGATTGTTTTATTTAGTATAACACTAATAAAATTGTTTTTCTACGACATTTCCAACCTCAACACGATAGCCAAAACCATTGTTTTTGTTTCGTTAGGAGTGTTGCTGCTTATCATATCCTTTTTATATACAAAATACAAATCTATAATTTCGCCCGATGATAAAAACTAGCTTTTTACCGCTGCTTATACTCTTATTTTTAGGAAGTAAAGTAACTGCTCAATATAGTAATTACAACCATAAAGCACCTGTTGAAGGGATTGAAAATCAGTGGCATCAACTTATTTTACCTAACGAACTGTATGCACACATAAAACCTGATTATGCTGACATTAGAATAATTGGAATTACCGAAAAAAACGATACCATTGAAGCTCCCTATTTATTGGAGTTAAATAAAAATATCACCACCTTATCGAAAATTGAGTTTAACCAAATTAACACCGTAAAAAACGACAAAGGAAATTACTTTACGTTTGAAATACCAACTCAAAAAACGATTAATCAAATTTTCTTAAATTTTAAATCTAAAAACTATGACCGAAAAATAACATTAGAAGGTAGCAACAATCAAAACGAATGGTTTACTATTTTAGCTGACTATAGAATTGTATCTATCCAAAATGAATTTACCAACTACCAATTCTGTACGCTAAAATTTCCATCAACCAACTTTACGTATTACCGATTATTTGTACCTATTGAGCAAAATATGGAGCTTCTATCTGCATCACTTATGGAAGAAGTTGTTGTGAAAGGAAAAAGTGTTGAATTTAATTTTGTTGAATCACTTACAGAAAATAAAAAAGAAAAAACTACGCAACTAGACGTTAATCTTACTCAAATCTCGCCAGTAAGTTCTATAACTGTACCTGTTTCCGACACTATAGATTATTATAGAAATATTGAAATTTCCTACATTTCTGACAGTGTTAAAACCGAGAAAGGATGGAAATACAATTATGAAATAGTGTTTATCGGAACATTAAGCTCTCTCGAAAACAATCAATTTAATTTTAAAAGTACTATTGCAAAGCAATTTAAACTATCCATAACCAACAACGATAATACGCCTTTAACTATTGGAAATGTCCGAGTTGAAGGCTATACACACACTTTAACAGCAAGATTTACCGAGCCAGCAAACTACTTTTTACTTTATGGAAATGCTTCTGCTCAACATCCTTCCTACGACCTCAACTATTTTAAAGAAAACATTCCAACAACTCTTTCTTTATTAACTTTAGGAGAAACAACGGTTGTTCAAAAAGACAACAAACCCACCTCTGCACTATTTGAAAACCAAGCTTTTTTATGGGGAATCATGGGAATAGTCATTTTAATTTTAGGATGGTTTTCGTTGAAAATGTTGCATGGAATGAAGCAAGAATAATTCTAAACCTACACTCTTCTTAAACATCAATTGTTGAAAACCTACTATTTTAGGGATATTTTGGCTTAGTTTTAGCTCTATTTTTGTAACTAATCCTTAGCAAAATTTTATGAAATACTTAATTGGTTTAATTCTACTGTTTTTTCTAACCTCAAGTGTTTTAATTTCTTCGCATAAAAATCAATCACAAAAAATAATTACCGACCCCGAATTCGTTTCTTCCAATTCCCCTTGGGCTGATTCACTTATACAAACACTTTCGTTAGATGAAAAAATTGGTCAACTATTAATGATTGCAGCCTATTCAAACAGAGATGCTAAACATATTTCTGAAATTGATAGTTTAGTTAGTAAATATCATATTGGAGGTTTAATTTTTATGCAAGGAGGTCCAATTCGTCAGGCTCAACTTTACAACCGTTACCAAAAATTAGCAACTATTCCTTTACTTATTTCCATTGATGGCGAATGGGGTTTGGCAATGCGGTTAGATAGCACCATTAAATACCCTTGGCAAATGACTTTAGGAGCCATTCAAGATAATCAATTGATTTTTCAAATGGGTGTTGACATTGCAGAACAATGCAAACGATTAGGAATACAAGTGAATTTCGCTCCAGTTGTTGATGTCAATGTGAATCCAAAAAACCCCATTATCAATGCCCGTTCTTTTGGTGAAAACAAAAAAAATGTGGCTAAAAAAGGAATTGCTTACATGAAAGGTTTGCAATCCTTAAATGTGCTTGCTAATGCCAAACATTTTCCTGGTCATGGTGATACTGACAAAGATTCGCACAAAGCATTGCCTATCGTTAATCATACAAAAGAGCGATTAGACTCTATTGAACTCTATCCTTTTAAAGAATTAATAAACAATGGATTAACAAGTATGATGGTGGCTCATTTGTTTATTCCTGCTTACGATACAACTAAAAACACCGCTACTACACTATCTAAAAATGTAGTTACTTACCTGCTCAAAGATTCATTAAAATTTGAAGGTTTGGTCTTTACCGATGCACTCAACATGAAAGGAGTAAGTTCATTTAATAAACCAGGTTATGTTGATGTTAAAGCTCTTTTGGCTGGAAATGACGTATTATTGTTTTCCGAAAATGTACCAACTGCCATTACCGAAATTAAAAAAGCTGTTGAAAATGGAGAGCTTTCGGAAGAAGAAATTACTGCCCGTTGCTTAAAAATCTTAAAAGCTAAAGAATGGGCTGGATTGAACAAATCGAAACAAGTAAAAACGACTAACCTTTACCGTGATTTGAATCAAAAGAAATATCATCTACTCAATAAAAAACTTTTTGAAAAAGCATTGACTGTTCTCAAAAATGATAGTTCTATTTTACCATTACAACGCTTAGAAACATTGAAAATAGCATCATTAAGCATCGGAAACGAAGGCGAAAATTACTTTCAAAAAACATTGGATTTATACTCTGATGTAACTCATTTTTCAGTTTTAGATTTAACTACAATTAATACTGATTCATTGCAAAAACAATTAACGCCTTTTAATACCATTCTTGTTTCCATACATAAATCAGATATAAACCCATGGAAAAGATATTCCATTGATGCTGCCACCAAAAACATAATTGCTCAATTAAACAAAACAAGCAATGTTATTTTAACTGTTTTTGCAAACCCTTATAGTTTGATAAATTTTGATGCTGCCAAAAAATCAAAAGGATTAGTAATGGCATATCAAAGCAATAACTACACGCAAGAAGCTGCTGCTCAATTGATTTTTGGTGCTATTGGTGCCAACGGAAAATTACCTGTAAGTATTTCCAAAAAACTCCCCGAAGGAACTGGAATTATTGTTCAACCCAATGGAAGATTGCAATACCGTGAACCAGAAGAAGCAGGTCTGTTTGAGCAAGATTTGTATCGCATTGATTCCATTGCCTTGTTTGGTATCAAAGAAAAAGCCTACCCAGGTTGTCAGGTTTTTGTTGCCAAAGATGGAAAAGTAATTTATAATAAATCTTTTGGGCATCATACATACGATAGCACAATTCAAGTTACAAACAACTCTATTTATGACATTGCTTCGGTTACTAAAATAGTTTCTCCATTGTTGGCAGTAATGCAATTACAGGACGAAGAAAAATTTAGTTTAGACAAAAACCTAGGCGACTATCTATATAAATTAATTCCAGATACATCTCCTTATTTTTCACTCAACTTACGAGAAATTTTAGCCCATCAATCGGGTTTACAAGCTTGGGTGCCTTTTTATGTCAAAACCATGCGCAAGGGAGCGTTAGACCCTGTTATTTATCATAAAGATTCTTCCACCTATTATCCTTATCGAGTGGCTAATAATATCTACATCAACAAGGAATATCCTGATATTATTTTTCAACGCATATTGAGAGGTCCTATCAAAGCAAAAGAATACAAATACAGCGATTTAGGTTATTATTTTTTAATGAAAGTAGCTGAAATTCAAAGTGGAAAGCCACTTAATGAATATGTTGAAAATGTGTATGCCCAATTAGGAATGAACAACGCTGGTTATTTGCCTCGAAATCGATTTTCGTTAGATAGAATCCCACCAACAGAAAATGATACAGTTTTCAGAAAGCAGCTCATACATGGCGATGTACACGACCCAGGTTCTGCCATGATGGGAGGTGTTGGTGGTCATGCTGGCGTGTTTTCAAATGCCAATGACTTGGGAAAAATTATGCAAATGTACTTGAACAAAGGAACGTATGGAGGCGAACAATACATTAAAGACACTACCTTAAATGAATTTATTAAATGTCAGTTTTGTGAAGATAGCTTAGGAAACAGAAGAGCTGCTGGTTTTGACAAACCTATAATGACAGGTGGGGGACCAACCTGCAATTGTGTTTCTTACCTCAGCTTTGGACATTCGGGTTTTACAGGTACATTGGTTTGGGCTGATCCTGCTGAAAATATAGTATATGTGTTTCTTTCCAATCGAGTACATCCACATACCGAAAATAATAAGCTCCTTAAATTAAATATTAGAACAAACATCCAACAAGTGGTGTATGATGCGATTAATAAGCAGAAAAAGTTAGGGGATTAAAACTGTGCTGAAACCTAGATAATAGAAATAATTATTACATTTGGGGTAGAGATGCAATTCAGATAAAGAGAATAAATGTTGTTTATTTGGATAGTGTGGGTTATACTTTTTTGTAAGTAAACTTTTTTATAAATCAATTTTAAGATGAAATATACAGTATTTTTCTTGATGTTTTTGGCATCAATATTTAATGTTTACTCACAAGAGTCACTTGGAGTACACGATGAAATTTTTGAAGAATTAAAAAATGAAAAAGAATTTGCTCAAAAAAATAATATAAAGAGTGTACACGAGTACGTATTTAAAGATTCAAAAAAGCAAGACTCTATATTGCTGGAGAGCAAAGAGTACTCTATAAAAAATAATATTACAAGTAGAATTAATCGATATTTTACAGACACTAAAAATTCACGTACTACTATTTATGAATATGATTCCTTAAACCATATTAAACAAATCAAAACTACTTTCTCAGAAAATAGTTATATAAGTCTATATAAATTTCGCTTTAATGAATCTGGTGAAAGAATTGAGCTGTATTATGATTTTGGAACAAAGAATGATTTAGAACTTCAAAAATATGTTTACTCTTTACATAGTGATGGTCGCTTTAATAGTAAACAATTTAATCAAGAATTATTTAGTCTTGTTTACTATATCTACAATTCTAAAAATCAATTAGTAAAAGTATCTTATGTTAAAAATGACACTGAACCAAGTATTTTCTATGATGATAATGGCAATGTCTCTATTATAAAAATGATTAGTGGTGCAAAGTATGTTTATAAATATGATGACAAAGGAAGCTTAATAGAAGAATATTTTCAAGATGAGTATTCAAAAGTAAAAAATCATATAAAAAGATCATATAAATATAATGACAATGACAAACCCACAGAGATAAATGTCTTTAATGGTTCAGGTAAACTCAAATTTCGAAACGCCCTTGAATATAACGAGAAAAACCTTCTTATTAAGCTAGTTAGCTACAATAAAAAAGGGAGTATAAATCATACATTAAAATATTATTATACCTATTACAATTAAGAATAACTCCATCCGCTCCCGAGTTTAGCGTAGCGTAACTCGTAAATTATAAGGTTAAGTAATTTTTTCGATGAGCGGATTTTACTTCCTGATTAACAAGATTTCTCTACCGATAGATTCTGGGTCATTTTACTAAGCTTCGTTTCTCAGCTTGTAAAATTTCGCTCGATATGACAATACTGATTGGTTTTGTGCAATGAAAAAGTTTATCATCAACAATTTTTGTTAAAGTTCTTGTTATCATTTTATACGTTATTTTATACAGAAATAGTAATATTTAGTGAATTGATACATTTAAGCAACTTGTTACCGATTGCTCGAACATGAAACATTACTTTTGTGTTAATGTTTTGAAACATCAATAAAAATATGCAAATTATAAACAACAAGTAGTGTATGATGTGATTAACAAAGGAAAGCAAAGAAATAATTCCATAAATTAAAGATAATGTTGATGCCCATTTTAACCTCACAAGAAATTGCCAATTTTCTCAGCCAATCTACACTTAAAGGTTGGAAAAAAGAACAAAATGCAATTGAAAAAAAGTTTGTTTTCACTGACTTTTTAGAAGCCATGAAGTTTATTAATGCTGTTGCAGCTAGTGCCGAGGCAATGCAACACCATCCT
>Ga0100393_10001882_pt1 | contig 20796 bp, 18 predicted proteins | sample CryGeymeta201517_FD_81546 | JGI IMG/M metagenome (GOLD analysis project Ga0100393, IMG submission 81546) | Groundwater microbial communities from Crystal Geyser aquifers in Utah, USA - Crystal Geyser metaG 2015-17 | ecosystem: Environmental > Aquatic > Deep subsurface > Groundwater | place... | reverse complement strand
GAAGAAATCGATGCCCTGCCTGCGGGCCAGCTGATTGGCGGACTCCAGCGAGGTCGCTTCGGGCAGGCCATAGGCGTGCCCGGTCAGCGAGGCGAGCGGGATGTCCGTTGCGTGCGTCATGGGTTTGAATCCGGTGGCCGGGTGTGGGGGGGGAGGATTGGGTGCTTGGCCTGCCTTCGGTGGGTTCTTGAAAAGAAAAAACCGCCGTGCCCAGGGCACGGCGGTTTGAAAAGGTTGCGCCGTGCGGGGCGACTTAAGCCCGGCGGCGACGCAGCATGATCGAAGTCAGCCCGAGGAGGCCAGCGATCAGCGCGAAGGAGGAGGGCTCGGGGACGGCGGTCATCGAGAAGTCGCCCATTCCGATCGCACTGTCGGACCCACTAGGATTGCTTACTGTCCAGCTGATTCCAAATGTGGCACCATCTGCGATATCCAACCCGGTCAGGCTAATCGAATCGCTTGTTCCGGTTACGGTTCCGTTTGTCCCCGTTGCAGAACCAGTAAAATCAATGCCTGAAAGGTCTGCAGCCGAGAGAGCACCTGTTCCAGTTACGGTGAATGCTGTATCGTTTTCGTATTTGATTTGGCTGTAGTCCAGAGCAATATCCAGAGCGCTGATTGAGCTGCCCGTGTTGTTCTGGAACGAAACATCGAATCCCCAGGTTGTTGTGCTGCTGCGCTGAATGCCGATGTGGTTATTACCCCCGAAAACCCAGTAGTAAACACTACCGGTTCCGCTGGTTCCAGCGTATTCACCACCTGGAGCAAAGTCATTTACTTTAACGCTCCAACCAGTCGGCAAAGTAGCATCAGTTCCTAAGAAATCACTACCGGTAAATGCAGTATATTCCGTATTCAAATCTGCGATTAAAACCTGCCCTTGAGCAGCGCCAGCGAGCCCCAGCGCAGCGGCCAGAGCGAGTAGTGTTATTTTTGCATTTTTCATGATCGTTATCTTTTATATGTTTTTGTTTTTCAGTGGAGGATAATAAGCTGCACAAGAATACAGCCCGTTAAAGATATCTATCAAATGCGGCGAATTAAGGACATCTTCGTGACAATTAGGTGAAAAGTAGCGGTTTACGCCTGCCGCGCCCGCACAGCAGCCACTGCAAGATGAACGGATGAAAATCGAATTCACAGAAACGAATGCGCCGTTTGAGCCCTCACGCAAGAATCTCGCCCATTCCGATAAATTAGTCCTGCCACTCCCCTGCCCCGGTCAGCCTAACTGCTTGCAAACATCAGAGACTTGCATAAGACCAAAATCACCTCCGACCTCCGACCTCCGACCTCCGACCTCCGACCTCCGACCTCCGACCTCCATGCCCTCACCAAATGCAGACCAGAGTATCACCGGAGTTCTCGAAAGGATCATCTACTTCAACGAGGAGACGGCTTACTGCATCGCAGAGCTGAAAACGCCCGAAGGCAAAGCCCCTGTCACTATTCTGGGCCAACTGCCGGGCGTGCAGTGCGGGGAAACCCTGCGTATCGACGGCGAATGGGCCCGCCACCCGCAACACGGCGAGCAGTTCAAATTCGCCCATTTCAAATCGCAACTCCCGGCCTCCGTGCACGGCATCCGCAAATATCTGGGCAGCGGTATGATCCATGGCATCGGCCAGTCCTACGCAAAAAAAATTGTCGACCACTTCGGGGCCGATACCCTGCATGTGATCAGTGAAGATTCCGGGCGCCTGCATGAGGTCCCCGGGATCGGTAAGCAGCGCGCCAAGTCCATCAAGTCGGCCTGGGATGAGCAGCGCGCCGTCCGCGATGTCATGATGTTCCTCCAAACCTACGGCGTCACCCCGGCCCAGTGCGTGCGGCTGGTCAAAAAATACGGGAATGGTGCCAAGCGCATCCTGCAGGATGAACCCTACCGGCTGGCTAAAGATATTGAACGTATCGGCTTTAAGACCGCCGATAAAATTGCGCTCAATCTTGGTTATCCCACCAATTCCAAAGAGCGGATTGAGGCTGGCATCCTCTACACCATGCAACAACTCGAGGATGAAGGCCACACCCTGGGCACCGTTGAAATGATTCTGGAACAGGCCACCAGCCTGCTGGGCTTGCCCCCAAATCTCATCCAGCAGCAGCTCACCACACTGGAACAACGGCAGCTGCTCTACAGTATCCATGTCTTTGACAGCAGCGGCCAAAGCCTTGGCCCGGGCTACCAGCTCCCCAATACGGCCGGATCCGAAAAACGGATTGCCGCAGCACTTGCCCGGATTCAAACCACCGAGTCGATCCTGCCTCCGATTAAAATTGATGCCGCCATCGCATGGGCCGAAAAACGCGCCGGCTTCGAATTTGCCGCCCTACAGCGCACCGCACTCAAAAATACCCTGGCCGCCAAAGTCTCCGTCATCACCGGTGGCCCCGGCACTGGCAAAACCACGATCCTGCGCGCACTCGTCGATATCCTGCAAGCCAAGCACACCCGCCTGGCACTCGCTTCTCCCACCGGCCGGGCCGCCCAGCGCCTGGCCGAAGCCTCGGGCGCAAGTGCCAGCACCATCCACCGCCTGCTGAAATACGACCCCGTCAGCCGGGGCTTCACCCATCGCCGCGACGAGCCGCTGCCCTGCGACTTCCTCATCCTCGACGAAGCCAGTATGCTCGACACCCGCCTCGCCGCTCACCTCTTTGATGCCATCCCCAGCGGCGCCCACCTCCTGCTGGTGGGCGATGCCGATCAACTCCCCTCCGTCGGAGCCGGCAACGTCCTCGGCGACCTCCTTACCGCCCCTCCGGCTAAAGTCACCCGCCTCGACACCATCTATCGTCAGGGCAAGGAAAGCGGCATCGTCACCACCGCCCACGCTATACTCCACGGCGAAACCCACCCCGGCATGACCTTCCGCAGCCTGCGGGAACTCGACCCGCAGCAGGATTTTATCTTCATCGAGGCGGAAGATCCCCAGCAGTGCGTGCTCGCCATCAAATACCTCGCCCGCGATTACATCCCCAAAACCCACGGCATCGACCCGATCCGCGACCTGCAGGTCATGTCCCCCATGCATCGCGGCACCGCTGGTATCAGCTTACTGAATACAGAATTACAGCAAGCCCTCAACCCCAGGGAACAGGCCGAATCACGCCTCCGCTCCGATCCCGACTACGCCGCTGCCCGCCAGACCCACTTCCGGGAAAAAACCAAGCGGCCCCTGCCGTCCGAACTCGAATACGGCAGCACCACTTACCGTATCGGCGATAAGGTCATCCAAACCCGCAACAACTACGATAAAAATGTTTTCAACGGCGACACCGGTATTATCCGGGCCATCGCTGCCGACCGATCCGGCCTGACCGTCGAATTCGGTGACACCGGGGTCGAATACACCAAGGGCGAACTCGCCGATGTCCAACTCGCCTACGCCATCTCCATCCACAAGAGCCAGGGCAGTGAATACCCCGTCGTCATCATCCCCCTGCTCAAACAACACTTCCTCCTGCTCCAGCGTAACCTCGTCTATACCGGCATCACCCGCGCCCGCTCCAAGGTTTATCTCGTCGGCTCGCTCGACGCCTACGCCATGGCTGTCAAAAATAATGAGCAGCAAGTCCGCCGCACCCACCTCCAGACACGTCTGCGGAAAGCCTGCGCCGCAGCACCTGTAGCTTAAGGGCATTCGTTCGCGAATGCCCGCAGCGCCCATCAAACGATGCTGCGGATTGCCGCCAGCCTTCCGCAGGCGCTCCTATCCAAAAACCTGTCTTCGCAAGCCCTGAATCACCGCGAGGTCGCCCCACTCTCCACCCTTCATGACATTTACTTTCAGCGGATACTTGCGCTTTCGGGTGATCTGCCACGCATCCACATACCCCCGCACAAACTCAGCTGAACCGAGAACCGCACCATCCGTAAAGTAACGCACCCGACAACGCAAAACGGTCGCGGCAGGCAATCTGCCCTGCTCGGCTTCAATCATACGCACCACCTCTTCGCGCACCACCCGCAAATCGGCACCCTTGCCAAAAAGAAACATCCGGTGCGATTCCAGAGCCCCGCCAAGGTCCGGCGACCGGGATTCACCCCGTTGACGGCCCAACCAGTCCGCCCACACCTGCCACAGTCCATGCCGGGCCAGCTTATTTCCGGCAACTGCCTCAGCATAACCACAAAAACGATAGTCCTTAGGGTCCTGAACCAGTCCAGCCCGCACCGGATTCAGGTCAATATAGGCAGCCATGGTCTGCAAAGGATTGCCCCTGCCCTCGACCAGCACCGACTTGAACCGCTCCGCCCACAGTGTGCCATAGCGCTGATGGGTCGAATTAAACCAGATGCTGAAGCGCTGCTTCAACGTCTTCATAAACTCCGACACATCCCCCATCCTCATCAACAAGCGCTGCCGCACCACCTCCGCCTCATCCCCGCCGGATGCCAGCAGTTGCTCAAGCACCCGAACCGACGCCTCCTGATACTTTGTCGGCTGCGGGTAGAGGACCGAATAGCGCCGCAACAACTCACCATCAGAGAGTGAGTCCCGCTCCGGCACCCGCACCAGCACATGGAAATGATTCGACAGAATACAATAGGTCAGCACCTCCACCCCCGAAAAATCAGCCGCCTGCCAAATCATTTTACGCAGCATTTCCTTCTCCCGATCATCAAAAAGCCGCGCCCCATTGACCGTCCGCGTCATACAGTGGTAAATAGCAGAATCATTAACTACTTTTAATCTATTAGATCTCATGATTCTATGATCGATTAGTCAGATCAGCTTGTCAACCTTTAAGAATAGGGACAGGACCTTTTTATTTGTGCAGTTTTAAATAACGAGGTAAAACACACTCACTACGATACAAGGTTTGCGCTCGGCTAATGCGTGGTGATACTGACGCGGATGATACGCTTTTCCGTTTTTGGAATACCCGTCACGGTTCAGCCATGGTTTTGGTTGACCATGGCTTTTATTGGTGGGGGCCTGCACGCCTCCAATTCGCTGGAAATCATGTTGGTGGGGGTGTTTGCCTTTGCCGGCTTCCTCTCCATCATGATCCATGAACTGGGGCACGCGCTGATGATCCGCCGCTACGGACTGCCCACCGCGGTTACGCTGGTGGCATTCGGCGGATTCGCTTCGTTTCCTGCGGGACGACTGGACCGGCGGCAATCTTTTTTGGTCACTGCGGCCGGGCCCGGCGTGCAACTGGCCTTCGGGCTGCTGCTGATTCTATTGGCGGGTTGGATCGAGATTCCCGATGGATCACTCTTTGGGCCTTTTCTGCAGAATTTGATTCTGGTCAGCATTATCTGGTCGATTCTTAACTGCCTGCCGGTTTACCCGCTCGACGGGGGGCAGATGCTGGCCGCCTTGCTGGGGCCGCAGAGGCAACGCTACGTTTATCTGACCAGCGCGGTGATCGCCGTTGCCGCCGGACTGGCGGGCTATGCCTTACTGGGCACGATTCTGCTACCGATCTTTATGGCCTTTTTCGCCTGGCAAAACTGGCAGTCTTTCCAGGCAAGTTCCGGGCGTTAGTCCCGCAGGAGCGTTCACTTCCGGCTAAATCCACACGCCGCGAGGACGCGGTCGCGTTACCTATGAAAAAAAGCCCGGCCCTAAAGTGCGGGCCGGGCTTTTCCGGGAAAAGCTATTGTAGTCGGGTTTGCTTACTCGGCGGGTGCAGGAGCAGCTTCCGACTCTTGCTGCTGCATCTGTTGCATTTGCTGTTGGAGTTGTTGCTGCATTTGCATTTGTTGCATTTGACGCTGCATTTCCTGCTGCTGGCGCTGCATTGCTTCCAGTTGCTCGCGTTGTTCAGCGGTAAAGACGGCGTCAATTTTGGACTGCAGAATGATCGAGGCGGCCGTCATTTCACCTTCCAGATCACCGAGTTCGGCGGCTTTGGCGCGGATAAGGGCTTCGTCAAAGTCGGGACCCGCGAGCTCTACCAGCTCAGTTTGCACCGCCTGGGCTTTGGTTTGCAGGCTTTCCAACAGCGGTTCCAACTCGGCGATGATGGCGCGGATATCTTTTTCCTGGGCTTCACTCAAGCCAACCATTTGTGCCAGCTGAGAGATTTGGTCCGGCTGTTGTGCGGGGGCGGCAGCAGCAGGAGCTTGAGCCAGGCTTTGCCCAGCCAGACCGAGACTAAGCGCAAGAAAAGAAAGAAGACGAGAAGTGAATTTCATGCTGTGATAATTGTGTATTTTGTCCGGATAAATCGGAGTGATGCGATTGATTCTGGAGTGAACCGACCGCGAATTAAAATTCAGGTTTTCACGCCAAACCTCATCCGTCAAAAAAAAAGTGCGGACAATCGCAGCGCCGGACAAGATACTTCATTGCGAAAGATAGTAAGAACTGGGATAACTATTTAGCTTACGTTCGAACTTTGCGTCATACATTTCTCCAGCCTTGCATTTAAAAAAGAGATTAGGATTGAGGAATTTTGAAACACTTGCCTTCTCGTGGGTTACCTCGCCTGCCGAATTTTTGATGGTGAGGGCATAGCCAATGTATTCGTATCCATACTCGTAATTCGAATACGAGTTTTTGTATTCATAATGCCGTATGCGGAAAGGATCACCTTCAAAAGTGACATTGGCACGCCCGGCCAAGTCGGTCTTTAAATCGTTCGCAGAAACAACCAGGATCTGATCTTTATCACTCTTATCCTCGGCGAAAATCACCAAGCGGACTTGATTACCCGTGAATGTTTGTGTGGCGAGATTGTCGATGACGACTTCCGGGAAAAAAGATTTAATTTTTCGGTCAGCATACCAACTGCTGTAACCGGTTTTTTTGGATTTCCGGTTCATCTTAACATTCAGATTCAGGCGTACGTCTGAGCGCAATACTTGCTCGGCGGCAACCATGCCCTCCCACCAGGTGTGAATATATTTCCGGTCGGCCTGACTAAAGACCGAGAGCGGTGCATCCAGCTCGCGCCCGTCCTGCATGCGCATCGCAACCACGCTGCCGTCTTGCTTTAACTCGAGCAATTCCGCTTCGATGGAATCACCCAAATCATTGGTAAATGTGCGAAACTCGGCGTGCAATACACCGACCGCTAGAAAAATAAGCGAAAATATGCGCTTAGCCCGTAGAACCATTTTAGCCCAGGCTGACAACCAGCATAGTAGGCGTCAACCCTTTATCCTTTGCCGATTGGTGATTGACACAAAAATTTGACAAAAATCGCTGCTTATCGACACACGAGCATTAGCCTGCTGAGCACGATTCCGAATCCTGGCGCACAGCCAGGACCTCGCGCAGCAGGGCTTTTTTCAGCTCCGCGAAACCGGCATCGGAGACACAGGAGATCGGGTAAACGGTGTCTATGATTTTTTTACGGAAGGCAGCGAGGTTATGGGCGGCGTCCGGCTCATCCATCTTGTTGGCGCAGATAAGGACAGGCTTGCGCACCAGGCCGGGCATGTAGAGTTTGAGTTCGTTTTGCAGAACCCGGTAGTCAGCCAGCGGCTCTCGACCATCGGTGCCCTGCATGTCGAGCATAACTAGTAGCACCTTGCAGCGCTCGACATGTTTGAGAAAGCGATGTCCGAGGCCCCGATTCTCGCTGGCTCCCTCGATCAGGCCGGGAATGTCGGCCAGGGTGATCCGCTCGTATTGCTCAGGATATTCCAGCACACCGACGGTGGGAAAGACGGTGGTGAAGGGGTAGGCCCCGGTCTTGGGGTGGGCATTGGTGAGCATATTGAGCAAGGTGGACTTGCCGGCATTGGGAAAACCGATCAGGCCGACGTCGGCGATGGTCTTAATAATCAAGCGAAAGTCGCCGGCCCCACCCGGCTTACCCAGCGTGAATTGACGGGGTGCCTGATTGGTGGAGGACTTAAACTGGGCATTACCCTTGCCGCCCTCCCCGCCTTCGAGCAGCAGCACTTGTTCCCCGTGTGCGGTAACCTCAGCGACGGCCTCGCCGGTCTCGCGATCCACCACGATGGTGCCGACCGGCAGTCGCAGCAAGAGGTGTTCGCCCTTGGCACCGTGCTGGTCGCTGCCGCGACCCGGCTCACCATTTTTGGCCTGCCAGCCCGGCTTGAAGTGAAAATCCGTCAAATCGGCCACGTTGGTATCGCCGGCAATGTACACATTGCCGCCACGGCCGCCATCGCCGCCGTCGGGGCCTCCTTTAGGCTCATACTTGGCCCGGCGGAAGCTGAAGCAACCGTCGCCGCCCTTGCCCGCCTTAAGTGTCACGTTGACTTCGTCATAGAACATGCCCCGGTTCTGTCCTTGTTTGAAGCCATGGCAATTCAAATTCGGGGACCAGCAGACTTTCGGGATGAGTCCGGATAAGTAAGCATTCGACTATAGCCCCTCGACCGCCTCGCGGATCATCCCGTTGGTCAGATTCTGGGGCAACACCGTCACTTCGCCCGCCGGGCTGTAGAGCAGATAGAGCGGCACCCCGGAACGGCCAAACTTCTCCAGCTCGGCGGTGATGGCAGGATCGCGGCGGGTCCAGTCGGCCACCAGGCTGACCACGCCAGAATCATCGAAAAGCTGACGGGTGGAATCGGTGCGCAGCGCGGTCTTTTTATTGACCTGGCAAATGAGGCACCACGTGGCGGTAAAGTCCACAAAGACCGGCCGACCCTCTGCCGCAGCCTGTTTCACCGCTTCCGGACTCCAGGTGCCCCAGCCATCCGACTCGACTGCCACAGATGCCGCAGCCGCAGCCCGATCGTAGGCGGCAGCTACGGTGCTCAGACCCCAGGAAAGAGTCAACAAGAGTAACAGCAGCGTTACCAGCCGAGCCACCAACCGCACCTTCACCGACTTCACCGGTGCGGTCCAGCGGCCATAGATCCAGGCTGCTATGGCGGCCAGCAACAGCACCACCAGCATGACCGTGACCGCATCCAACCCGGCGAGTTGTCCCAGCAAATAAAGTAGAAAAACCAGCGCCGCCATCAGCAGAAAGCCCATCGATTGCTTAAAGGTTTCCATCCACGCGCCGGGTTTGGGCAGATAGGCCACCAGCTTGGGAAATAGGGCCAGGACAAGAAAAGGTGCCGCCATGCCGAACCCGAGCATGGCAAAGATCAACAACCCGGTGAAGGGACTCGCCTGCAGCGCCAGGCCGCTGACACCACCCACAAAAGGACCCACACAGGGTGCTCCCACCACGGCGGCGAGCACGCCCACACCGAATGAGCCAAGCAGATCCTTACGTCCGGCGACCTTGGCATCCGCCCCCACCAGACCGGACCCGATCTCGAAGACCCCCAGCAAATTCAAGCCAAAGAGAAAAAAGATCAACCCCAGCACCACGACGAACCCGGGGTTCTGCAATTGAAAGCCCCAGCCGACACTTTCCCCGAGTGCCCGCAGACTGAAAAGCACTGCCGCCAGCACCAGGAAACTGGCCACCACTCCCAGCGTGTAGGCGATCCCATGGGCCAGCGCATGGCTCCGGCTTTGCCCGCTGTGTCTGAGCAGTGAAAAAACTTTCAGCGACAACACCGGCAGCACGCAGGGCATCACATTCAGGATGAGTCCCCCGACAAAGGCCAGCATCAGCCAACCCGCCAGCCCGAAATCCAGCAGCCGCTGTTCCAGCCCTGGCGCAGCAGCCGCCTCGCCGCCAGCAGCCACCGGGTTGGAGTCCTGCCCCAACGGCTCCAGTGGCAGGGAGACATACCAGCTCTGTTGCGGCGACTGCAGCACACCTGCCAGCTCCGCGGCCCCGCCGACACCAAATTTGTGATCCGGCTCCAGAGTTAATCGCCCAACGCCATCAGCGACGGCATACGTTTGCACTGCATTGGGATCGATCCAGCTCTCATTGAGGGCAAAGAAATACAGCGCATCGGGCAAAGGCTCACCCGCGATCTCAAGCGTTAACTGGTCGTCCGTGCGGGCAACCAGGCTCAAGTCGAAAGGTGCTGCGGCCTTCGGTTGCGCTGCCCGGGCACGCTCAAACACGGCGGTATCGGCACTCGGCCGTGCCTGCGCAGCAGCCGTGAGCGTCAACCCGAGGCTGGCATCCCCCGGCAGGCAGATATCTTTGCAAATGAGGTAGCTGACCTCCAGCCGGATCGGAACGGCCGTGCCGGGCACCAGATCCGCCGGAGCCTGGACCGGCACAACAAAAGTAGTCACGCCTTCGTGAGCATAACTGACCAGCCCCTCCACCTCGATACGCTCCGGGGCGGGCCATTCGATGGCCCCCACCACAAAGCCCTCCGGCAGCTCCCATTCAAACTCCGGCGCCAGGCCGCTGGCACCGGCATTCTGCCAGTAAATATGCCAGTGCGGCTCCTGCTCGAATTTGACGCCGAGGCGAAAGCTCGCCCCCGGCGCAATCTCCGCCGTATCCGAGACCAGCTCCAGCGTCGCATGCGCCGACTGCACCGGTGCTGCGTGCAGGCCCGGGAGCGCCAGCAATAAAAAGCTCACAATAAATCCGCATTTTCCAAGTTGCATACTCACAGGATGCACGGCCCCGGAAAATATTCCAATCTGCAAATACTATCCCGCCGCTGGAGCTGAGGCCAGGTGCCCGGAGCCAAATACATTCGTATCGATGCTGACTATCCCTTGCGTTTCCATTCCCGACGCAACATCGCATCCACCGCATGCTCCATTTCATCCAACGAAGCCGCCGACTTGGCCGGTTTGATACTACCCGCTACATCATCCACTTGCAGCATGGCCTCATCGATCGTTTCATCTGCCGACTGGCTCAGCGTGAATAAAATCTCCGCTTGCAGGCTACGTCCCTGCCGCTTGGCCCGACTTTTGTAGGCCAAATGTAAATCTTCCGGGATATTTTTAAGCGTTATGGAAGAAATTTCAGTAACTTGCAACCATAATGGTTTTTTGTCAAGCGGTGAGCAAGCTCTGCTCCTATCAGCCGGAGAAACGGAAAGCAGATTGCGGTATTACCCGCATTGTGATAACATCCCCACCTCCCAACTCCACCATGTCATTTCCCAACACAGCACCTTCTCCCGGCCCGGCCTACGCAGTGATTCTGCCCGCTTACAATGAGGCGGCGGAGCTGCCCGCCACGCTGGGGGCGCTCCGGGCCGCCATGGCCACCCAGCCGGTGGCGGGGGAAATCATTGTGGTGGATAACAACTCCAGCGACACCACCGCAGCGGTGGCACGTGCCCACGGTGCCGACCAGGTGGTGTTCGAGCCGGTCAACCAGATCTCCCGTGCCCGTAATGCAGGCGCGGCCCGCAGCCGGGCCGAGCAGCTGATCTTCGTCGATGCCGATACCCGCATCCCGGCGGCCCTGCTGACCGAGAGCCTGCGCTGCCTCGCATCCGGCGAGATCGTCGGCGGCGGGGCGGTCATCCAGTTCGAGGGCCCCATCAGCCGCATCGGACGTTTCGGCATTGGCCTGTGGGAGCGCATCTCGCGTCTCACGCAGACGGCGGCGGGCAGCTACCTCTTTTGCCGGGCCGAGGCCTTTAATGCCGTCGGCGGCTTCGATGAACGCCTCTACGCCGGCGAAGAGCTGCGGCTCTCGCGCCTAATCAAAAAGTGGGGCCGGGCCCGCGGACTCAAATTCAAGATCATCCGCACGGCTCCGGCGCAGACCTCCTCACGCAAACTCAAGTGGTATTCCGGACTGCACATCCTCGGCTGGGCTTGTTTTATGCTGCTGTTCCCGCTGGCCGTGCGCTCGCGCACACTGTGCGGCTTCTGGTATAAACGCCCCGAAGTGGACTCTTGATCTCTGGGAAAAACTCCCCACACTCCTGCCCTCACTTTGAAACCGCCGGTGTTTGAAACTGTCGCTTATTCCACTATGAAAGATACAGAGAAGAAAGAGAACGAAACCCTTGAGGAAGTGCCGACCGCTGCAGCAGCAGAGGCCGGGCCGAGTGCCGCAGTCGCAACGGAGCCGGCGCCCGCAGCCCCGGTGGATCCGGAAACCGCAGCGGAGCCAACGCCGGAAGCGGCACCCGTGCCGGAACTCAGCGAGCTGGAACAGGCGCAGGCCGAGGCCGCCGAAATGAAGACCCGCTACCTGCGCGCAGTCGCCGATCTGGAAAATTACCGCAAGCGCATCGGGCGCGAGAAGCAGGACATCCTCCGCAGCGCGGCCGCCGGAGTGATCGAAGCGCTGCTGCCGGTGCTCGACAACATGAAGCTCGGCCTGCAGGCCGCCGAAAACCACCCCGAGGCCAAGGATGTAACCATCGGCTTTAAAATGGTCGAAGACCAGCTGCGCCGGACACTGACCGAGCAGGGGCTGGAAGAATTGATTCCCGACGGCGAAGCCTTCAACCCGAACCTGCACGAGTGCATCGCCCACCAGCCCTCGGATGAGGTGGCGGAAGATCACGTCATACAAACCGTGCGCGCCGGCTACCGCCTGAACGAGCGGCTCATCCGTGCGGCCAACGTGATCGTTTCCAGCGGCACACCCAAAGAGGAGACGTAAACTGCCATGGCATCCGGAGATTATTACGAACTACTTGGCGTGGCACGCGACGCCTCCGCCGACGACCTGAAGAAGGCCTATCGCAAGCTGGCGGTCAAATACCACCCCGACAAGAACCCAGGTGACGCCAGTGCCGAGGCGAAATTCAAAGAGATTTCGGAGGCCTACGACGTCCTCAAGGACGAGGATAAGCGCGCTGCTTACGACCGCTACGGGCACGCCGCCTTTACCCAGGGCGGGATGGGCCGCTCCGGTGGCGGGGGCGGCGGCTTTGCCGGGCATGATCCATTCGACATCTTCCGCGAAGCCTTCGGCGGCGGCGGGGGCGGTGGCATCTTTGAAGAGTTTTTCGGCGGCGGCGGACGTGCCGGTGGGGGCGGTGCCGCCCACGGTGCCGACCTGCGCTACGATCTGGAAATTACGCTGCAGGAAGCCGCCAAGGGCACCGAAAAGGAAATCCGCTACCGGCGTCCGGTGGCCTGTACGCAATGCAGCGGCAGCGGTGCCGAGCCGGGCTCCAAAAAAGTAACCTGCCCGACCTGCGGGGGAGCCGGCCAGGTCACGTCCAACCGTGGCTTTATCAGCTTCCGGCAGGTATGCCCCAGCTGCCAGGGGGCCGGCCAGACGATTGAGCAGCCCTGCAGCGCATGCCGCGGCGAGGGGCGGGTCATGGACAGCAGCACCGTCAATGTGCGCATTCCCGCCGGGGTCGCTACCGGCTCCAAACTCCGCTCCAGCGGTAAGGGCGAAGCCGGCCACATGGGTGGCCAGCCGGGCGATCTCTACATCATTATCCACGTCAAAGAGCACGAACTCTTCGAGCGCCACGACAATGACCTCTTCTGCGAAGTGCCGATCAAGTTCACCCTGGCGGCACTCGGCGGCAAGATCGAGGTGCCCACGCTCTTTGGCAAGGGCAGTCTGAAGATTCCACCTGGCACCCAGAGCGGCACCACCTTCCGGCTGCGTGAGCAGGGCGTGCCCGCGCTGCGGGGCGGTCGCAAAGGCGACCTCCTGATCCGCGTGCAAATCGAGGTGCCGACCAAGCTCACCAGCGCCCAGAAAGCCAAGCTGGAAGCGTACGCCGAAGCCTGCGGCGACCCGGCCAACCCGGTCAGCGAGTCCTTTGTCGAAAAAGCCAAAAAAATCTTCCAATAGAGCGCCAGCGCCGTTCACCAGTTTACAGTTTTCCGGTTTTCAGTTCCAATGTGCACAAACCAAAAACTGGACAAGCGAAAACCAGCACACTAAAATCCATGGCTTACCCAATCGTCATTCTCGGCTCCGGCCGCGGCTCCAACGCGGAAGCACTGCTCAAGGCGGAAGCTTCGAAGAGTCTGGGGTCCGCCCGGATCGCGGCCGTTATCAGCGACGTCGAAGAGGCCCGCATCCTTTCGCTGGGGCAAAAATTCAAGGTGCCCGCGATCTATATCGACCCCGGTCGCCCCGGGGCCCGCCTGAGCGAAGCCGCCGAAGCCGCCTACATCGAGCGCATACTGAGCTTTTCCCCCAAGTTGATCGTGCTGGCGGGTTTTATGCGCGTCCTGAGCGGTCGATTCATCGATGCCTTTAACGGCTGCGTGATCAACCTTCACCCCAGCCTGCTGCCGAGTTTCAAAGGAGCCAACGGCATCCAGGCCGCCTTCGATTTCGGCGTTAAGATCACCGGCTGCACCGTGCATTGGGTCACTCCCGCGCTCGATGCCGGGCCGATCATCGATCAGAAGGAAGTGCGCGTCGATCCTGCCGACACCGTCGAGTTGCTGGCCAAAAAGATCCACATCGCCGAGCACCGCCTGTTGCCGGATGTCGTGGCACGCCTGAGCAAGGGCAAGATCGCTGCGCCAAAATCTTAACATGAGCACACAAACCGAACTCCGCGCCAACGTGCCCGCCGAACTGGCGGACCGGCTGGACGACTATTTCTACGAAATCGAATCCGTCCACTGGGGCATCATGCAGCGCGAGCGCGAAGATCCCTACGAGGTCTTCGGCTTCTTCCCGGACGCAGCCACCGCCGCTGCCGAGCTGGCGGCCCTGCGCCGGGAGTTCCCCGAACTGCCGGAGGATTTTACCTACAGCACATTAGAGGATGCCTATTGGCAGAATGCCTACAAAGAGTTTGTGAAGCCCTGGAGTGAGCGGCAGCTGCACTGGATTCCGCGCTGGGAGCGCGACCACATCACGCCCCCAGACGGAGCGGCGGTGGTTTACCTTGATGCGGGCATGGCCTTCGGCACCGGCGCACACGAGACCACTCGCTTGTGTGCCCGGCGGCTGCTGGACTATCTGGAGGCGCACCCCGAGCAGCGGGAGCACGGACGCTTCATCGATGCCGGCTGCGGCTCCGGTGTGCTGGCCTTCTCCGCCGCCGCTCTCGGCTGTCGGCTGATCGACGCCTTTGACTTCGACCCCGAGGCCATCCACGTCTGCCGGGACAACGCCGCCGGGAACCCGCACATCACCACGCCCATCCACTTTGCCGTCGCCGACCTGGCCGCCGGACTCCAGGGGCGCCAGGGCGACCTGATTCTGGCCAACATCCAGACCGATGTCTTGATTCCCGAATGCGAGCATCTACTGCGCGCCGTTGCGCCGGGCGGCACGCTGGCCCTGAGCGGCATTCTGGCCAAAGAGCTGGCACAGGTCCGCGCACATTACCAGTCGCGCTGCGCCGAGCTACAACTCGATCCCGTCACGGTGGATTCACGCATCGACGGCGAATGGGCCGATTTGCAAATCGTGCGCAACTGATTCGATTCAAGCTTGCGGTCCGCGCACACGCCCCTCAAAAAGAGTAAAATTCATGCAAACTATCGGAGAACGACTGGAAGAAGCACGCAAGCGCAGGGGCATTTCTTTGCGCGAAGCTGCCGAGGCGACTAAAATCCGCGGCGATTTTCTGGCCAATATCGAGCAAAACAAATTCGACTTTGATCTGCCGGAGATCTACAAACGCGGCTTCCTGAAAAACTACGCCCGTTATCTCAAGCTAGACGTGGAAAAGCTGCTGACCGACTACAACACCCAGCAGCTCAGCAACTCCCGGCTCGGGAAAAAAGCCGGATCCGAGTGGTTCGGTCAAATGGAGATCAAAAAGCCCGAACGCGCTGAAGCACCAGAGGCTGAAAGCGCTCTGGAGCCCGTGCTGCGCCGGATGTCTCCCCGCCACAATACATCCGCACCAGATGCCGGAGTGGAGGAGCCCCGCCGGCAGGACGACGAAAACGATAAAACATTTTATCTGAAAGTTGGCCTGATCGTGGTGGGCACGCTGTTGCTGGTCTTCGTAATTTTTGGCCTGATCCGGGCGATTCTTGGCAGCGGCTCCGATGAGGCGGATCCGGCAACTGAAGCCCCCTCGGCGGCACTGCGCGACCGTCCCAGCGCCAGTGAAACGCTGACCGGCAGCAGCAGCAGCGCGGCCCCGGCCAGCAGTAACTTTTTGACCCTGCAGGCCAGCGGCGATGTGCGCGTCCTGGTGCGCCAGAAAAAGGATGATGCCGAACTCTACCGCAACAACATGCGCGCCGGCCAAAGCATCTCCCTCGAAAAAGACGGTGCGGTGGATATTCTCTTCACCGCCGGGGAACATCTCACGATTGAACACGGCGGCGAGCGGATGCGCCCGAGTGCCTCCGGCACCGCCCGAATCACGATCGATTAGGGTTCAGGCCCTCCAGCACGTGCAGGTGCCCGCCGGGAGCTAGCGGATTAACCCCCTGAAATCGTCAAACTGACCGGTGAAGCCCCCCGGCACCCCCTTATTGATCACCGCAACGGCATCGTGCGAGTGCAGGGATTCGAAGTGGGCACAGGCGACCTGAAAGTCCACAATGCGCGGCTCGGCGTCCAGTTGTTCATAGAGCAGGCGGGCGGCATCCTCGACAAACTTGGTAAAGGCTCCGTTCATCTCGGCAAAGGCCTGTTCGTCCTCGCGCTTGACCATCACTTGCGTCTCGGTGTGGAGCGCCGCCAGGCAGAGCTCCTGAATTTCCTCAATGGCCAGATGTTGCCCGTCCGCGATTTCCACGCTGACGCGCGCCGTGCTGCGCTGGGAATGCGGAATGCCATACACATCACGGCTCTCACGGGCATGCTCCGAGAGCTCCGAGGAGCAGGGGCAGGCGGAGGAGTAAATAAAGTCAAAGTGGATGTATTTGCGGCAGCGGTTCAGCTCGTCGAGTTTCCCCTCAAATCTGCAGCGATAGTATTGCCAGCCCTCCAGGCCGCTGCGGAGGCTGGGCTTCAGGATCGGGTATTCGAAGTCCAGCCGCAACAGCGCCCGGTGCGCGTTGATTTGCGTTTTGTATTCCACCAAAATTTCGCGCAGCAGATCCAGCGTAAAAATTCGGTCCTGAAAATCGTAAAACACCCGCATGATGCGCGACATGTTGATGCCCTTGTGGTTGGCCTCCAGCGAGACAGTGCCCGTCACCGAAGTCTCCAGCGTGTGCGTGTCCAAACTCGCCGTGATGTAGCGCAAGGGTAAACGGAAATTGGAAATGCCCACTTTCAGAATCGGCACATTGGCACCATAAATCTCGAGCGCATCCGCATTCTGCATGTCCGGCAGCCCGGCGCGATAGGCATCCGTCAACACAAAGTTCTTGTCGTAAAACTTGCTGGGCTTGGCGCCTGGCTGGTCCAACTGGCCACGCGAAGAGGTTTGGTTCTGTCTATTCATGAATATAAATCGTTGCGGGTCAAAGGCCCTTACAAGCTGCTACAGTTTGGCGATCCAGCAGCCATGCGCAAGCCCGAAGCCGCATTCCGGCAACACAACAGCGGATTCAATTTTACGTGCGGGGTAACTTGCCAAAACAGGGGAACAGGGTAGCGCAGGTGCGTCCCCGCACCGCAGAAGGGTAGCGCAGGTGCGTCCCCGCACCGCAGGAGGGTAGCGCAGGTGCGTCCCCGCACCGCAGGAACGTCCGCTGTGCCTGGCACCCTGACAGACATGCCCGGGCGTCAAGCAGGCCAAAGCCGCAACGTGCGCCGCGGGACGCGATCGCGCTACCCGCTTGAACAAAAAGGTAGCGCAGGTGCGTCCCCGCACCGCAAAAAGGTAGCGCAGGTGCGTCCCCGCACCGCAGAAGGGTAGCGCAGGTGCGTCCCCGCACCGCAGAAGGGTAGCGCAGGTGCGTCCCCGCACCGCAAAAAGGTAGCGCAGGTGCGTCCCCGCACCGCAGGAACGTCCGCAGAGCCAAGCCTGCAGGACCAGGCCAACACCTCCGGAGCACCACAGCCGCAACGTGCGCCGCGGGACGCGATCGCGCTACCCGCTTGAAATAGAGCTTACCCCGTAATTAAAATTGCGCCGGCACCAGCCCGCCAGCCGTTCGGTAGCAGCCGGGAATGTTCTGCTCCGCCTGATACAGAAGAAAATTTACAGAGTGAGATCCGCAGAAACACTCCGGGCAAAATTAACGATAATCATCTGGAATCAGGCTTGAGGGTTTTCAGCAGGCTGCACACGCTGCCTGTCATGTCGGTCAATTTCAGAATTCTGGGTTCCAGCAGCAGTGGCAATTGCGCCCTGCTGCAAACCGACCACACCCGTGTGCTGGTGGATGCGGGTTTCTCGGCGCGAAGGATTGCCGGCATGCTGGATAACATCGGCGAGTCGATCGACCGCATCGACGCCGTTTTCCTGACCCACGAGCACAGCGACCACGCCCAGGGCCTGCGCGGGCTGGCCAAGCGGGCCGACCTGCCAGTGTTTGCCAACCGCGATACCGCCGATGCGGTGCAGGCCAAATACTGCAGCAAGCGGGTCAACTGGCAGCACTTTCAGACCGGCACCTGCTTCAGTTTCCGCGACATCACCATCCGCTCCTACCGGGTGCCGCACGATGCCTACGACCCGGTGGGCTTCACCTTTTCCTGGGGTGAACCGGGCGACCTCTTTACGCCCCCCGGCAACCTGGCCTGGCTGACTGACCTCGGCTACGTGCCCGCCCACGTGCGCGAGCATCTGCGCGAAGTCGAGACCCTGGTCATCGAGGCCAACTACGACGAGGCCCTGCTGGAGCAGGATGAGCGACGCCCCTGGTCTATCAAGCAACGCATCCGCGGGCGGCATGGCCACTTGTCCAATACGGCGACCTATGACATTCTGGATGAAATCCTCCCGCGTTGCTGCTTGCAAAAAGTCTATCTGTGCCATCTGAGCAAAGATTGCAACAATGTCGCGCTGGTGCGGGAAAAGTTCGCCGCGCTGGCTGGAAATCTCTCGATAGAAGTGGTGGATCCCAGAATCGGCATTCCACCTGCTCCATTGCAGCAGGTAATGTAAGACACACGCTATGCAACGCACCAACCAGAAAACCAAAATCATCTTCACTATCGGCCCGGCCACCGAGGACGAGGCCACGCTGGAACGTCTGATCCGGGCAGGCGTCGATATCTGCCGCATCAATATGGCGCATGCCGATCATGCCTGGTCGCGTGAGATTATCCGGCGTGTGCGCGGGGTCTGCGACCGCGTCGGTCGGCACATCGCCATCCTGATGGATGTGAAAGGCCCGGAAATCCGCACCGGCGATGTCCCCGAGACGTTTCATCTCGAAAAAGGTGAAACTTTCGATTTTACCTATGGAGAGGGCTTGGGCGATGCCGCTGCGGACGGCATTCGCCGCGTTGACGTGAATTACCCCAGCTTTGCCAACGACATTAAGGTGGGCGATACCGTGCTGGTCGATAGCGGCCTGATCCGGCTCAAGGTGCTGGAAATCCAGGGGCAGCGTGTCCGCTGCGAGGTGCTCATCCCGGGTGCCCTGGGGAAGCGCCGGCACATCAATTTGCCGGGCATCCGCGTCAATCTGCCGGCACTCACCAAAAAGGATCAGGGAGACGTGGATGTGGGGATCGCTGAAGGCATTGACTTTTTTGCACTTTCCTTCGTGCGGGAGGCCAAGGACCTGCAGGAGTTTCACCGCTACCTGGCAAAGCACGGCTCAAGTGCAAAAATCATCGCCAAAATTGAAGACCAGCAGGCCATCTCCAATCTGGAGGACATAATCGCGGCCTCTGACGGACTGATGATCGCGCGCGGCGATCTCGGCATCGAGTGCCCCTTTGAGGATTTGCCCATCATTCAGACGCGGGCCATCAATTGCTGCATCCGGCACACCAAACCGGTCATCGTCGCCACCCACATGCTGGAGTCGATGATCGAGTCGCCCCTGCCCACCCGCGCCGAGGTGACTGACATTGCCACCGCCATCCGCGAGCAGGCCGACTGCGTGATGCTCTCCGGCGAAACCACTGTTGGCAAATATCCGGTTGAGTGCGTGGAGACAATTCAACGCATCGCCCGCCGGATTGAGGCGGAAGAGGCCGCAGATGTGCTCCGTAAAGACATTCCCTTCCACCAGCCCCGCTCCTATATGATGCGCTCGGCGGCTTACCTGGCCGCCGATATTCAGGGCGCGCTGATGGTCTTTACCCGGCGCGGAATTTTTGCGCAGAAGCTGTCTTCTTTGCGCTGCAGTGTGCCGATCTACGCCTTCACCGATAACCCGGTGCTCTTCCGGCAGCTGCTCATCATGCGGGGTGTGGAACCCTTCTTCATGGAATTCGACCACGATCACGAGACCACCATCCAGCGGGGCTTTGAGCGCCTGAAGTCGCAGAACTGGTGCCGCCCCGGCCACCCGATGGTCGTTATCACCAAAATGTATGCCGGCAGCAAACTGATCGACAGCACCCAGCTCCGTAATATCGAATGAGTGCCGGATCTGACATGGGTTGCAATTTTAATTACGGGGTAAGCGCTATTTCCTGCGGGTAGCGCGATCGCGTCCTCGCGGCGCACGTTGCGGCTGTGGTGTTCCGGAGGTGTTGGGCCTGGTCCTGCAGGCTTGGCTCTACGGATGTTCCGCCTCACTTAAATCGGTTTGTTTGAAACCGCAGATGCACTCAGATGAACGCGGATTGGATGCGGTCATCCTGTTCTCCATCTGCGTCCATCCGCGTCCATCTGCGGTTCCACAATCACTTCAGTTCGCTCTATATCCGTGATTTTTTTCATCGATTATATCATGGCCAATTGCTGCACCGGCCATTACAACTACCAGCCAGTTTCAATCCTGCCTCTGCCTGATGCGATGATGAAAATGATACAAGCCTTCCTGCTCCCGCTCGCGTTGATCTTTGCGGCGATTGCTGTCTTTGATTTGGGTGCCCGCTACGGTGCCGCCAACACCCGGTCCGTGGCCCTGACCAGTCAGTTGAATCACTTCGTCCAGCTGTACCAGCAGATCGGCCCACAGGCCGATGCGCAGTCGCTGGCAAATCTAGCGCTGGTGATCGACAACCATGTGATGACAGCCGCCCTGCAACGGGATGCCTGGCATCTCCGCTTCAAGCAGGAGCCCAAGGCCAGCCTGGACGACG
>Ga0100393_10001870_pt1 | contig 20832 bp, 17 predicted proteins | sample CryGeymeta201517_FD_81546 | JGI IMG/M metagenome (GOLD analysis project Ga0100393, IMG submission 81546) | Groundwater microbial communities from Crystal Geyser aquifers in Utah, USA - Crystal Geyser metaG 2015-17 | ecosystem: Environmental > Aquatic > Deep subsurface > Groundwater | place... | reverse complement strand
TTTCATCCTCACCACCTTCGTGATGATGTCCACCTTCGTGATGACCTTCATGTGAAGTGCTATCGCTTTCTGCTGTTTTCTTGCAGCAAGCTTTTTTGTCATCTCCTCCTTTGTGGTGCGTACAGCCTTCATGACCTTCTTTTTTGCAGTCATCATGTTTGCAGGATTTTCCGTCAGCATGGTGTTCGCAGTCTGAAGGACATCCTTTGGCTCCGTGCTCAAGACATACAGTTTGCTCAGTTTGTGAGCAGCAAGCGCCATGTCCGGTGTTTCCATGTCCACCACCCACGCTGATATGTGGCGCGATGATTAAGGCGACGATAGACATCAATTTAATCAAGATGTTCATAGAAGGACCAGAGGTGTCTTTGAAAGGGTCACCTACTGTATCACCTGTTACAGATGCTTTATGTGGCTCAGATTTTTTGTAGTAGATTTCTCCATCAATCTCAACCCCTTTTTCGAATGATTTCTTGGCATTATCCCAAGCACCACCGGCATTGTTTTGGAAGATACCCATCAATACACCGGATACGGTAACTCCGGCGAGCAATCCACCCAATACTTCAGGGCCGAAGATGAATCCAACAATCACAGGAACAATCAATGCAATGGCTCCTGGAAGCATCATCTCACGGATAGAAGCTTTGGTAGAAATTTCCACACATTTTTCGTATTCTGGTTTTGCTTTGTATTCCATGATTCCAGGAATCTCTTTGAATTGGCGACGCACTTCATTCACCATATCCATAGCTGCACGACCTACTGCCGCAATAGCCAATGAAGAGAAGATATAAGGAATCATCCCTCCAACAAATAAACCAGCCAATACATCGGCTTTATAAATATCAATGCTATCAATTCCTGCAATTCCTACGAAGGCTGCAAAGAGGGCCAAGGCAGTAAGGGCAGCAGAAGCAATCGCAAATCCTTTACCTGCAGCAGCAGTGGTGTTTCCCACAGCGTCCAAGATGTCGGTACGTCCACGTACTTCTTCTGGTAATTGACTCATCTCAGCAATACCTCCTGCATTATCAGCAATCGGTCCGAATGCGTCAATTGCAAGTTGCATGGCAGTGGTAGCCATCATACCCGCAGCAGCAATCGCTACTCCGTAAAGTCCGGCTAATTCGTATGAACCATAGATACCGGCAGCCAAAACAAGGATTGGGAGTACGGTAGATTCCATCCCAACAGATAGTCCGCCAATGATGTTGGTCGCATGTCCTGTTGCAGATTGTTTAATGATAGAAAGCACAGGGCGTCTGCCCATTGCGGTATAGTATTCCGTGATGATACTCATCAAGGCTCCAACCACCAATCCAAGGATGATGGCATAGAATACGTCCATTTTATTGAAGATTTCACCACGGATGTCCATGGTTTCTGGAAGCATCCAGTTTACGAGGAAGAACGATACGATACCGGTAATCACAATTGAAGACCAGTTACCCATGTTCAATGCTTTCTGAACATTGCCATTCTCGTCTTTGATTTTTACAAACCACATTCCGATGATAGAGAATAAGATGCCTAATCCACCAATCATCATAGGAAGAAGGATAGGAGCAATGCCCCCGAAATTATCTGCAGATACAATCTCTCTACCCAGTACCATGGTAGCAAGCATCGTGGCTACATATGAACCGAACAAGTCAGCTCCCATTCCCGCTACGTCTCCTACGTTATCTCCTACGTTATCTGCAATGGTTGCAGGGTTACGTACGTCGTCTTCAGGAATTCCTGCTTCTACTTTACCTACAAGGTCAGCACCTACGTCTGCCGCTTTGGTATAGATACCTCCACCCACACGAGCGAAAAGGGCAATCGACTCAGCTCCAAGGGAGAATCCGGCTAAAACCTCCAGGGCTTTTTCCATCTCTATTCCATTTACACCAGCTCCGAAGCTTACTACATACATGTGATAAAACACGATGAATAAAGATCCGAGTCCGAAAATGGCCAAACCAGCAACGCCTAAACCCATTACTGAACCTCCAGTAAAGGATACTTTCAAGGCTTGCGCTAAACTAGTACGTGCCGCTTGTGTTGTTCTAACGTTTGATTTGGTGGCGATATTCATTCCGATATAACCGGCAAGCGCAGAAAAGAAGGCTCCAATTACAAAGGAAATCGCAATAACTGGAGAAGATGTTTCTACGGTTGTTCCTGAAATCGCAAGTAGGATTCCAGCAATAATTACAAAGTAGGAAAGCACTTTCCATTCAGCACGCAAAAATGCCATGGCGCCTTTAGCAATGTAACCAGCTAATTCGTTCATGGTTTCATCACCAGTTTCTTGCTTCGTGACCCAAGCTGACTTAACAGCCATCACAAGCAAACCAACGATACCCAGTGCAGGGATGAGGTAAATTAAATTGTCCATTCAGTGTTCGTTTTTAACGGTTCGTTTTTTAACGGACGGCAAAAATACGATTTATGTTCATTATTAAAAGCCTCAGTGAAACAGTTATCTACTGTCAGTCCACAGTAAAAATCGTGTCATCAGTGTGTAAAACCGTATTCTGTCTATTTTATAAGTCACTCATCAGCGCTAATTTGAAGCATGAACCGATATGCAATCTTCTTTATTTTCTTGTGCTTCAATATTTTCTCGCTTCATGCCCAAGAAGGAAATCAAACGTGGACAAAACCCCATCCTTTAAGCACAGATTTCCATTCTAAGGCCTTTTTCGGGAATCAAAAATCTGCTAACCAAGCCTATTTTGGTATGTCGACCTTACCCGCCTATAGCTTCGCCTCCTCTTGGCAATTAGGAGTAGTGGGCAAACTTCCTCGTTTCAATGCCGCTTTCGGACTGCATATGAATGGCTTCTATATTGGCCCTTACCATGAACGCGTTGCGGGCCTGTTTATTAAAAGGGAGTTTACCAAACATGTGGCGGCTTGGCTTCGTCCTACTTGGTCGCAGTTTGGGGTCAGTGGCTATGGGAATAGTAATTCCATAGGAGGGGAAGTTGGTATTCAATATTTTATGGATGGATGGGCCATGGCGGTTTCTCTTGAAAAGTCCTCCTTGCAAAAGGACAATCCATCATCGCTGGTATTTGCTTGGAGCTACTGTCTCACGGAAAACTATAGCATAAACCTCTTTGTAAATAGTCAGAAGCTCCATCCGCTGCAATATGCTGCTGAGTTCAGTTATTCGAAATACAAGCATCAGCAACTCATACTCGGACTTGCCTCATCCATCCATCCTTACCTGCGTTATCAATACCAAAGGAAGAAGTGTCACTTGCTGTTCAGTCTGCATTATTCGCCCGTTTGGGGACTTTCACCCGATAATGCCTATGGTTATGCGTGGTAGTCTGGTTTTTTTATGGATGATGTTCAGCCTCGTTTCGGTCCCTGCTCAAGAACATGACGCACTAAAAGAGTGGATAGAATTAAATCCGGAGTTGGTGCTCGACGAGGATGCTCTGCAAGGTATGATGGAGTGGATGCAACATAAACGGGACATCAATCGAGTAGCTAAAGAAGACTTGAGTGCCTTACTATTTATTGACGAGACTTTAGCCGCTGCTATTATAAGGCATAGGGAGCAGAGCGGTCCGTACCAATCTTTATTCGAACTCCAAGTGATTCCCGGCATGAATAAGGAAATTTATCAGCTATTAATAAGGACACTGTCTGTGAATGGACGAAACCAAAATGGAGCTTCAAATGCAAAATTAGAATACATCGGACTGTTTCAAGTACATAATCCAAATAAGAGAGGCTATAAAGAAGCAATCTATGCTGGGAAGCCATTGCGGCAATGGCATCGGGTTAAAATGCGTGTTCATCCAAACTGGAAACTTGGCTTCTCGATGGAAAATGATGCAGGTGAATCCTTTCGGTGGAATTCGCAGCAGAAGGGTTTTGATTTTGGAACGGCCTATTTGGAATATGGAGGGAGACGAAATTGGCAGGTGATAATTGGGGATTATCGTTTGAAGGTCGGGCAAGGACTCACACTTGGTCTTGGAAACAACTTCGGTTCCAGCACGTGGGTAGGCCGGGTCTATTCGAACGATGGAGCCAAAGCCTACCGCGGATCGGATGAAAACTTGTTCTTACGGGGCGTCTATCTGAAAAGAAAAGCCGGGCCTTGGGATTTTTCGATCTACGCTTCAAGCTTGAAATCGGATGGACGAAAAGATGGTGAATCGATATCCGAATCAGGCACTGGTCTGCATCGCAGCGAAAGTGAGCGTGAACTGAGAAAGCAATTTCAACGTCGTGCGCTAGGGGCTACTGTGAGTTATGGACTGAAGAATGGAGAAATTGGAATGACTCAGCTCTTTTTGCATGAAAACAGAAAACCTCAGCATCAAACCAGTGTTTTTTACCGTAAAAGCATAGAAAATCTCCTGTTGTTTGGTGAAAGTTCTTTTGGGAATTTTGGCTGGTCCATATTGCAGTCCTTTGTATACTCTGCCAACAAACAACTAGACTTCAGTGCACTCTTCCGAAGCTACCCGAGGGAGAATGAGAATCCCTTTACTGGTGGGTTTTCTCGCTTTTCGGCAAATGAAAACGAGCGCGGACTTTATGTTTCTGCCGAATACCAAACTATCCATAAACAAAAATGGAAGCTCTTTGCCGATTGGGCCTACCGTCCGTTTCCGTCTTTTTTGGTGAGTCGGGCATATTGGGCCACGCAGTATTTTTTGGAGACTGAAAAACGATTGAGACAAAGCACCTTACAATGTCGAATACAATGGAAAGAAGGCGAGAAAGATGGCGCAACGGAGCAAGCGTCATGGAAGCAAACCCAAGTATGGAAAAGTTTAGGCGTCCGACTCCATGCCTCTTTTGCCCTCAGTGAATCACTTTCATTTAGCTGCCGACTCCATCAAGAATGGTATCGCAACGCAGCACAAAATGACAAAGGAGTACTGTTCTTTCAAGACATCCAATGGCGGCCAAAACGGGCGAAGTATTACCTTATTCTTCGTTATACCCGATTTGTTATTCCTTCTTATGATACCCGCATCTATGCCTATGAGTCGGATGTGCTTTATGCTTTTTCCATCCCAAACTATAGCGGTGCCGGACAACGAGCCTATGCCGTAATCCGAATTCCGATTTTTAAGGGTATGGATGCATGGATAAAACTCGGTTATACTTGGTATACAAGCAAAACCAGTATCGGTTCGCAGTGGGAAGAAGTGAACAGCAATCAGCAAATGGATCTCAAATTCTTGCTTCGTTACCGTTTTTAATGCTGTATGATGATTTTTTGCGTGACAGGCTGTGAATGATGGGAGTAACGAAGGATATACATGCCGTTCGGAAGAGTAGAGGTATCGATCCGCGAACCTTCTTGTTTTATAGGAATAGCATTCCCTTGCAAGTCAAATATCTCAGCATTTTCCGCCTCCTCATCCATCATCAAATAATCAGAACATGGATTCGGGTAAGCAGGAGTGGCGCTATTGATTGTATGAATGCCAGTTGGCACCTGCCGCCACCTATTAATATGGCGCCATAGTTCGGTGTCGAAAGATGAAGGGCCAAGAAGTCCATCACCAGGATCATTGCCCATGCGCACAATTACCAAGTTCTGCGAAGGAACCACATAGATTTTTTGGTCGTTTTTTCCCAAGGCGCTATACATGTCTGCCGGTGCTTCTTCGTTTAAGGTAAGAGGTAATCGAAGGGTAGAGCCAGGTATCATTAATGTGTCCTTCCCATTGAGCCAGAAAAGCATTCCATAAGCGGGATTCATGGATTGTGAAGGGTTGGTCATGCCTTCAAAATAATCCCGACTTTTCAGTAGACTATCGCCATTCCAAACTCCCTTATTCAGCATCAATAAACCAAAACGTGCAGCAGCTCTGGGCTTGCTTGCAAACACATGGCCTATCCATAGCCCATTTATTCCAGACTTGACCCCCAAATTCCGTGAGGTAAATGCATTGATGGTCTTGCCGCTCGCCGCTTCGAGTACTGCATGATTCATATAATACGCCGCGTTATGATAATACCAGAGCGATCCTGCGTCACCCTTGTATTCGAAGCAGGACGGGGCGTCGCAGTCAGGATTAGCGACTTGTCCGTTTAAGCCGCTGCTCATGCTTAAAATATGGCGGATTTCTATTTGATCCTCTTGCTGTGGTGTGCAACTGGTCCAGCCTGTTCCAACATGGTCGGAAACCTTGTCATTGAGCTTAATCAGTCCTTGATCCATGGCTTGTCCCATTAAAAAAGAGGACAATGATTTTCCACATGATGCCCAATACCAGAAGGAATCTTGAGTGAAATTGTCGAAATAGGTCTCGTCAACAATCTTTCCGTCATGCAGCACGATAAAGGCTTTGCTACCTTTTGATTGGAGAAAGTCATGGAGACTATCGGTATAATCGATATCGTATTGAAAATTCTGAAAACTTTCGGTGACCCAATCATTCCCGCTAAGTGGTGGAAAATAACTTGTTTGTGCTCGGAGTTTTGTGTTACTTAGTCCGTAAGTACTGATAATGAGTATGATTAACAAATATTTGAGGCTCATGGTTGGATTGTTTTATTCAAGGAGTAGACAAATACCTGCAAGGTTTAATTCAATAAGGTTTGCACCCTTGGCTTCCCCTGTGTTATTTTGCTACCCCGAATTATGGATATCGAATTTAACAAGAATGAAGACCAAATGAAGCAACTCATCGATAAGATGAACCATCGTTTGGCAAAAATACATCTTGGAGGCGGTGAAAAATCTGCTGCCAAGCAAAAGGCAAAAGGAAAAATGCTTGCGCGTGAACGTGTGGCATATTTGATCGATAAGGACAGTGATTTCTTTGAGATTGGCGCTTTTGCAGCAGATGGTATGTACGAAGAGTATGGCGGTTGTCCTGCCGCTGGTGTAGTTGCGGGCCTTGGTCGCGTAAGCGGTCGCCTTTGTGTCATTGTTTCCAACGATGCCACGGTGAAAGCAGGAGCATGGTTTCCTATGGCCGGTAAGAAAAACTTGCGAGCTCAGGAAATCGCGATGGAAAATAGGCTCCCTATCATCTATTTGGTCGACAGCGCCGGGGTTTTCTTGCCTATGCAGGATGAGATTTTTCCGGATAAGGAACATTTCGGTCGAATTTTTAGAAATAACGCAGTGATGTCGAGCATGGGGATTACCCAAATCTCGGCCATCATGGGTAGCTGTGTCGCAGGAGGGGCCTATTTGCCAATTATGAGCGATGAAGCCATGATAGTCGATAAAACAGGTTCCATCTTCTTGGCCGGTTCTTATTTAGTAAAAGCGGCGATTGGAGAAGATATCGATAACGAGAGTTTAGGTGGAGCAACTACCCAAACAGAAATAAGTGGGGTAACCGACTATAAATTCCCGAACGACGCAGCAGCACTTGACCGCATTCGTGGAATCATGGATAAAATCGGACATTTCGATAAAGCTGGTTTCGATAGAGCTGAACCCAAGGCTCCAATTAAAGACCCAAAAGAACTCCTTGGCGTAATGCCTGTTGACCGCGGTAAGCAGTATGACACGCTTGAAATAATCGAACGACTAGTAGATGGCGGCGAATTTGATCAATACAAAGAACTGTATGGAAAATCCATTCTCTGCGGTTATGCGCGCATTGAAGGTTGGGCTGTTGGAATAGTGGCGAATCAGAGGCAAATGATTAAGTCCAAAAAAGGCGAAATGCAATTTGGTGGGGTTATTTATTCGGATTCAGCAGATAAGTCTGCGCGATTTATTATGAACTGCAACCAAAAGAAAATTCCTTTGGTGTTTTTGCAAGACGTAACCGGATTTATGGTAGGGTCGCGCAGTGAACAAGGCGGTATTATTAAGGACGGAGCAAAGATGGTAAGTGCCGTAGCAAACTCTGTCGTACCTAAGTTCACCATTGTGACCGGTAATTCATACGGAGCAGGAAATTACGCCATGTGCGGAAAAGCTTATGACCCACGCTTTATCGTAAGCTGGCCAACTGGGAAAATTGCTGTAATGGGAGGTTCTCAGGCAGCTAAAACCCTCTTGCAGATACAAACGGCCAACCAAAAGGCTAAAGGGATAGAGATTACCCCTGAAGAGGAAAAAGCACTTTTAGATAAGATTACTTCGAGCTATGAGGAGCAAACTACGCCTTATTATGCAGCGAGTAGGCTTTGGGTCGATGCAATCATCAATCCTTTAGATACGCGAAAATGGATTGCCATGGGAATTGAGGCAGCTAATAATGCTCCTATCCTGAAGCCTTTTAATCCGGGCGTATTGCAAACTTAATGGAGGTATCTCAAAATTGGTATATCGCCCTTGAAGGCAATATTGGAGCTGGGAAAACCACCTTGGCTACAATGTTGGCGGAAGACTGGGATGCCGGCTTATTGTTGGAACAGTTCGAAGACAATAGCTTTTTGCCTAAATTCTACAAAGAACCTGCGCGCTATGCCTTTCCATTGGAGATGAGTTTTTTGGCCTCTCGATTCAATCAACTTAAGAATAGGTTGCCCCAAGGCGATTTGTTTCATCCAAGTTTTGTGGCTGACTACTGTCTTTTTAAAAGCCTCGTGTTTTCTCGCATCACTTTGGATGAGGATGAGTATTCGCTTTGTCAGAAGATGTATGAAATCATCGATATGCAAATTCGAAAGCCTGATCTCATTGTATACCTTCATCGTCCCATTCACAAACTGCTGCTTCATATTATGAAAAGAGGTCGTGATTATGAGTTGGATATTGCTCCTGACTATTTGGATCAAGTGCAGGAAGGTTACCTGGAACACTTTAAAACATTGAACAATCAAGCCGTATTAATTATTGAATTAGACGGTGCTGATTTTCAGGAGAACCCTATGGTGTATGGCGCAATTAAAGAATTGATATTCAGGGGGTATAGTCCGGGTATTCATAAAGTAAGGTTATGATAAGAGTGCAGAGTCAATACTTTGGTTCTATTCCTTATTGGGCTGAAATAGCAAAGTCAGAGGCTTACTGCTTGGATCGCCATGCATATTTCGAAAAACAGTCTTACCGTAACCGAAGCATCATTCTTGGGCCAAATGGATTACAGCCATTGGTGGTGCCAATCTATGGACGAAATAAAAAGCAAATCATGCGAGACATTCGAATTTGCTACACAGAGTCATGGCAGCGCGTTCATCTGAATAGTTTGCAAACAGCATATCGTTCAGCTCCTTATTACGAGTATATCTATCCAGATTTGGAGCGTATTATCCTTCAAGGGCATGAGTCACTCATTGACTTAAATTGGGATGTGCATATTTTCTTGGTAAAGCGATTGAAGCTTGCGAGCCCATTGCTTTCAGCGCATTTTGATCTAAGCATTGGAGAGACGGATAGGAGAGAGGCCTTTCATCCCAAAAAAGAAAAGGAGCCATTGGCCCCTTATTCACAAGTTTTTCAAGAAAAGTTAGGTTTTCAATCCGGCGCTGGCATCATCGACTTAGTGATGAATGATTTACCGGGAGCCAAAGATTACCTTAAACGGCTTCCGGTTCGTTAAATACGCCCATGTTCGAGAATTTGTCGATACGTTGCATCATCAAGTCACGCGGCTCCAATAAGCGTAGCTCTTTTGCCGCTTTTTTAATCTCTTTCTTCACGTTCGCAAAGATTTCTTCTGGGTTATTATGTGCCCCACCTAATGGTTCCTTGACGATTCCATCAATTAATCCATTCTTAAGCATGTCGTCGGCCGTAAGCTTCAATGCATCGGCAGCTTTTTCTTTGTAGTCCCAGCTTCTCCATAGGATGGAAGAACACGACTCCGGAGAAATTACTGAATACCATGTATATTCCAACATGAGCACTCGGTCACCAATTCCAATTCCTAAGGCACCTCCTGACGCTCCTTCGCCAATAACGAAGCAGATTACAGGCACTTTAAGCTTGGCCATTTCCAAGAGGTTTCTAGCAATAGCCTCGCCTTGTCCGCGCTCTTCAGCTTCCAGTCCGGGAGAGGCTCCTGGCGTATCAATGAAGGTAATAATGGGCTTATTGAATTTCTCAGCCAATTTCATTAAACGAAGCGCCTTACGGTAGCCTTCAGGATTTGCCATACCGAAATTACGCATCTGACGTTGTTTGGTATTTCTTCCTTTTTGCTGCCCAATTACGAAATAGGATTTCCCATCTATCGACCCGATTCCACCGATCATGGCTTTGTCATCTTTTACATTGCGGTCGCCATGCATCTCGATAAATTCATCGAATACTCCTTTAATATAATCGAGGGTGTACGGACGCTCTGGGTGACGGGATATTTGAACTTTTTGCCATCCGGAAAGGTGGCTATAAATGTCTTTTCGGGTTTTGAGAATATTGTCTTCCAACTGTTTGATGGAAGCGGTCATGTCCACTTTTCCTTTTTCTGCGATCTGCTTTGCTTTCTCGAGCTGTTCCTCAAGTTCTGCGATCGGCTTTTCAAAGTCGAATGTGCTCATATGTTTTGCTAATTCTAAGGGTGCAAAGTAAAGGGAAAAAAATAAATCGGTCCTTATTTAGTTATTGTTTAAAGCAAGTCATTTACAATTGGCTGTTTTTTAGAATATATTGGAGAAAATTATACCCGCCGGATGCAAGAAAGATTTGATCAACAACTGAAGGAAGTGCACAGTCATTATGAATCAGGAGACTTAGATTTAGGCTTACGAAGATTATTAGACTGTGCCATAGAGACAGAGAATGCAGAAGTGTTTCGAGCTGTATTGGATTTTTGTGAATACCTCGAGAGTCAGGCAGTCCAAGCAGCGACCACGATTGAAAAGGTTGATATCCTCATCAAAATGATGGCCAAGGTTGGGGCATATTATCGTGAGAACGGAAGTGATGAAGTAATTTCTTTGGCTCATGTTGGAAAGAAATATCGAAACAGTGGTTTTGCCATCAAAGACATCAATTTTGATTTAAAACTAGGCAGCATCATGGGGTTGGTAGGAGAGAATGGGAATGGAAAAACGACACTCCTGCGTTTGATTGCTGGTGAGCTAAAGGCGGATAAAGGAAAAGTTGCTTATCCATTTGCAGCGGCTCAGGACGAATATGCGCTCAAATCGAAGCTTATCTATATTGAACAACGCATTCCGCGCTGGCATGGCTCATTGATGGATAATTTGATTTATACCACAGCCCATTACCATGAGAACTGGAAAGATCATCGCCTTTGGGCAGAAATCATGATTGCACGGCTCGGCTTGCGTCCTTATCGAAACTTGACTTGGGGAAGAATTTCTTCCGGGTATAGAACTCGGTTTGAATTGGCTAAGACCTTACTTCGACGACCAAAACTCCTGCTTTTAGATGAACCGCTAGCAAATTTAGATATCGTAGCGCAGCAAACTATTTTACAAGATCTAAAGTATATGGCCAACTCACTCTCAGCGCCTTTTGCAATGATTTTAAGTTCGCAGCATATTTATGAGGTAGAGAAGGTGTCAGATTCGATTCTGTTTCTCAAGCAAGGTGCTGCGCAATGGGATAAGAAAAATCAAGCAGATTCTGATTCATCTTTAATCCTCGAATTGGAAGTAGATGTTAATCGGGAGACCTTAAAAAATGCCCTAAGTCCTTTAAATCTGCAGAAAATCCAATACAATGGTGGCGTATTTCTGGTTCATTTTTCCTCGAATCACTCAGGTGCTCAGGTGCTTTCAGAATTAGCCAAGCATGAGGTAGAAGTACATTATTTCCGCAATATTTCTCAATCTTCTCGTCGCTTTTTTATCCAGTAGAACATGATTACTAAGATTCAAGCATATTTAATTAGCCGCTATCCGCTGCTATGGAATACACGTATTGTTTTTCTGTTGCCCATAATTTTTGGCATCCATATGCTCTTCTATTTAGCAGGGTATTTTAAACATTTCAATCTGTCTGATTTGCATGATGGTTATTATTACCGCTATGAAGGAGTGGTGATGTTTTCCGTGTTGCTGACTGCCCTGCTGATCATCATTTGGCTGATATTCTATCTCCGAAATAACCCGCTTAAGGCTGGGTATCCATTAAGACGTTTTCATTTGATTAAAGAGTTTTTCTTGTTGATGGTCGTCTTTTTTTCATCCGCTACCTTCTTTTTCACGTATCAGCAAGGTGTCTTTAATAGGACGAATATAGAAACAAAGGAGATTAATACTATTGATGAGGTCAATCAGGCCAATCTGGCTTTTAATTTTATAGCCGCGGATAGGAGTGATTTTCGGATTTACCGTTCCTGTGACTCCCTTGCAGCTCGCGATAAGAGGAGAGAGGAAAGGCTAGAAGAATACTATAGACTGAGGGATGCTGACTTAAATCCTGACTCAGATATGATCAATAATGAGCCTATTAATGAATCTTTAGACACCTTACCGCTAAGCTATCTGTATTACTGCAGTTTGAGGTATTCGGTCACTAATAAGGATGAACAAGTTCCCGCAACGATTCAGCACGACCGTGCTCATAGATGGCTTTTGTCCGGTCATCGTGATTCTGTTCTCTATCAATTGAATTTGTTTAAAGCGCTTTTAGAGAAGTACCGAATCGCCAATAATTTAGATCCGGAGTCCCACGTATCAAGAATGTTCGCGGCGAATAACTTTGAGGTGGATACCATTTATGGAACCACGAAATCAACGTACGACGATTACTTGCAAAAGGATATTCCTCAGGCATACATACGCGATGCGGATTTCCAAGACTCTATAGATCAGATTAGTGAGGTGCGCAGAGGTTTTTGGGACTGGGAAATCATCCTGTTCATGTTTTATTATGCCTTCTCCATGGCGCTGCTCCTTATGAGTTTCAGGATGACTTCTATCCGCGTTTGGTTTGCAGCCTTGGTTGGTTCAGGTTTGGTAGCAATTCTGGTTTCTTTGGTGGTTGTTTCAAGCAATCAAAGTGAATTAGCGCTTTACCTCATCTGGCTTCTTTATATCCTATTCCATCTCGGAGCTTTCGTGTTTATTCGAAGCAGGTTACATAAATTTCTGTCAGGAGTATTATTCCTCTGGACCCTATGGATGCAGCTAAGCATTCTCCCAATGATTTGGGGCAAGCTCGAAGATCACTATAGGGAAATAAATAATATGATTCCTGGCAATGAAGTGTCAAACCCAACTTATACTTGGCTCAATCGCCATTGGCATGAATTGCTGGAGTTTAACCTGGTATTCACCTTTATTCTGCTTCTCGTGTTCTTTATGCCCCTAGCCAAAAAATGGCAAGCGAACCCAGAGGAGTAGCCAATTTTTGATTTATGAATTATGATTTGCGTTTCGTGTTCCAAAATCCAACGCGTAGGGGCAGATAACTATCTGCCCTTGTGAACGTCATTTCAAAACCGCATTTGGGATTTATGAATTATGATTTGCGTTTCGTGTTCCAAAATCCAACGCGTAGGGGCAGATAACCATCTGCCCTTGTGAATGTCATTTCAAAACCGCATTTGTGATTTATGAATTATGATTTGCGTTTCGTGTCCCAAAATCCTACGCGTAGGGGCAGATAACTATCTGCCCTTGTGAATATCATTTCAAAACCGCATTACAAAATCAACAACATGTTCATGGTTGTAAACAATATCAATTGAATGGTTCGGAATTGATTGATGCCAACATTAAAAATTGCACGCATCTTAAAATCAAGAATTGTTCATGTAAAGGCGAAATGTCTCAGTGTCTCAATGCCGACAATCCGACAAAATCGGATTCGTCAGCAACGGGACTCGAACTAGCGGTATTTAACCCAGAACATCATAAAACAAAAAAGCCTTCGATTTATCGAAGGCTTTTTGCGGACTGGACGGGACTCGAACCCGCGACCTCCGCCGTGACAGGGCGGCATTCTAACCAGCTGAACTACCAATCCGTTCCTCTTGGGGAGTGCAAAGATAGAAATTTCTCTAATCTGACAAATACCTTTGATGAAATTTCACTAAATAATTCATAACATATTGATTTTCAGGAGCAAAATCTTATTTGCTTAGGGTGTTTTTTCTATCCTTACTGGATAAACTCCATTTTGGTCTTTTAAGAGTAAGGTATAAACTCCCGGAGCTAAATGGGTCAAATCGATGGATTGGTCTGATTCAAAGGTGTTTTCTTGTAGCTTTTGTCCAGTCATATTGTACAGTGCATAGCTGCTTATGGTCAGTTCAGGTGCATCAATGAAGATCTGAGAAGAACTTGGGTTTGGGTATACTTGAATCAAATCGGAGTTTACCGTAACAAAGCCAGTATTATCTGGTGGAGGAGGTTCTGCTAAGATTTCAACTTGGTAGTGCTCTGTTTGGCCGAAGCATCCTTGTGGGTTCATTGAAAATACGCTCAAACTCCCTTGGCCCGGCTTGCCCCATTCGACTTCAATAGATCCACTTATACTATCCATACTTAAAATGGTTCCGCCAATGCAGGTCCATAGAAACCCGTCGCGATAATCTTTGGCCGAAGAATAGGTTTTAATCAGCTTTTCGGTACTCGTATCGTTACCCGAAATTGGCAGAGTGAGGGGTGTTCTAATAATGGATAGGTGCACTGAATCCCAATCAGAGGCACAGCTTCCGATGACCACTCGGGTAGCATACCAACCGCTTTGATTGGTGTCTGTGGCTGTAAATGAAGGATATGCATCAGGACTAGTAAAGCCCAGTGGGCCTTGCCAATCAAATACAGCGCCTACCACCGATTTTCCTTTCAGATAAACGCTATCGCCGGAGCAAATTGAATCGCCAACAAGACTTGATAGCACTGGAGTAATTGGTGGGGGGTAGGTGTATAATATGGTGCTGTCTTGCTCAGATACACAATGGGCATCTTCTACATACATGTAGTAGGTTCCAACGTCCATAGTATCTAAGCTATAAAAAGTGAAGCCATTGCTCGAATCTTGAAATCCGTTTGGACCTTTCCATCGATAGGTAATGTTTGGAGACAGCGAGGAAGCAGAAAACACTACGCTGTCGCCCACGCACTTAGGACCGTCGTTGCTAAGGGATTGGATTGTAGGGGTTTGATTGACCGAAACCTTCATCACGGCGTTATCCGATACGCAATTCTTATAGCTAATTTTTAGGCTATAGTTGCCAATCATGCTGGTGTCGATATTCCGGAGAATTGGATTCTGAATGGTGCTGCTAAAGCTATCCGGACCCGTCCATTTATAGCTTACATTAGCCACTGAATCACTCATGAACTGAATGGAATCACCGCTGCACTTCGGACCATCATTCATCAGCCCTGGTGGAAGCGGACGGTAGGGCACCTCTTTCGTTATATAGTCTACACAGCCGGTAGTCCATCCATACATAGTGTCTCTTAAGGTCACCATATAAGGCATTCGATTCTTATAAACATGCGCTCCATTGATGGCGTAAGGCATTCCGCTGGTATCACCATAATCCCATTGAAACCCATATTGAGGGAGTCCGTAGTAAGTGTAGCGGTTATAAAAACGGTTTTGCAGAACGGCTGAACTATTGCTCGGGAAGGTAAATGGAGTGGAGCCTTCATTGCAGCCGAATACAGTGAAGTCGGCAGTTACGTTATAGGCAACATTGGGCATGAGGATGAAGTCTGCATTCAGTGGATATGAGCCAATATTGATTTGATACCCATGGCGCCAATTATTTTGAAGTCGAACATGACTTAGCCACTCAGCGCGCCCGTCACCTGCTACATAATTATTGCAGATCACCGATACATTCACGCTGCTTTGTGTTTCTAAGGTAATAACATAGGGAACGCTTAAGGTGATATCATTCGCGAAACTGATATGTTTTCTTAAAGAGGAAAGCAATCCGCCTCCAAAGGTTGAATCTATCGTTATGGTGGCCGTCCTCACCGGGTTTGCCATAGGGAGGGAGTCACCTTGTGCGATATAGAGGTTACATGTAATGGTAACTCCTGCATTGGTGCCATCGCTTTGGTAGGCGAAGAAATCAAAACCCTTGATGGTTATGGGTTGAGGTGCGGGGTACCATTGAGCAAAAGCATCGCCGCTGGTGCTTGCATTTAGTGATACGGCGTAAAAGGCAGTACTTTTATAATAGGGATAATAAAGTGTATCAACTCCGCAGCTTGCTCCTTTAGCCGATCCCTGTTGGGGAAAGAAGCTTGGCGATTGAACCTGCAAGTCGTCGATAATTTGAATAGGATTGGTTTGAATTTGTGCACTTAATCCTAGCGAGAGGCATAGGCAAAATAAGAACATAATAATTTTATAACCCATGGCTGAAGTTTTATTCAAGCTAGGGTTTCTTTAGGAGAAGAACAAGCAAAAAAAAAGACTTATCGACCGGCTGCAGTTCCTCAAACAGCATTAATTAAAATTCCGTCTTGATTAGCTCAAGCATGATTTTAGTGCTGCTTCGGACAATACCGTGGTAGCTATTGAGAGGTCATGATTTTAACCACATTGGTCAATAAGCGATTCCAGGCATCACTCATCTCGTTATTCCAACTTGTCCCGCTGGTTTCGCGGATGGCCTGGACTAGCATTGAACCCACCGGTTGGTAGTACTCGTCCTTTACACCGTAGCCTACATGACGCTCTCCCGACTCCTTAAGAATATGGATTAGCTGATCTGGATCGGCAAGTCCATGAATAATTACATCCATCATCTCCTTAAATTTTATGCTTTTTTGATACGGACTATTTACAAAAAGAACCTCTAGGTTGGGGTGTTTTTCAAATAGTAAACTATAAAAAACGCTCTACCAGTTGCATTGCTTTTGGACTAATTTGTTTCCAATTTTCTGTAATTAGTATGCGGTCTGTATCGTAGATGAACTTCATGAGAGTCTTGTCTTTTCTATGGATTCTTCAAAGCTAAGTCGGTTCAATATTAAATATAGAGGCCTTAATTCAATGGGCTTACATTTCGAATCAATCCATGTGTCGATACATGATTAAAAATGAACGAAGGCTTAATTGCCAGACTCAGGAACTCGTTGCTTTTAATAGTTCTTTTGCCCCGAGATAAAAAAAGCTAGTAGCTAGCCCTAAAATAAGATGACTTAAATCAAGATGGTTGAACCAATTCATGGGAGCTATCTTCAGTACAAAAATAAGCGCAGCAAGCGCACTGAATCCAATTCCTAACCAAAAATAGACAAAGACCTGGGTAAAGAGTTTTTTTCCAATCATCACGAAGCCGAATCCCCCAACGATAAAAAGTAATCCGAAAGCGGTATGAACTCCAACCCAAAGGAATTTCATTGACCAAATGCTGAGAATGCTCGTGGATAATGCCAATGCCGAGGCGAGGGCAGCAGCAAAGAGATAGAACTTTTTAGGGATATGTGCGCCAACCAAACGGAGCACAACCAATTCAAGGGCGAATACACTAGCGATACTGGTGAGCCAGGATGGGATTTTAGCGGTCATTCCTAAGGCATATAAAAACCCGTGGCCTAGAACGCCTCCAACGAAAGTGCTGAATGCAAGGAGATAAAAATGCCAAAGGAGCAGCTTTCGCGTTCCCGACTCGCCGCCCATTTTAGACAACTTATTGGCAAAATATAAACTCAAGAAAGCCAAGAGGATATCCGTTAGGGTTCCCATAAATTCAGCAATCTCCAATGAACCAATAAAGATAGAAGGCCCTTTCATGGGCGCAATTTTACGAAAAATGCGGGAGCTTTATTCCAGCCAAGTAGAAACAATTATGACTTAGGGCTTTTTCTTAAAAGGATGAATTAGCTCCTCTACTTTATCGATAATTTCTTTGGCTTGTTCTACCACCACCTGACCTTCAGCCGTGGGAGTGATGGGTTGTTTAGAGCGGTCGAACAGCGCTTTACCGAGTCGGTCTTCTAATGATTTAATTTGCTGACTTACTGTGCTTTGCTCTGCAGCGCAATGGTCGGCCGCTTTAGAGAAGCTTCCGGTTTCTGCAACGGCAAGGGCATACTGAAGTTGACGAAGAGTGACGAGCATAGTTCTAAGGCTAGTGACAAATATGCAAGTTTCTATCGAATATCGGCGGTAAATTTTCACAGAAATTTGACCAATTCCTGACAATTTCATTTAATAAATAATGTGAAGAAGCAGCTAAGTTTGTGTTATGAAAGTTTCATGTTTCCTTCTTTTGTTATTTGTTTCAAGCAATTCGTTTGCCCAAGTTCCAGCCTATGGAAGCTCGAAAACAACGGATATTGCAAGTTGGAACCTGTTTTGGTATGGGCATCCTTCCTATGGATCAACTAATAACTCAAAACAAAGAGCTGGTGTGGCTGAGGTGATCAGAAATAGCAGAGTGGATATTTGGTTCTTCCAAGAAGTTGTTGATAGTTCTGACCTAACAGCCGTGCTAAATGAGTCGGGAACATTCGGTCACATTTATTCTAATTATTGGCAAGATCAAAAAATTGGCATTGCCTGGAATGCAGCGAATTGGTTTTTGGTAAGTGACTCACAATTATTTCCTCAAAACCCAGCCTCCTTTGCCAGTGGTAGGTTGCCATTGTTTGCCCATTTGGTATCCTTAGATTATGCTGATACACTCTTCCTAATCGGTATTCATTTAAAGGCGCATACAGGGACAGACGAAAAGAAACGCGCTTCTTATTTCAATCGAAGAGAGTCGGCTATGCTGTTAAATCAGTGGCAAGTAAGCCATCCCGCTAAAAAGGTGATAATCGCAGGAGATTGGAATGACGATATTGATCAAAGCAATTACCAAGATACATTGAGCCCATTTAGTCAAGTAATGGACGAATCCGGAGAATATCTTTTTGAAAAGGAATCCTATGCTGGCGAAAATTCATGGTATTATGGAAACTCCATGATTGATCATATTTGGGTTAATGCTTCGATTTATGCCAGTTTTAAACCTAACTCGCAGAAAATTTTACCGCTTGATTGGTATCTAAATGCGTATCCGAGTGAGGTCTCAGACCACTTTCCCATCTTCGCCTCATTTTATCCAGATAAGCCTGTTGGACTCAGTACAATCGAGGACGGGATTGGGCTTTATCCGAATCCTAGTAAGGGCTCCGCGCACCTCATTGGCTTGGTTCCTGGGGATCTAGTAGTGCTCTTTTCCACCTTCGGGCAGCGCGTGTCAGAATATCGACCGAACGCAATGAATGAGGTCGAGTTTTCCGGACTTCAAACCGGTAGTTATTTTGTTCAAGTATGCCGTGGTGAACAAGTCTTTTATTATCGCTTGGTAGTGAACCCTTAGGAGGATTATATTTGCGGAAACGAAATTTATGGCAACTACTTCAGACGTAAGTGTAGGAACCTTCCTTCGCTATAATGGCGAATTGGTTCAAGTGATAGAGTGGCAACACCGTACTCCAGGAAACTTGAGAGCATTTTACCAAGGGAAAATGAAAAGTGTGCGCACGGGTAAGTCGGTGGAAAACCGTTTCCGTTCCGGAGAAAATGTGGATATCGCCCGCGTTGAATCGCGTGAGCTCCAATTTCTTTATAAAGATGGTGAAAGCTTGGTATGTATGGATGGAGAAACATTCGAGCAAACTTATATTGAAGAGCACTATTTTGGAAATACCGTTCAGTTTTTGAAAGAAGGCATGATTGTTCAAGTTGCTTTTGAATCTGAAAATCCAGTATCTGCTAGTGCTCCAACCACCGTGGAATTAGAAGTTACGTATAGCGAACCGGGTGTAAAAGGCGATACCGCAACCAATACCCTTAAACCGGCAACGCTCGAAACAGGAGCGGTAGTCAATGTGCCCCTTTTTGTCAATATCGGTGAAGTCATTAAAGTAGATACGGCAACGGGTTCCTACCTAGAAAGAGCCAAAGGATAATGAAAGCCCGTAGTGCATCTTCCAATTTTCTTGGAATAGAAGATTCTAGCTTAAGTAGTTATGAATCCTCAAAATTCGTGATTCAGTCTGCACCTTATGAGCATACTTCTTCCTACTTGAGTGGTTCAGATAAAGGCCCAGAAGCCATCATTGAAGCATCCCATTATGTGGAGTTTTATGATGAAGAGCTCGATCAGGAAACGTTTCGCCTCGGTGGAATTGCTACTTTAGATCCTATGGATTTTTCCGGAATGGTAAATAAAGAAGCGGTGGATTTTATCGAAGCAGAAACCAGTAAACTTTTGGCGGATGATAAATTCGTGATTAGTCTAGGTGCAGAACATACGGTAACCTTTGGCTTTGTAAAAGCGCACCTGAAAAAATACCCGAATCTAAGTGTTCTTCAAATTGATGCACATAGCGATTTGCGCGAAGCATACCAAGATAATCCATATAGTCATGCTTCTGTAATGGCACGTGTGAATGAGCTGAAGATTCCAATTGCGCAAGCTGGAATTCGTGCTCAGTGCATTGAAGAAGCGGAACTTATAAAATCATCCCCAAATATTAAAACAGCCTATGCACATCAAGTAAGGCGGAATCCGAATTGGATGAATGAGCTAATTGATCATTTGAGCGATGAGGTGTATATCACCATCGATGCCGATGGATTTGACCCTTCGATAATGCCAGCTGTAGGTACAGCTGAACCGAATGGGCTCTTTTGGGAAGAAACCATGCAATTACTCCAATTATGTGCGAAGCAGAAAAACATAGTTGGTTTTGATATTGTAGAATGTGCTCCTATGGAAGGGAGTATTTTATCCGAATTTACCTTAGCAAAAGTGTTATACCGTTTACTCGGTTATATCACAAAAAACCAATAATAATGAGAGTTTATCTAGACAATGCTGCGACTACTCCCTTAGACCCAGAAGTGATCGCTGTCATGACCGATGTCATGAAAAATCAGTATGGAAACCCATCGGCGATACATGGACCAGGCCGTGAAGTGAGAACCCTAATCGAAGAAGCGAGAAAAACCATTGCACGACTTCTTAATGTTACTCCTTCTGAAATATTCTTTACTTC
>Ga0100393_10001854_pt1 | contig 20910 bp, 16 predicted proteins | sample CryGeymeta201517_FD_81546 | JGI IMG/M metagenome (GOLD analysis project Ga0100393, IMG submission 81546) | Groundwater microbial communities from Crystal Geyser aquifers in Utah, USA - Crystal Geyser metaG 2015-17 | ecosystem: Environmental > Aquatic > Deep subsurface > Groundwater | place... | reverse complement strand
TAGGGCCAGCGTGCCAGTCGCCAATCGCATGCAGCCATAGGGCCAGCGTGCCAGTCGCCAATCGCATGCAGCCATAGGGCCAGCGTGCCAGTCGCCAATCGCATGCATAGGGCCAGCGTGCCAGTCGCCAATCGCATGCAGCCATAGGGCCAGCGTGCCAGTCGCTAATCGCATGCAGCCATAGGGCCCGTGCCAATCGTAGGCGGCGAGACCGAATCAGCGCGGGCGGATGTCTGGTGAGTAAGTCGGAGCAGGGACGACTCGATCAGTCGTTGATGATCGCGACGGGAACCGACTTGATGTCAGCTTCTTTTGCTTTCGCGGCGGCAAGCATTGACTTGCCCTTCGCGATAGCGGGCTGCACCGCTGCCGGAGCGCCCACCATACCGATGACGGCTTCTCGGGCTGCGTTGATGGCGCGGTTTGGGAAGATTCCCAGGTACAGCGTAAGAATCGCGGTCATGATGAGCGCAAATTTGGCACCGGAATGCTCAAGTGCATACACGTCTTCGGTGGCTGGCTTCATGTAGAGAAATACCAGTACTTTCAGATAATAGTAGACGCCTGCAACACTGGTCATGATCGCGACGACAGCCAACGCGATGAAAACGTTTTCACCGGTTTGGACGCCCACGTCGATGGCAGCGCGGAAGACGTAAAGTTTGGCAAGGAATCCCGCGGTAGGCGGAATACCCGCGCTTGAAAGCATTGATACTGTCAACACAGCGCCAATCACGGGGTATTTCAACCCGAGTCCCGCAAGGTGTTCGTAGGTCTCGACCTGACCAGCCTTACGCGAGAAGTACGACAGGGCGCCGAAGGCACCGAGCGTTCCGAACGAGTAGGACAAGATGTAGAAGAGCGCCGCATCGTTGTAGAGATAAAATGCTTCGCGGCTGTTCGCGGCGACCACTCCAACCAGAATATAGCCAGCGTGTGCAATCGACGAGTACGCCAACATGCGTTTGACGTTGGTTTGGGTGATGGCGACAAGATTGCCGATGATCACACTGCCGAACGCCATGACGAGCAGAAGGTCGATCCAGCCATAGCCAAAAAATCCGCCACGAATCGAAGGTTCATAAAAGGCGACCACGCCGACTCGGATGATTGCGGCGATCGCGGCTGCTTTCACGCCGGTAGCCATGAAGCCCACTGCTGGTGTTGGCGATCCGGTGTAGACGTCTGGAGCCCACATGTGGAACGGGAACGCGGCGAGTTTGAAGCCGAGCCCTGAGAGGACCAACAAGACTGCCATCAGCGCGATGCCGTGGGTGGACCCAGCGGTTTCAGCCGAGGCCAAAGTCGACAAGCCGGTCGCTACCATTTCGAGGTTTGTGCTGCCTGTGAGGCCGTAGATGAGCGCGATACCATAGAGCATGAACGTCGTCGAAAAAGCTCCGAGAATGAAATACTTCAGACCGGCTTCGGCACCACGAGGTTCACGACGAAGGAATGCGGCGACGCAATAAACGGGAATCGACATCACCTCGAGGGCGATGAAGATGGTCAAGAGGTCGGCGGCACTGGCCATGAAAATCATGCCCAGGACCCCGAAGAGCAGCAGCATGTAGTATTCGCTGCGGTCCATCCCTTGGGATTGGAGGTATCTGGGGCTCATCAACACGGCCAAGATGCCCACGCTGCACGACAGTGCGGCGAAGAAAAGGCCGAATTTGTCCGCATACAACATGCCATGAAAGACAGGCGTCGACAGCGTGTCTCCCCATAACATCCAACATGACAGAATCGACGCAGCCATGCCGATGGCACTGACGTAGGCCATGTAATCACGGGTCGTTTCATTTCGATGGAAAACATCGAGTATGATCACGATCAACGCGGTCAGGGCGATAATGGCGCCAGGAATCACAGCAACGTATTCGGCAGCCGAAGGCGGCGTCAGGATTGCGATGAGGCCCGGGATATTCACTAAGTTCAACATGCTCGAACTCTCCAAATCACTTCACTCACTTACTTACCTTCAGGTGTGCCACCGACGATGGGTCCGGTAGGCAGGTAACTCGAAGGCATATCCTCAACAACAACCGATCCCTTCGCGGTGACCCGCGCATCCATGTACTGGAGGAATTGGTGAACTGAGGGCTCCATGCGGCCAAGGAAAAACTTCGGATAGACTCCCATAAACACTGCCATCAAGACGATGGGAGCAAGGTAGAGAATCTCTCGTGAGTCCAGGTCTTTGAGTTTTTCGTTTTCTGGGTTGGTGAGGGGACCGAACATTACGCGTCGGTACATCCACAACAGATAACCTGCGGCAAAAATAACGCCGCTGGCTGCTACCGCCGCGAAGAAGTATGCGGTGATTTCACCGCCTGCTTGCTGGGCGTCGGGCATTGGGAAGAATGGTGCTTCCATGAACGTCCACGCGCCATCATTGACGGCAAAAACGTGAGCGTTATCAAACCAGAGGAAGTGTGACTGCGAGGTCCCGATGATGGCCAGGAATTCACCCACGAAACCATTCAAACCAGGAAGTCCAACCGAGGCAAAGATAAGAATCATAAACATCGTCGCGAAAATAGGCATCTTCGCGGCAATACCGCCAAAGTCTTTGATTTTTTTGGTGTGACGTCGTTCGTAGAGGATGCCCACGCAAAGGAAGAGACCGCCTGTGGCGATACCGTGCGCGAGCATGATGAAGAGCCCGCCCTGAATGCCCTGGGGGGTCATCGCGACCAAGCCCAATACACAGAATCCCAGGTGGCTCACCGATGAGTAAGCGACGAGTTTCTTCACGTCGTCTTGCACCAGCGACACGATGGCGCCGTAGACGATACCGATTGCAGCGAGGACGGCGATATAAGGTGCAAACGTCTTAAAAGCGTCTGGGAACAAGGGGAACGCATAGCGAAGCAAACCGTAGGTTCCCATCTTCAAAAGCACGGCGGCCAAGATGACCGAACCTGCCGTAGGCGCCTGAACGTGGGCGAGCGGCAACCAGGTATGGAACGGGAAGAGCGGAACCTTGATGGCAAAGGCCAGGAAAAACGCTCCAAAGAGGAAGAGTTGTTCCTTGTAGCTGAGCTGTACCGACAACATGTCACTGAACAAGAAGCTGTGCTGTCCACCGCCAATATTGGTGTGGAAATAGATGTAGAGGATGGCGATGAGCATCAAGACGCTGCCGACCATCGTGTAGATGAAGAACTTCACAGCGGCTTTGACGCGGTCTTCCCCACCCCAGATTCCAATGATGAAATACATCGGAATCAGCATCATTTCCCAGAACACGTAGAAAAGGAAAACATCGAGGGATACGAGCGCGCCGATCATGCCTCCTTCGAGCAGGAGGAGGGCGATCATGTATTCTTTGACGTTCTTGTCGACCGCACTAAACGTGGACAACACCGCGATCGGCATCATGAACGTGGTGAGCATGACGAGCCAAAGCGAAATTCCATCGATGCCCATGGCATAATGAATTCCGAGCGACGAAATCCAATCGACGGGGCCTTCGACCATTTGGAATGTGAACGCCTGTCCCTGCGCGACAGGGATCGTCGCATCAAACATGAGCATCATCGGGATGCTCAGTCCAAAGAGGATGAGGGTGCCGATGAGGGCTCCACTACGATGAACGCTGACCTGCTCCCGTGGCACGAACATCAGCGCGATCGCGAAGAGTACGGGCGCAAACGTGAGCAGTGTAAGCCATGGAGTCGCACCGAGGCTCGTCAGCGGTGCTGCGAGAATCGGTAACGAGGTCAGGAGTTGGGTCATTGAGTTCAACATTAAAAATTCTCCTCTACCCGTCTCAAACCAACACGAGGGTCATAAATGCCACCGTGATGGCGAGCACAAGGTAGACAGCGTACTTCTGGACGTCACCGCCCTGAAGGTGTCTCAAAATCTCACCAAACGATCTGGCCATAAAACCGGTTCCGTCGACCATGAGACCATCGATGATCTTCTGGTCTGCTTCGTAACTAGCCTTACCGGCATTGATGGTCCCGCGAACGAAGAGGAAGTTGTAGACTTCGTCGACGTAATACTTGTTCATCAAAGTTGTGTGCAGGGTTCGGTACTTCTCGGCGGCGCCACGCGCGAACGAGGGGCGCTTGAGGTAAATGACGTAGGCAATAAAGATCCCGGCAAGGGCGAGGGCGGAGCCTCCGACAGCCGAGAAGATCTCGTATTGTGCGTACTCAGCACCAAACTTATTTGCCACTCGGTACTTGGTCGAAAGCTCGAAGACCGGCGCGAGCCAGTGTTCGAAGGCCAGCATGAAATGCTCGGTCGATTCAGGCACATGGTGTGCGATGAAATGTGGCCAGCCTGTCCATCCACCGATGATCGACAAGGTCGCGAGCACTGAAAGTGGAATCGTGATGGCCATCGGCGATTCGTGCAGGTGTTCCTTGGTGTGGTCATCTGCGCGGCATTCGCCTTCGAAAGTCAGGAAGTAGAGACGGAACATGTAGAATGCGGTCATGGCCGCCGTGGCGAAGCCCAGGAGAGCGACAAGTCCGTAAATGATCTTCCATGGCATCATCACTTGGAGCGGTGCGCCTTGGGCGATGGCGGGAACGACCCGTGCCGTTAGGAAATCAACATCTGGCAGACCGGTGAAGATACCTGCGATTTGTCCGATATGAACGTTGCTGACGGCGCTCCAAAGAATCAGGTCTTTCGAGAAAAATCCTGCGGCGATGAAGGGCACACCGGCGATCGCAACACAGCCAATCAGGAAGGTCAGTCGCGTAACGGGCATGTACTTCTTAAGACCACCCATCTTGCGGATATCTTGTTCGCCGCCCATGGCGTGAATCACAGAACCTGAACCCAAAAAGAGCAGGGCCTTGAAGAAGGCGTGCGTCATAAGGTGGAACACTGCTCCAACAAACGATCCGCAGCCAATGGCAAGGAACATATAACCGAGCTGTGACACGGTAGAATAAGCGAGAACTTTTTTGATGTCGGTCTGCACGAACGCGATGGTTGCGGCGAAAAACGCCGTCAATGCACCCACAAGAGCGATGACCGCCATGGCTTCCCACGACATGGTGACGAGTCCGTTCAGACGGGAAAGTAGGAAAACGCCCGAGGTCACCATGGTCGCCGCATGAATCAATGCGGAAACAGGTGTTGGGCCGGCCATCGCGTCTGGAAGCCATGTGTAGAGCGGAATCTGTGCGCTCTTGCCGGTGCAACCAACGAAGATCAGGAGAACGGCTGGAATCGCGATCGGGGCCAGTTTAGCCGCGCCGGCAGTCGAGGCGAGCATCGTGTTGATTTCGAGATAATCGAAGGTGCCGGTCTCTGTGTAGAGAAGCAGGATGCCCAGAATGAAAGCGAAGTCACCGATACGGTTGACGATGAATGCTTTTTGTCCCGCGGCGGCTTTTTCGTCGTCGGAGTACCAGAATCCAATCAACAGGTAGGAGCACGCGCCGACGCCTTCCCAACCGATGAAGGTCACGAGCATGTTTTTGCCCAGGACCAACAACAACATCGCGAATACGAATATGTTCAAGTAGGCGAAGTATCTCCACTTTGCGGGATCTTCTTTCATGTAACTTGTGGAGTACAAATGGATCAGGAAGCCCACGCCGGTGATGACGAGAATCATCACGGACGAGAGTGGATCCAAGAGGAACGCGAGGTCGAGGTGCAAGCTGCCGGTGTGGATCCACTCGTACACTGTGTAGGTGACGTGTGGCTGTCCGCTTTCGTGAAAGACGATGACCGACATGATGGCGGTGAAGAACGAGGCCAACATCGCACCGGTGGCGATGAAGTCGACCCAGTTCTTGGGAAGCTTGGCGCCAATGAGACCGTTGATCAATGCTCCGATCAACGGAAACAAAACGATCAGGCCAAGATAATAGAAATCATTCGACAACATGCGAGTACCTGGCGCAGTAGAATGAGCCTGCGGGGCCCTTCGTCACAGTCTCAGCTCGTGAGCTGAGTCAACGTTGACCGACCGATAATGGCGGAAAAGATGAAGAATCAAGGCAAGGCCAACGGCAGCTTCAGCTGCAGCGACGGCCATGACAAAAAATGCAAAGACGTGTCCGTCCAAGTCGATTCGATATTTGCTGAAGGCGATGAACGTAAGGTTCACTGAATTCAACATGAGTTCGATGCACATAAACACCGTGATTGCATTCCGGCGTACCAGAACGCCCGCCATACCCACAAAAAATGTGATGGCGGCCAAGATGAGGTAATGCGTGATGGTAATCATAGGTGTCTCAGAGTCGTTTCTTAGCGATGACCACAGCCCCGACGATTGCACCCAAGAGCATTAAAGCTGTGAGTTCAAAGGGCACGACAAAACGGTTAACCAGCAAGAGGCTCATGGGCTCGGCTGTTCCAAACGATGCAGGCTCGGGATGTTCAGGAGTGCCGCCGCTCAACATGGTTGGGACCACGGTGGGTGCGCTTGGATCGACGGGACGATACTTGCCGTCCGATGATTTCGCCGTTCCAGCTGACCACTTCGAAACCTTGGACTTGAATCCTTGCTCAAGCGACGCTTCGTCGAGCGCACCGTAAAGTCCTGGGACTCGAGATGGCACAGCAACAAGTGTGTCCTCGGTGGTTCCGACGGTCGCAGCTTGGACTGCGTTCATGTCGACGATTTTGTTCAAAGCGGTTCCCATCATGACCATCAGAGACATGCTCAGAATGATGGCGACCGCATGATGGGTTCGGACGGTAATGAGTTCGTGTTCTTCGCGTAGATTCAGCAGCATGATGATGAACATGAACAGAACCATGATGGCTCCGCCGTACACCAATATCTGGATGATCGCCATGAAGTGCGCCGAGAGCAGCACGTAGAGGCCGGCAAAAAAGAAGAAGTCGAGGATGAGCGCAATCGCACTGTAAAGCGGAATACGGGCTACAACGACCGCAACGCTCGATAGGATTGCACCGGCTGCGAAGATGTAGAAAAAGATTGTTGTTGCGTCCATGGACACTCCCAGTGGCCCGACAGAAATAGAGGGCCGCAAACCGTGCAGATTCCCACTGCACGTGGGTTTGCGGCGCCCACACACTCAGCCGAAAGCTGAGGTCAATTATCTCATTTTATACTGAAGGTAAAGGTTCAACTCAGGCATCAGCCTGGTGTGTTTGTGCCCGTGCCTTGCTTGTCTTCGCGTTCGAACCGCGAATCGACCACGCAGGGTGAGGGCAACATTGAAGCTTCACGTGTTCTTCGAATTCCGCACGGAAGGTCTCCAGATAACTTCGAACTGGAATTGAGATCGAATCACCCAAGGCGCAGATCGTGTTTCCTTCGATGTTATCGACGACATCCATCAAGAGATCCACGTCTTCCATCCGACCATGACCGGCCTCGAGTGCGCCCAAGACTTTTGCGGCCCAACCCGATCCCTCGCGGCAAGGTGTGCACTGACCGCAAGATTCATGATGATAAAAGTGTGCGAGTCGAGACGCGATCCGAACCATACATACGGTCTGATCCATGAACGTGATGCATGCGGTGCCCATGGAGCTGCCTGCTTCGCGCATGGTTTCAAATCCCATCTGTGCGTCCAGTGCGCTTGGTAACATGACCTTGCACGAGGATCCGCCTGGGATAAACGCTTTGAGTTCCGAGCCGTCGAGCATTCCGCCGCCGTACTCTTCGAGCAGCTCGCGAACGGTGATTCCGCTTGGGGCTTCGTAGACGCCAGGGCGTTTGATGTGGCCGCTCAATCCGTAGAGTTTTGGGCCGCCGTTTTTCTCGATGCCAAGTGCCGCCCAGTGTTCGCCACCCCGTTCGATGATGAACGGGATCGAGGCGATCGTTTCGACATTATTGACGAGTGTCGGTGCACCAAAAGCGCCTACGACAGCGGGGAAGGGCGGCTTAAGTCGGGGTTGACCGGGCTTGCCTTCAAGTCCCTCGATCATGCCGGTTTCTTCGCCGCAGATATAAGCGCCCGCACTGGGGTGAACGTGGAGATCGAAGTCAAAATCTTTGCCCAAGATCTTTGTACCCAGATAACCCTTAGCGTAGGCCTCTTTGATGGCGGCTTCGAGTCGGCGAATGGCGACCTGAAGTTCCCCGCGAACGTAGATGTAGCCGTAGCGAAGGCCCAGCGTCCATGCCGTGATGATGCAGCCCTCGATCAATCGATGAGGGTCGAGTTCCATCAGATAACGGTCTTTGAACGTTCCGGGTTCTCCCTCGTCACCATTGATCGTGAGGTATTTGGGGAGGTTGGATTCTTTGGGCATGAAGCCCCATTTGACTCCCGTAGGGAATCCGGCCCCACCGCGTCCACGCAGGTTCGACTTCTTGACTTCGTCAATGATCGCCTGGGACTCAAGTGTCACCGCTTTCTTAAGCGCTGCGTAGCCACCGCCGCCTTCGTAGACCGAAATGGTGTGGGCGTTCTCGACGCTAAAATTGCGACTCAGAAAGAGCTCTTCCATGGGATTCCTCAGTGCATTTTGCGGGGATCAGGTAGGCTTTCGATGCGTTCGTTCAACTTGGCGAGAACGGCATCAAGTGCGGCATCAGAATCCAAGTTTTCGAAGTACGCGATATCGCCGAGCGAATCCGTGACCTGAAACATTGGAGCGGAGCCGCATGAGGCGAGGCATTCTGCTTCAGCCAGGGTGTAGTGCCCGTCTGTGGTGGTTTCGCCTGCGCGGATGCCAAGTCGATCCTCAAGCTTCTCGAGCAGTTCGTAACCACCCCGAAACGCGCAAGACAAGGTCGTGCAGACCTGAATATGGCAACGTCCCACCGGTTGTTTATTGTACATCGTGTAGAACGTGGCAGTCGTCAGCACCTTTGAAGGTGACAATTCAAGCCGCGAAGCGACGTAATCCATGACTTCCACGGAGATCCAACCGAAGTCTTTCTGAGCCAGAAAGAGGGTCGGCAGAAGAGCGGCGTGCCGCGTTGGGTAACGCGAAATGAGTTCGATGAACTCTGTTTCGGTCCCAGGAGAGAACTGAAGCGCCATGATTCAACCCGTTCGTTGGAGCGACCGCATCATCAGAATTGATGCGGGCGGAAGCTAAATCAGTCGTCATCACGTGTCAAGACGACCGGCTTCCACCTTCTTGCCGGATTCGAGGCTGGCAGTTCCGAGAGAGGTGCGCCGTCGGTCGGACTGTCGATTCGGGCGGTTAGCAAGTGGGCGCTTCCCAACGTGCCGCAGCGCGACAAAATACGCAGCAGGCCCTCGATGCACCCATTGACAGAAACGTGGCCAGGCGGTGCGACCAGATGGGCCGCGTTCACCGACGCATAAAATCCGCGTCCTGAGGCGTCTCGAAAGGTGACCCGCGAGATGTCCAGAATTGGAGCCCAGGGAGAGTCCTTGGACTCTTCCGAAAGCACCTGCGAGGAGATCACAAAGAAGCGCTCTCCCCAGCCACGAAACACAAATTCCTGGTCGAAGTTTTGGACGAGTGTGTCAGCGACGTGTCTAAGGACGGTGCGTCCGCATGCTTCGCCGTGTTTGGCTCGGAGTTCAGCGAAATTACAGACTTCAAATCCGGCAAACGAGACCTGTTGTTCGGCTCCAAGTGCCTCGTAGACCTGTTTCAACGCCGCTTTGAAGCCGCTGATGTGTTGGACACCAGTGAGGTTATCGCGGTGTGTGATTTGTGCCCGCAGCCGTCTGAGTTCCACCAGATGCCTGATTCGTCGTTGGACTTCCATCATGACCCACGGAAGTGCGATCACGTCGTCTCCACCGGCGCGGAACGCCTCGGATCGTGTGATGTGGTCTGCATGATCTGCGAGGAAAATGATTGGAATGCTTGAGCCATGCGCGGCTCGCAGCGATCGGCAGAGATCAAAGCCGCTGACCTTGGCGTAGGATGGCGATAGGACGACTGCATCAACGGTCGCTTCCGAGACAAATCGTAGAAGGCGAGTGGGTTCTTCGAGAAGAACGGCCCGGCCACCCATGCGTTCCACGGCTTCGATCACTTCGGAATACGCTCCATCTTCATCGACGAGGAGGATGCGTGGGGCTTTTAGCGCCACGGCATGAGCTGCAGTGATCAAGGCCGTAGCGGTGGTGGTGAGCGGCACATCGGCGTCAAATGCGGCTTCGATTTCGTACGCCAGATGTCGGTCGACTGGGCGCCCATGGCGCCCTAGTAGGGCAACGGTCGGGCTCAACCCCGGCAGAATCTGGCGCAACAAGACCAGAGTTTCTCGGGTCTGGCGGTCGTTCTCGTCGAAAACAGCGACCACATGTGGCGCGAGCAGTTCACAGGCCGGTACCAAGGAATCCCGGTGGACGACATGGCTGACGGTTGCGTGGGGCTCCAACATTTCACGAAACCTGGGCACACGTTCGTCACGGCCACACAACATAATGCGTGCCTGCGCCGGATCGCGATCGCCGACCAGTGCCTTGAGTTGCGAGATAAAGGCCCTGACGTCATCTTCACTTGGTGGGTGGTCATCGGTTACGACCGAAGCCATCTCGCGTGTGGGCGGGCCAAGATTTAGGGCGGCCAAGAGTTCGTGGGTGTCGCGCAGGCTCTTGACGACATCCAGGGTCGAGTTTACGTCGTCGAGTGCCTTTTCAAGGTCGTCGAGTGTGACTCTGAAGGCGTCGATCTTGCCGTTGGTCTTTCGTGGTTTGGAGGCATGGGTCGTGAGTTGTCGACTGACGGCGTCGCCCAGAACATGACCACGCACATCACGAGTCAGCCATAATCCGTTCATGGGATCTTGCGGTTGTTCGTCGGACAAATGAACCAATCCGCCGCGGATACCGGCTTCTTTGAGCCACTTTAAGAGTGGGGCGACGTGAGGGTCGTTTGGAGCATGGTCGACGACGATAACGTCGGCTTTGATCCCCAATGATTGATCCCTGACCTCGTCGATCGAATGACACGAAATCGGTTCAACGTCCAAAGCGCGTGCCACCGATTTGGTGAGACGATCGCGCGACGTGGCGTCGCTCGAAAAGACCAGTATTCGCGGCGAGTCCAGGTTCACAGGCGTCTCGCAGAAACCAGATTGAAATAAAATCGTTCTCGACCGATGCGTTGAAACCCAACACTTCGATAGAGGATCGATGCTGGCGTATTGCCTTGATAGGCCTCAAGATCCACGCCGAAAATCCCGTTGTCTTCGGCCCAATCGAGCAAGACTTCGACCAGAAGCCGGCCTAATCCAAGTCGTCTAGCAGCAGGATCGACGTATAGTTCTTCGATCCAAATCGACGGTCCGCCGAATTTCAACGACCACGATCGAATCCCGAGAATCACCCCAATGGGGGCTCCATCGGGGGTCAATCGAGCGACCCACATGACACATCGGCCATTTGGATCGAGCGACTGTTCCACGACTTCGCTGGCGAGGATGTTCAGATCCTGGGCTGCGGGCGTCATGCCGAGATTTGCCATATCCTGTTGAAACAACAGGCTGATGGCGAGGGCATCGCTAGATACCGGATGTTCGACAACAACTTGACCCATCTTAATTGCCCTATTCTGAAATGATCCTCGCAGAGTCCAGCCTGCCAGCGAACTGGTCAGACGAAAAGGTAAGATTCAAAGTTCGTGGACAACGGGGACAACAACCGGCTTTTTATCCGAGCGTTTTCGGAAAAATCGTCGAATGGAAGTTCGAAGGCTTTCCTGCACCTCGCCCAGGTCTTGTCTGGCTTGTGGCGACATTTGGTCGAGCTGTTCACGGGCGTATTTTGCCGCTTCAGCCAACCTTCGGTCGGTTTCATCGCCGATAGGCAGGAAGCCGTGATGCAGGAGTCGAGGGCCATCGGAGATATTGCCGTTACTGCCGTCCAAAATGAGGAAAGCAACGATGATTCCCGAGGCCGCAAGTCGCATACGATCGCGGATTTGGATGTCGTCGATATCGCCAACGGCTTTGCCGTCGATGGCGACGCGTCCGATCGGAACCCGTCCCACAACCTTTGCGGATCCTTTGGTGAACTCGAGGATGTCGCCATCGTCGATGACCATCGGGATGCTCTTGGTGACCTGCCGTGCGAGTTCTCCGTGTGCCTGTCGGACCCGGAAATCACCGTGCATGGGGACCATGTAGCGTGGTTTGGTCAAGTTCAGGAGAAGTTTGATCTCTTCACGTTGCGAATGGCCCGACGCGTGGACGGGTTGGTGTTTCGACGTGATAACGGTCACGTCTTTGCGCGAAAGCGCGTCGAGCATGCGGTAGATGCCTGTCTCGTTACCGGGGATCACACGTGCGCTGAAGACCACGGTGTCGGTGTCCTTTAGCTTAACGATATTATGATCGTCGTGAGCCATGCGGGTCAGCGATGAGCGTGGCTCTGCTTGAGACCCTGTGCACAGAATCACCAAATCATCATCTTTGGTCCGGTTGATTTCATCGGGTTTGATGAGCACCGAGCCCTTGGGGAGATCCAACATGCCGAGTTCGCTGGCGAGCTCGTAGTTTCGTTCAAGGCTTCGCCCGAGAAGGCAGACCTTGCGCCCGTGCTTGACCGCCGAATGAAGGACGCCAGCCACCCGATGAAGATTGCTTGAGAACAAGGCGATGATGACACGACCAGACGCGTTCTTGATGACGTTAGCCAACGCGATTTGCACGTCGGCTTCGGAGCCGGACATGCCGGGAACGTCAACATTTGTGCTGTCGCCAAGCAGTGCGAGCACGCCCTCGTCTCCGAGTCTGGCGAAGGTGGCCAAATCCATGACGGGCTCACCGATCGGAGTCTGATCGAGCTTCCAGTCACCAGTGAAGATCAATCGTCCAACCGGCGTATCGATTTTCACGCTCATGGCGCCGGGGATGCTGTGGTTGACGTGAATGAATTCAAGATTGAAGGGGCCGAGGCGCATGGTGTCGCCGGGCTGGACTTCAAAGTACGCGACGTCTTCAACGTCGTACTCTTGAAGCTTTCTCTTGATCATCGCCAGGGTCAGTTTGCCGCCGACAATCGGCACATCGACTTCTTCGAGTAGGAAGGGAAGTCCACCGATATGGTCTTCGTGGCCGTGCGTGAGCACAACAGCTTCCAGTCGTTCGATATTATCCAGGAGCCACGTGTAATCGGGGATGATGTAATCAATCCCGAAATTTGGGGTGTCTGGGAAGGTGAGACCGCAGTCTAGAAGGAGCAAAGAATCGTTGCATTCGATGACGCAGCAATTCATGCCAAATTGATTAAGTCCTCCGAGTGGAATCACTCGTAGGTAATCACTATTTTCGTTCATAAGTATCCGAGGTGGTCCAAATCAGGACCGAGAGGGGGTCCGAGCGCCATTGTCTTTCTTACAATCTTGCGCTGGCACGGGTTGGTCAGGATTGAGCCAGACCGGAATATCGGCGGCTTCCCTGCAAGGCTCAGGCTCGGGTTCACACCAGAGGCACTGAGAAGGCTGATCGAGGGTTTCCACCGGTACCAAATCAAGGTCAGCCTTTGGCTCGACCCACGCTCTGGGCGTGAGCACCAACGCCATCATGAAGATGGTGAAGGCGAGGGCTCGACTGACGTGTATGTGATGAGTACGTAACATGACCAACCTGCATAACTTCAAAGAGCATAGCGAACTTAGGCACATGCGGAAAGAGGCTGAAGGAATAAATGATAACAAAGGGATTTCGGATGCAATGCGTCGTGTAAATGGGCTACATTGCGGGCCAATAGAGAGATAACTGACTTAACTGGGGTTAGAATGGCGCCGGACGAACGTTTGAAGATCGTACATTTTCTCTTCGCGGCAGCATGGGCCGACGGGGAACTCGCGCAGGAAGAAGGCGATATTTTGGCCACTTTGCTGTCCACGATTGAGCTGGAAGCTGGCGAATTGGATCGAGTTCAAGAGTGGTTTTCCACGGCTCCGCCGGCGCCTGACTGGTCGTCGTTGAGTCAGGACCCGGAGACAAGTGAGGCGGTTGTCCGCCAAGCTTTGGTGCTTGCGGGGGCGGACCTCACTTATTCGCTCGATGAAATTCAGTTTTTGGAGCGGCTGCGAAAGCTCGCCGGACTCGATGATGCTCGCTTTCATACGATGTGGCGAGAAGTCGAAGAGCTGTTGGTGCAGGGCCGCAGGGGCAACTAATTCTTGGAACGATTGAATGTTAACTGTCTATCTGGCGTGTCTGATTTTTGGTGGGGTCTTTGTCGGTCTCTCAGTCTTTTCGGGGCTGGGCGGCAATGATTTTGACAAGGATTTCGACAAGGAAATCGAATTCGACAAAGAGATCGAGTTTGATGGGACCGCTGAGTTCGAGGGTGATGCCGACCTCGACGGTGATGTCGATCTTGATGGTGACGCGGATTTAGATGGGGATGCCGATCTAGATGGCGATGCCGAGCTTGATGGTGAGGCTGACATTCATGGCCACATAGATGGCGCGTTGATTCACGGTCAACAAGACATCGAGTTACGCAAGGTCAAACGCTATAATCCGTTTTTGAGTTTCAAGTTCTATACGTTTTCGACTGCTTTTTTCGGCCTGACAGGGACGGTGTTGACCTTCCTTTGGGCGAATGTGTTTGTGGTGGCGGCGATTGCGGCATCGATGGGGTTATTCGCTGGCTTTGGCATCACCAAGTTTTTGCATTTTGCGGGCACGGGAGTCGGGGGCAGAGTGATGGCTCAGGATGATTTTCGAGGCGTTACGGGCATTGTGGTTCTGCCGATCAGCCCGGACCGCGCCGGCAGGGTACGTTATAAAATGAAAGGTCGGACGATGGAGATGATGGCATCGACCGATGGAGAGGACGTGTTACGAATTGGTAGCGAGTGCCTCGTGATTCAAATCGAAGACGGTGTGGCTCAAGTGATTTCGATGGACGAAACAACGACACGAGGGCAGGCCTAAGCCAGCCCCAGCATGTTAGGTGAAATATGGAAATACTCATTCCACTAGCGGTAATGGCGGTCGTCGCCATTTTGGCTGTGTTCATGTTGATCAAGAACTTCTTATTCGTGGGGCGACCCAACGAAGTTCTGATCTTCTCCGGACGCGACACGAAACTCAAAGACGGCTCCACTGTGGGCTACCGATTGATTCGGGGCGGTTGGGCCATCAAGTACCCCGTCGTCGAAACTGTCGACCGCATGGATTTGCGGGTGTTTCCGGTTCGAATCGATACGCGAGGCGCGTACTCGAAGGGCGGCATTCCTTTGAATGTGCATGCCATCGCAAATGTGAAGGTCGCCAGCGATGACGGCGTGATTCACAACGCGATCGAGCGATTCTTGGGCCGCAGCCGCGATGAAATCGTGCGCGTGGCTCAGGAGACCCTTGAAGGTAACCTTCGCGGGGTCTTGGCAACGCTGACACCAGAAGAAATCAATGAGAACCGTCTGCGTTTCTCGGAGCAGCTTGCGGAAGACGTTGAGCCTGACCTTGAGAAGCTTGGCCTTCATTTGGATACGCTCAAGATTCAGAATGTCAGCGATGATCGTGACTACCTTGATTCTCTTGGTCGTCGTCGTATCGCCGAAATCCTGAAGGTAGCCGAAATCGCTGAATCTGATTGCATGAAGCAAGCGGAAGAGGTCGAAGCGGAGTCGCAAGGACGTGGCGAGGTTGCTCGGCGAAATGCGCAGGCGCAGATCCAGAAAGAGCAGAATGAATTGCGTCATGTTGAGGCCGACCTTGAGCTTCTCGCGAAGTCGGAAGAGGAGCGAGCTGAGGCCCGCGCTTTGACCGCTCGCGCCGAAGCCGAGCAGGAGCTTCAACAAGTCCGAACTGAACTCGAAAAACTTCGTCTTCAGGCTGATGTGGTTATTCCTGCGGAGGCCAATAAGGTCGCTCGTGAGTTGATCGCAGCGGGTGAAGCGGCGGAGATCGCCGAGAAAGGTCGTGCGATGGCCGAAGTGCTTCGTATGACTGCGGATGCGTGGAAAGACGCGGGTGAAAATGCCTCTGACATCTTCGTGCTTCAGCGCCTTGATGTGATCATGAAGCGAGTTTCCGAGGCTGCCCAACAGGTCAGTGTGCGTGAAGTTGCACTGATTGACGGCGGCAGCGGGGAGACTCTTCCTAATTATGTTTCTTCGTTCCCCAAGATTGTCGCGAGTCTCTTCAACGAGATGCGCGACACCGTGGGTCTCGACATCGGTGGCGCGCTCAAAGGCCGCACCGATGGCGAAGAATCAAAGCAGTTGGCATCTGAGCAACCAGCAGGTCTGGGTGCGCTGACAGCCGACAAGAAAGAGAGCCTTGCTCGGGTCCTCGCTCAACGTAAACAAGACAGCGAAACTCGCTGAACGGAGATATACGATGGATATTTTTGTTGGACTCGGCCTTGGTGCCGTCGCTTTTATTATCGTTTTCTTCTTGGTCGTCGCGTTTATCGTGGCGAATAACCTGGTCGAGATCTGTCAGCCCAATGAAGTGCTCGTTTTCAGCGGCATGGGCGGCGAGAACGGCAAGGGCTACAAGATGCTCCATGGTGGGAAACAAGTTAGGATTCCGATTTTCCAGAAGCTCGATCGCATTGACGTGACGAATATCGTTATCGATATCAACATCACCAATGCTTATTCAAAGGGCGGCATCCCGCTTTCGCTCAAGGGCGTGGCAAACGTTAAAATTGGCAGCGAGGATCCTTATATCTCGAATGCCATCGAGCGCTTGCTCGGGATGAATCGCGAACACGTGAAGCAGATTGCCAAAGAGACACTCGAAGGCACGATGCGAGGCGTCTTGGCGACTCTCACACCGGAAGAGGTCAATAACGACCGGTTGAAGTTTGCGCAGTCGTTGCAAGAGGAAGCCGAGCATGACTTGACTCGTCTTGGTCTGGTTCTGGACAACCTCAAGATTCAGACGGTAACCGACGAAAAGGGTTATCTGGATTCGATCGGTCGTAAGCAGTCCGCGGAATTGATCATGACAAGCCGCATGGCTGAGGCTCAGAACCGCGCTGAGGCAACGGTTCAGGATGCCGAGAATCAGCTCAAGAAGGCGATCGCGAAAATCGGGGCTTTGAAGCGTATTGCCAAGGCCGACTCGGACCGTCGAGTTCTGGATGCGACGACCCGCGGTGAAGCTATGGTCGCTGAGGAACGTTCAAAGGCTGGTTCTGCGATTGTTCGAGCGAAATCAAATATCGATGTGCAGCGGGCTCGTCTGGAACAGGTCAAGCGTCAGCTTGCTGCCGACGTGATTCAACCTGCACAGGCGAAGAAGGCCGAGCTCGAAGCACAGGCGAAGGGTAATACTGCTCGGATTGTTGAAGACGGTCGCGCGACCGCCGAAGCGTTGCGAAGCCTTATCAACGTCTGGAAAGACGCTGGTGATGCGGCTCGCCCGATCTTCTTGGTGCAGCAGTTTGACGCCATCATGGACGCGATGTTGTCGACGATTCATGACATCAAGATCGATAAGATCACGGTGATCGATTCAGCCGTTCAAAATGCTGACCCAAGTCGTGGACTGCCGATGCGCGCAGCCAGCGGCGCAGAGCAAATCAAGCAGACGCTTGGATTGGATTTGCCCCGAGTGCTTCAGGGCATGGCAGCACTTCAAGAGAAGTAATGCCTCATCTTGGATGAGTCAGTTGATAAGATGAACTTTCGAAGAGGACACCCATGCGGTGTCCTTTTCGTTTGTAAGGGCCACTTGAATCCAGTTGGCGCGTACTTCGGTGGCATGAAGCATTGTGCCAGCTGTTGTGCCCCGGACCTTGCGTGTTGTTGCGAGCTCACTTGGGCCGTCCCGGAAGTCGGTGGCGGACTGCAGGAGCACCACTGCGTGGGTATTTGAAAGGGTTTCGCTCCAGGCCATCCATGTGATGTTCAGGACGATCCAGACCGCGCCAACGCTAAGAAGCTGCACTTTCAGGTCGCGTCCAGTGGCGCGCCAGAACACCAACATTCCGGCGAAAATCCAGAGCGTGAGCAGGCTGAGGTAGGGCAGGAGCCAAGGTGGGAGTTTCGCGGCGGCGCTCCACCAAAATAACGCGTCGTCACCCTCAATGACACGTCCTACTCGTGTGCTTTCGATCGCCTGCAGGCGCACGATCGATTTGATACGACCGAGTTCGTCTTTGATTCGAGAGTCTGAGGGATTCAAGAACGCAGCGCTTTCAAGATGCGCACGAGCTGGGCCCCATTTTTTCGCGCGGGCAAACGCGATGCCAGCGTTGAAGTGAGCCATCGGGTCTGAGGGGCTGGCGCTTTCTTCCCATGCCCGCCCAGCCGCTTCAAAATCACCGCTATCGTATTTTTCTTGGGGCGTGGCCGCAAAGGTCAACCCTGCACACAAAGATGAGGCGAGGATGATGATCAGCGAGCCTAGTGCCCGAATCGCGGGCTCGCGCAGGGCCGCTAGAGTGGCCAGAGCCCGTTCACGAAGAACTTTGATCTCGGGTTGCTCGTCTACCGGCGCAAACCGAGCTGATTCAATCACCGCTAACGTCGAACGGAATTCCTCAATGATCTTTGGATCGACCGCATGTTTTTGAAGCGCCGTGCTGATTGCCGCAACACTGGTACGGCCCGGGTCGACGAAGAATGCAGCGGCAATTGTCGTTTTGATGATGTCGGCGACGTCGTCGATTTTCGAGGCTTGTTGCAACGCCGCTTCACCTTGGTCCAGGCGTTCGCGCTGGTCGCGGATCGGCGCCCTGCGCGATTTCCATCGACGAATGGGCGCTTCAATCAGCGCTCCTAAGAGCAGCAACAGGCCTGCCGCAAAGGCTAGACGAAATGCGAGGGAATCACCGGCTCCACGAGAGCTGGCATCTGGAGGTTCATTCACGGGTTGGCCGAGGTTTACCAAAATCTCGGCGATCATCTCGTCCGCGGTCGCGCTGGTCGCATTTTGAGCCAGAGGAATGACGGCGGGACCTTCGGGGGCCAACACACCCTCACCAATCGAGAGCGTAATTGGGGCGGTTTTTCGGGATTGGTAAGTCGCGGTGAGCGGGTCGAAGAAGACCAGGGTCACGGGCGGCAAAACGAGGGTTCCTGGTTTGGTGGGGACGATGCTGTATTGGACTGTCTTGGAACCCACGACCAGATTTCCGCGGGTCGACTTCTGCAGATCTTCAGACGGTGGCTCTATTCGTGTGTTTTCGATGGCCGGGAGGGTGGGCACCTGAACACGGGTGATCAGGCCGGAGCCGGTCACTCGCAATCGAAAATTAATCGCCTGTCCAACTTTACCCGTATGAGAATCAACCAGCGCGGTGATGTCCCATTGCCCTACGTTGCCCTCGTAGAAGCCTTCTGGGGCATTGGGAGGCAAGGGCAGTACATCGAGGTCCAGGGTCGGGGATTCCACGGAGAATTCACGTGTGCGCGACAAGAATCCGCCGGTTGCGAGGGTGACTCCCATGGGGTCGATCGCCGCCTTTCCCGCGCGAAGAGGGAAGATCGCGTAATTACGCAATGTCGTCTTGTTCATGACTCGTCCACGAACAGGCACCGATTGGCGTTGGCCTGTGGACCGGTCGTTCAGGGATTCGACCCAGAAGGCATCCAGCGGTGGATCGGTGGCGGCACGAACTTGGGGCTCAAAGATCCGGGCGTCGTTGAAGATGGCGTAGCTCAGGTTCACCTGCTGGCCCACATAAGCCGATCCGCTGGGATCGCGGGTAGCCTCGACGTAGACTTGGTCGTTCTTTTGAGCGACCGCGCGTGGGACCTTTCCCGCTGCGACGACCTTAATCGTCGCCTTTTCGGGCCGCATATCGGAATCACCAACCTGGACCGTGGGTGGTTTGATGGTGAACGTTCCGGTGTCGCGACTTCTTAACGTCCACGAGATGGTAAGCACTCTTTGTGAGACGTTGTTGATCGTGATGAATTGTGGAAATTCGGTTCGCGCCAAGACCTCCAATGAACCGAATTCAGGGGCGGTCTTCAGTTGCAGATCACCGTTGCTGAACGTCGACATCGTAATGTCATATCGAAAGGGTTTGGCGACCTCGACCATCTCGGGTTGAATCGACGCCGAGACGCTATTCGAGCCCCGCTGCGCCTGGGCTGCTGTGGAAAAAAATACAAGCGCAAGTGCGATAAGGATTCGCATCACCAATCCTTGTCTATGAATCGATTTGGTTGCTCTTTGAGAGCTTTACGCATCTGAAAATTGTCGTCCGACGATTCGAGTGCCTTAAGAATATCGTCGATGCGCTGCATTTCGACGTCGGTGGGGTCGCCCTGGGCTTCACCTTCTTTTCCCTCTTGTTCATCTTTTTGTTCGTCGGCTTCATTCTCTGCGCCACCTTTTTCGCCTTCGTCGTCCGGTTTTTCTTCGGGCGCAGAGTCACCCTTATCGCCTTCTTTTTCCTCTTCGTCGCCGCCTTTCTTGTCTTCTGGCGGTGCGTCGTCCTGAGGTTTATTCGGCTCACCATCGTCTTTTTGTTCTTCCGATGGGTCTGATTCGTCGCCGGGCTTGTCTTGTTTGTCAGAATCTTCTTTCTGGTCGCCCTTGTCGTCGGAATCTCCCTGCGCGCCATCCAAAAGCACCAGGTGATAGAAATCGCTGTCACCCGAAACACGGACGATAACGGACTCTTCGGTTACGTCCTCCGCGACCAAAACCGACTCGAGTGGCACGGCGCCGGGGTCGGTTGCCATGGGGCGCATGCCGGCCTGAACGATTTGGTCACCGGTAGGACTCATGCGGTCGATACGGATCGCAGGTGCCACGGGATCGTCGGGGTTTGATGGAGTCGAAATCAGCGACAGGCCTAAATTCAGGCGTTTCTTTTTTGGATCGATGGGGACTTTGAAGAAGTCCGGGTCGTTGTCGCAAAGTCGGAGGTAGCGCGTGGTGGGTTGAGAGGCGTCCAATGCTGAAGCGGAGGCGGCATCGTCGTTGTCTTCGAGTCGATCGTCGCCGTCCGGACATGCCGCAAACTTGTATGTGGTCAGTGAGTATGGGCCTTGTTCTTTGTCGGTCTTAGGTTTGACGTGGATCAGGTATTTTCCCGGGTGGCGAGTGTCGCGTAGCCCGGCCGTGACAAGAGC
>Ga0100393_10001834_pt1 | contig 21026 bp, 8 predicted proteins | sample CryGeymeta201517_FD_81546 | JGI IMG/M metagenome (GOLD analysis project Ga0100393, IMG submission 81546) | Groundwater microbial communities from Crystal Geyser aquifers in Utah, USA - Crystal Geyser metaG 2015-17 | ecosystem: Environmental > Aquatic > Deep subsurface > Groundwater | place: USA... | reverse complement strand
TCTCTTGTCAAATCCGAATGCAACTTATGATTGTGCAGATACTATCTTTTCTCGCAAATTGTTTTGTTATTCTCCATCTTCCTCCTCGTCTGGCAAGGACAAACAGCTTTTACGACAAATACGACTACGACCGAATGCACCCGTCCGCAAAATTCCGACGCAACAAGCTGTTGCAGCCTACGATACAGCTACAACCTTCATTTCCAGGGGTCCTGAATTGATTGCTCATACCGAATGGCCCGATCGGCAATCCATTTGGGGAAGAGCGCTGCGACATCGAACGGCGTACAACACGAAAACTTCTTCCACCGACAATCGACCGAAACAACAAGTCTTTGAATATACAATTTATGCTAGACAAAAAGCAGCCAAGAAACATCCAGATCAATTATTTGATTTAACGAAACCATCACAATATCTTGGTGCACGGCAGGGTCTAGTGGGGGGTGACAACAAGTATGATGATGATAATGATGATGCAGAGGTAGCTGCCGCACCCCAACGTGCTAAATTAATTGAGTTTGGAAGTGGAAGTTCCAATAGCAAAGACAAGTTTGGTGCTCGCGAAACGTATTCCTATACCTATGATGATCCCCAAACAAGCAAACCAAATCTACTCCAACAACTTTTCCGACGAAGGAAACCATCCTTCACGACGATATCCAATTGTCAAGTACGGTATTCACGATACGGTGAAGGACCACCCTTTTTTGGTCCGGGACGTATCTGTACCTTGGAATTGCAAGGACGGCGTGTCGCAAGCATTGCTGAGATTCCACCTCTCACAGCATCCATTATTCGTAAGCGCATGTCCCCCGATCAATTTTTCAATCCTTCCACCTCCAATTGGAGATTACAGGGTGAAAAATCCTTGCAAGTGGCTCCTGCTAGTGATGAGCCAAAAGACTTTTGGTTGCCCGATATTGCCAAGGAGCAGGGAAAACTTGTTTGGACGAAAGTGAAGAATTTTTTTGAGCGATCTAGAGCATAGAATAAAAATGCCTACATGCAACCGCTTACTTTATAACATAATTCACAATATCGTATTTTGATGTCATTGTCTACCTATTGTTGTTGTACTCTTTGTCTCATTCCCAGCAATTCAACTTTCCAAGAGCTCTCTCGGCTACAGCTACACGGATCCTTCCGACATTAACGTGAACACTCACAAGTCGATTGTCGGTCAGAAATCTTGGCTAGAAGTTTTCATCGTGGATTTGTTGGTTGTCTATAAATGAAGTAGGGTGAGGGAGATGGCTGCTTGAAGATGAGAGAATTTGAATTGCTCGCGATTGGAACTTTTATTGGTTTACGATTTTCACGGCGCTCTTGTCTCGGCAGACAACACACACTACACTATACGTTGTACACAGCACCTTCATTCTCATTTTCCTTCCTACGACGCATTTTTATTTCATAGGAAGGGAAAAACCAGAATGTAAATATTAGAATTTTGTTTGCAACCACAATCAGCTTTTCTTCCTACAGACTTATATATCACTCTCTTTATTTCATCTCAAAGAAAAGCAAACCAGAATTCCATTTTCTGTATCTTGACTGCGACTATCATACATGCAAACGAAGTGATTGCTTTCATAGCAAACCTTCAGTAGCGGTTGTTTATATTTGCCGCTGATTGTTGCTACTGCAACTTCAACAGAACCGCCTTCCCATCTCCTTCCGTATGCACAATCATGTGTCAGAGTCTACAAAACTCACCAACCAGAGTATTTCGTGCAGCAGCGGCTTAAATTTTTCCACGGTTTTGTTCTTTCCACTTTAGCATTTCTTCCGTGACATTCATGGAAAAATCGTTTTGATCCTTCAAATCAGGATGAGGAGTAGTAGGAGCAGGAGGCTTCTTTTTGTCGTTACTTGTTGGCTTTTTCTTTGCATTTTGGGTTTTTGGATTGTAAGTGGCACGTCCACCAGTATCATCGTTATCGGAATCATCATCGCTCAAGTCAGAAAAATGTCCACTCTCATCCTCGCTTGCCGATGATACAAAAAATTCTTGAGACTGCATTTTGTGTTGGCCATCAGACTGGGCACGCCGCGGACGACTTGTTGATGGTCGCCGTGGAGAATCACCTTGTCCCTGTTTATTACATTCGTCGGTGGTGTTTCTACGAAAGAGTCGCATTTTAATTTTTTCATTCGAATCTGATTTTACTCTTCGAACAGGAACCGATGCCTGGTTGTTACCAACCGCAGACCGACGAAAGAGACTGCCTCGCCTGTGCGGGCTTAGCAATTCATCTTCATCTTCAGCTTCGTCTTCTTCATCGGATCCCAGACTACTGTGACGGCCACCGGTTACCCGAAGAGCATTGGATATCTTGCCCGTCATTCTTTTGAAAGTTTTGGAAACAGACGACGAATCCATTTCGCCTTCTTCTTCTTCGCTGGATAAACTATCCTCATCATCGCTGCCTTGCTTGTTTCGTTTTTTGAACTTCAACTTGTCGCTAAGTCTCTTGAGTGTCTCGGATGCCTTGGAGGCAACACTGGCCTTACTATTGACAGAATCATCGTCCGAGTCATCATCGTGATTGTTTGGGTTGAAGTTGCGAAGAACTTTTCCAAACAGACCCGGGCGTTGCTCGTCATCTTCCGAGTCATCATCGTCCTCGTCGCGGTACCCATACTGTACCACCATGGGTTTCTTCTTGCGACTGGAGCGCGGGTATCGGCCACCCTGCTGTCCAAGTGGCAATTCCATCGTTTCCCTGCAGACTAAAAGATTATTTTCCGCAAGCTCTGTTTTTTTGAATGAGCAGTACCTCGAATGTGTATGTTGAATCTAATATTTAGCTGTGATGGTGGTTGTAACATTCTCGTGAGAATTGAGCAACGACAGTACAGTACTTATTATTATTATTTGTTTAGTAGTAACTGAACTGGTCTACTTGACCTGCTGTAGACTACTGTACTAGTTAGTAGTAATACCTGGTAGTAGAGTCTTTTGTTAGTGCAGACATACTTACTACTACTTTAGTACCAGTACCTGGTACCAAGCAGAAACCAGTCATGACACTTGATATGTCAGAGTCACAAACAATAAGCTTTTGGTCTAATGAATTTGCAGTCTGTATTTTGACGTCATTCGGTACTAAATAATGTTTTATCAAAGCGTTTTTAACCAGAAAACTGCGTAGAGTTAATTAAAAAATCAACAATCAAAAAATATTAACAGTGTTCAGGAGACCTCTAGTAGACTACTGTACGTTGTATTGCAATGTACAAGCTATGCCAACGTACTTGAATCGAAGAGTTCACGGAGCTCCACTGCACAGCAGCCGATAGTAGTTCCCTGTGAATAACAACAGAAGCTATCAACTGCAACTGAGAAGACAACAACGTCCAGCATTAAATTATTGAGGGTGCATGTGCTGCTCTCTCTGTACAGATCTAGCTAGCTTGGCGGCGCGGCGTCACTAGAGCTCTGTTGCTCCCTAGGTACATTCCCATGCCAGGAAAAGGGAGCAAAAATCTGGTTGCCTAAAAGCAGCCACGCTTTAGCGTACTACGAGCAAAAAGAAGAAGTCCCCTTAACATTCTTCATATGACTCCAACAAACAGCAATTAGAAATAATACTGCCAGCGCAGGAAGTGTGCGCGGTGCTTGGCAGACAACGACCATGCGAAACAAGAAAAAGAAGGGGATCATGCGGTAAAAGCTTGGCATTCAAGAACGGTTCGATATCATCCAGGGGGATCCCGACCGACCTTCTCGTCCTCCTGTACAGCAAGCAGAACCTTCACAATATGCTCGCAAGACAACAAACCTAAATTGCATCCCGCACAGCACTGCCATTTATTTCGATTGCAACACAGTGGTGGCGCGCTTGGCTCCGCACGCAGAACAGGATGCTGTATGAGCCATCCTGCACTGACCTGTTCCGGGTGGGGGGGGGGGGGCTGCCAGCCAGCCAACAATGCCGGTTTCCATGCCTGATTCCTATCATCAAAGGAATCTGAGGGATTTTTAGGCCGGGCAAAGATGCTTTCTGTGGTACACACACGAAGAGTTGGACGCGTGTTTGCCAGAACCTAGTACTGGTAGTACTGGTAGTATTCGTAGAAGGAACGGAAAGGAGTGATCGAGTCGGGCCTGCTTGTACTGGTACTAGTTTAATACCAGGTACCAGGTAGGAGCAACAATACCAGTTCGTCCTCTGCTACGGTGATGTACATCATGAATTATGTGTAACGGGATAAGGTCATCGTTATAACTATTCCATAAATAGTTCATGATCCCTATTTAAGAACATTGTAAATCTAGTTTCCATATTAACTTTTAAAACCTAATCATGGTTGCATTGAAAAACCTAGTGAAATACTAGTAATCGTAATGTTCGACTTCGACAACATAGTGGACCTTGAGTCTAATTAAAAAATTAAGTTTTATGTTTAATGTCCGCCAAGTTCCATGCTGTTTTCGTTGTTAACTTCCAACTGGAAAGTCTTTTTTAAGTAGTCGAATCTAAAACAGTTCTTATTATGAAAAAAAATTACTGCGACCATCGAAGAGCTCTCAAGTCTCAAGTTACTCCCAGAAAGATTAATTTGGTACTCGTGATACCACAATACTCCAGTAAATTTTATTTTTTTACGTGGCGCATTATTCCAAACCACAGAGTGTGAAGGCATGGAATCAAGCACTACAATTTCCGCTCGACCGGCTGCTCCTCGGGTCCGATCGCACGATCCATCTGCCCGCACGGAGCTGATGACGAAAAACAATCAACCCTCGTTTCGTTTGCAATCTCTAGTGGGACGACACGCACATAATCAGCACGATCTTCAACAGGTCCCCAGGGCCAGCAAATCCAACAATTCTTCCTTTCGTATGCCCCGTCTCAACTCCTCTTCCAGGGTGGGATCTTCTTGGCACGTTTCGAGCAGCAGTTGCCTCCATTCCAGCAGTGTGAGTGGCAGCATTCCCGACTTTGGAGCATCCATTCGTATCACCGACCTCGACGATTCAAACATGCTGGAAGGATCTAGTGCCAGTATATTGGGGGGAGCATCGGCAGCGTCGAGTCGTTGGGGTCAGCAGTCGGTCAAATTTCGAGCCAGGAATTTCGTTTCTTCTCAGGATGCATCGCTCGAGGCACATTATCACGTGGGAGAGCTATTGGGCGAAGGTGGCTTTGGGGAAGTCTACCAGTGTACTCATATCCAATCTGGCGAAGAAAGAGCGGTCAAAGTCATTACCAAGCACGAAGACAACGACGAAGAAAATGAGAAATTGATTGCCGAATTTGATATCGTCAAAGATTTGGATCATCCCAATATTCTGCGCCTGTATGCACTGTACGAAAGTGACTCGCACTTTTTTCTCGTCACTGACTTGTACGCTGGGGGCGAACTCTACGATGAGCTCGAGGAATTTGGACGGTTCAATGAGGATGATGCTGCTCTTTTGATGAACAATGTCCTGAGCTGTCTCAACTACTGTCACCAAAAGAAGCTGGCACACAGAGATCTAAAGCCAGAAAATATTCTCTTGGAAGAAAACAAAAATTTTGAAGATCTTAAGATTATCGACTTTGGTTTGGCGGCTTACGGAGACCATTACACAGAATTAGAGGGGTCCACCTACTACATGTCACCACAAGTCATCGAGGGCAGTTACAATCACAAGTGCGATATCTGGAGTGTTGGGGTTATAGCCTATGTCTGCCTAGCAGGCTTTGCTCCATTTGACGGTGATGATGAACAAGACGTTGTTCAAAGTATACTTTGCGGGAGCGTCGATTTCGATGATGCCACTTGGGACGATGTGTCGGAAGATGCTATGGACTTCATTGCTTATTTATTGACGTATGAAGAGGAAAGCCGACCAACGGCCGGTGAAGCGCTCCAACATCCCTGGTTGCAGAGAGTCCGTCAAAAATATAACCGGGCCTGCTCCAAACGACGTGCATCCACCAAAATGTCTCTCGGCAATTTGCAAAATTTTAAAGCCAATTCCAAGTTGAAACAGTGTGTCTGCAGTCTTATCGCCTCCCAATTTTTGAAGAAGCAGGAAAAGGAAGAAATCGACACAGTCTTCCGAAGTCTCGATTACGATTGCGACGGCAGGTTGACCCGGGAAGATGTGGAAACATCCTACAAGGAATTCTTTGACACTACCCTGTCTGATGCGGATTTAGATTCCATGTTTGCCCAGGTGAATTTCTCAGGTTCTGGGGCCATTGAATATTCAGAGTTTGTCGTCGCTTCTTTAATGGAAAAGAATCTCATTGATGATTATAAGCTCATGGCCGCATTCAAAATATTCGACAAAGAAGATAAGGGTTATATCGACGCCGGCAATCTCAAAGAGGTTTTGGATTTGGACGATGATATGGACGGATACATTCTCAATGTCATTGTCAGGCAAGTTGACGACAATGGAGACGGAAAGATTTCTTTTGACGAGTTCAAAGACATGATGTTTAGCAACGCAGTGATCCCGCCGAAACCCAAATCCAGGGATCGACAAAGACGCAGAATCGACGCGTCCATGAGTCCGTCGGGTATAACACCTGTGGCAGGAAATGGTTCATCTTTGAGTGTCAATACAAGCTCTACGCCGCACAGTCTGCGTGACAGAGTCGTTACGAAAAGCAATCGAAGCACTTGCAGTAGCAATGTTTCGCTCCTATCGGGAGACTCCATCTCCCTTGCGTCCGTGGAAGAGGACTTGATGTCGGATGATAAGTCCTCCCTGCTGGATGAAAGCAGCCTGCGACCATTATCCAATGGGCGTCATCTGCCGCAACCCGACGAAATGAGTTTGAATAGTTGTTCCAACATGAGTTTTGCGCATGTGTATCACATGATCGACGAGAAGAACAAGCAACAGCAGCATGCTAGCTAGTAGCAGTGGCGAATGAGTATCAGCTTGGACGTAGATAGTTGAAGCTCAAATTACTTAGAATAAAAAATCTGTAAAAGTTATGGTGTTGTAGTAGCTTTTAATGGGTGTAGGGCGCCATTCTGGTTTACAGTACAGCTTTGGTTGACTGTTCGAGTATAGTATGGCAGCATCTAAATAATATAATATTATTATTTCTGAAGAACCATTCAAAAGTCGATCATTTGAATAATGGAACCACACGATCACCCGTCCCAATGCGACCTTCCTGAATGACTTTGGCGTACCATCCCCTCAATCCATCATCACGATCCAGTACTTCCAGGAAATTTTTGCATTTTTGTATCCGTTCTTTGGGACTCAGATCAGGTTGGTTGATGTAAGGCAATTTACATAGATTGGCACAAGGTTCCATGCGCTCGGTTATTTCTAAAATAACATTTGCTTCTTCTCTCGAACTGGTTCTGTCTATTATTGCTGATTGAAATTGATACTGCTGTCCCTTTTGGAAAAAGGTATAGTTGACTCCGTCCACACTAATATTTTCTCCAAAATCACCGATTTGAATATCTTGGTAGTACGAATAGGAATGTAACCAATGCAAGACATCGGTCGTCCATAATGAAACGGCTCGATCCGGTGTCGATTTTAAAGCAACGGTTCGGTAATGATTGTAGTCCTGTTGAACACCTTGTGCGGTCACCATGACTTGGTCCACAACAGCATCTTTTCGTGTGGTATAATTTGTACCCGAAGGTTTCGAATCCTTGTCTTTGAACGATCGATAAGCAACACGAATGACAGTTCCTTGGCGTTGCTCTTTCCCATCAACGTTCGTATTGCTGTTTTTGTGACTGTGTTTCGTTCGGTCGGCATACAATACCAAACGTCGCCACGACAGCTGCTGCTGCTGCTGCTGCAAGGATCGGCTTGTTGGTCGGTGATGAAGACAAATAATAATAGGATGATTTTCACTGGGCAACAGACCACCTACTGGTCTTGTTGGGCAAAAGATGATAGAGAGAGAACAAAAGAGAATAAAATTCACTTTGTTGGTCATGGTGTGGACGACTATTGGTATGATTAAAGAGGTAGATTAGTCGACTACTCGAGTAGTCCACTCGTACATGGTGGTGTACAATATAATACTACTACTAGAGTAGACCTACCTACTCCTCACATAATAATAATATTATTGCATTATTGCATCATTCTTTGGATTTGGAATTATTTCAATCTGGAATGTGGAGTAATCAAGCTGTCTTGGTTCTGATTGGCCACTTGGCATGACTAAAAATTTCTCTGAGTCCCATCAGACTCCTACTTGTAGGCAGAAAGACCGATTTTAATTAACAGTAGACTACTCTACCATGGTGGTGGTGGTAGAGTAGTAGTAGACTATATTGCTTCTTGTTGTTACTAACTTTGTGCGAGTACAGTACTACTACTCTCTCCAGCTACAGTAAACTCAATTATTAGCAGAGAACAACCACAGCAAGCAAACGACGAGCAGTCAAGTCAACACCAACTAGACTGCTGTAGAGGAGAATTTCTGCCGTACTGAATGATACAGCAAATGCCTTTCTTTTGATTGCAGCCATCATCATTCACTTGATCAGCATCCATCGCTCGCATGCCTTACACTACACGCTGATAACTGAAAGCCTTAAGAAAGAGAGAAGCAGGCACAAAATGGTAGAAATTTATGCCTTGGAAGAGGGATCTCGGTCTCTGCCTTCCATCTTGATTCCAATCGATCATGACGACGACACGGCAGCGGATATCGCAGCGGCTAAACACCAACAACGACGACAACAACGCCGACGACGTAGTAGTCGTAGTCGTCGTTCTACAAACAAGAGCCTTTTAATAAAGGAGTTGGATATGAGCGTTCATTCCTTAGAGAATTACGGTGGTGGAGGTGGTATCGGAAGTACGCCTAACATTCGAGCCAGCAACAATCAAACGGGGATTACTTTGGCCGACATTAAATGCAGTGTCCAAGCCGCCATCAAGTCTGATAAAGAAAAACGCCATAACCACCACCACCAGCAGCAGCAGCAGCGGCAGCAGGAGGACGAGGAAAAGCAGCAACAAAGCCGCATTCATACTACTGCAAGTTCAGGCACTGATTCGGGAAGCGTTTCCTTCACAGCAAGTATAAGCCCTTCTATCCGAGATGCCCTGCCATCTCCCCAACCAAGGTACAGATGCACTCCTTCTGTAGATAAGGTACAAGAAAAATCAGAGCGCCAGGCTCGACGCTTAAAAATCCGGAATCTTGCCGAGCTGAAGCACAGTGAAGGATCAACATCCTCTCGGTCACTGCAGTCATATCAGTCCACCCAGTCAGCCCGTGTTGCCCGCCAGGAACAAAAGAAAATGCTTCGTCTGAAGGAGGGAAAGATAAAAAAGAAGCGATCCAGTACGGAGACGGCAAAAACAAATCCGGTTCTTACTCCACCACGTACTCCAAGAACACCGTCTTCTCGTACTCGCAAATTATCCATGTCACGACTGGCTCATCGTGATGTTCACGGCGGCGATACACCCGAACGCAGCAGCAGTTGTTGTGTCCCCAAAAGTCCTGCCCGATTGAATCAGCATCTACGTCGACAAGAAGCTCGACGTCGCAAAAGTCACATTATTTCCTGTCACGATGATGGTGCATCGGTTGGGTCTGCTTCCATACGGTCTAGTCGATCATTGGAAAGTCGTAGTCTACGACGACGGGCCCCACGTCGGCCGATGAGTCCTTCGGTCGAAACTTCCCATCGTAACAACGACAGCAACAAGACACGTCGACACAGTGGTAGTCGTTCATCTCGTCAGCATTTGCCCTTTCAAGTTCCTATAACAGCACAAGATGGACAGAAGACCATGAGCTTTCAAGTCATTGCGGCTTCTTGTGCGAGCAATAAAACTGCTAATCACGTCACGACAACCAACAGTACGAGTGTCCAGGCCAAGTTGGCCATTCCCAGTCTTGGTGGCGGCGGCGATGACGATGGTATTTCCACCGCAATCACGACAACAACGACAACGATTCCTTCCATTACTATTACTACAACAACAACAACCACGGCATCGTCAAGACGCCGAAACTCTGCACAATTCCGCAGGACGGCTTGTTCCACCACTATGATGGCTGGCATTTCGGGTACCACAATGAAACCGAAATCGCCGCATTGTCCAATGAGGCGAGCCAATCGCAGAATGACATTTTCGTCGTCTGCCTCCTCCTCGCTTTCACTGTATCCTCGGTCTCCCAAGAAGTCTACTACTGCAGTCAGTTGTTGCAAGCTTTTGGTTCCTTCGGAGCTACATCAAAAGTGTAGTCTTTTGTACGTACAAGATAACGAATATATACCAAGGAGACAACGGGCATCGCAATCGACGTTTAGTTCATTTGAGGACGATTACAGTACTTGGGATCCCGATGCACTACACCCAAGTGTTGACAAGAAATCTAAATACAAACAACTTTTGGGATGTAACAAACATGACAAGAAACCAGCACCTGCCAAGACAGTTGTACCCACCAAAAAGGAGACAATCCGTCATCCATTGCCTGCCCGGGAGAGAATGCGAAGGGAAGCCCAAGCCCTTCGATCGTCGCAGGTATATTCAAAAAGAACTGCTGCTATCAGTTCCGAATCTCAAGATCTGACATCTTCTGTCATTCCGCAACAGTACCATGAGCCTGCTATTGCAGAAGTCGACAGTAGTGATAATGAGGATACTTATTTGGAGGACGGTAGAATTGGTATTGCACAAAAGAATGGAAGCGATTCACCTTTGAATGATGGTATCGACAGTGAAAGAGTGGAAAGTAGCAGTGGCGGCGGCAGCGGCGAAAGCGGAACGCTACCAACCCGTGTTATTACTGCGAAAAGGAATGATACTGAGACCGCAACTCCTTCTGACATCATTGATATGAATATCATGCCTGTCAGAAATGATGCCGAAACAGATAAAAATATTGTCGTTGGAGATATTAAGGCATGTACGAAGAATCTCAGCGGCCATGTTGTTGTGACCGATGGGTTGACTTGTATTGATGCGGCTGCGCAGGAAGCGGTAATAACTGCATCCGTATCAAAGGATTTTTCACTGTCTGAAACCTTCGATCCTATTATTCTACCAGAAGCGAAAGAAAACTCAAAAGCTAGCAGTGCAAGTGAGATTGAATCTGTAGAAGCGATGATGGGAGAGCTGAACGAGAAAAGCAACGACCGCGCATTGCCAGAAGCATCTACAACCTTAGTCAGTGCAAATGGAGGACACCCACTAATGCTAAACAATTGTGTCGTTGCCATGAAACGATATTCGGATCCTATTGAAGAATTGAAAGCTATCGGCGCAGATACAGTCGGAGAATACGAAAATCAAGCTGTCGAACTCAACAAGAGCAGCTTTGCTACCATGGGATCAAAGTTTGAAGCAGTAACTAAGCTCATTCCCGAAGATATACCCAACACGAGATGTGATATTTCGAAAGAAGAAGTTACCGACACGAGAGGCGATATATCGAAGGAAGTAGTTCCCGAAGATAACGAGTCAAAGTCTTTCAACGTTCCAAAAGTAAACTCTGCCCTGCTTTTACCTCAAACGAACAGTAGAATATCTGGCAACGCCGATTTTCTTTCCCGGTCTCAACCATCGGTTCCACAACAGAACGCTACATTGGAGTGTCCAGGGACGCCCAAAATGAGCAACGTTTCAGCTAAAGGCATGGAAGTTGGAATGATCAGGACGGCTATTAGGGAAGGCGTGGTTTACCGTGCTTCTGATTCTGAAGACAAGAAGCGAAGGCAAGCAAAGAAACAAGCCCGAGGAAAATCCAGCAGGGGACGATCCGAGCGATCGTCTGTCGAGAGACGAGAGAAACGAGCCAAGAGTAGATTCATGTCAGAAGTAGAGAAACTCATGAACGCCAAACAGGAATCGTGGAGCCGCCAGAAGAAAGCAAGGCAGATGCGAGATGCTGGCACAGATGCGGCTCCAGCTGCAAACGTTAAAAGAAGACTTTCCGATCAGAGAGCGACAAGCGGTGCCGCCCTGACATCATCTTTACATTTGCGATCGGACCGGAAACGACCTTCGAATCTGTCTCGCATGTCATCGTCGAGTCGTTCCGTGCTATCGTCGTCAACTCATTCGGCAGCACGAAGAGTGTCACGGAAGTCTTCTGAAGAGCAATCGACGCGAAGGCGGAGGTCTGTGTCCAGCAGTGTCACCGGCAAGGCCAGGAAAGTTCTCGAAGGTGAACAGCGAAAGATGCGCCAATCTTCATCCAAGCCAAGACCTGTACAGGCTACCCAAGGGGAACACATTGAACCCTCTGTATCAAAAGTAAAATTTGACGACAACCACTTCAACGAGGATGAAATATGCACAGGCGTTGCTGCCTCAAATGGCGCCACTAACATCGGCCAGGAGCCGTCTGACACCTTTCATCTCCAGAGCTGCGCCAATCCTCAAACACCGTCTCATTCTCAAAGCTCACACGCCACGTTACAGCATTTTGTGGAAGACAATGTGGTCGGTGAGGTAGCTGTCGACTCAGTAGTGTCTTAAAGCCAAAGCGGACAATTGAAATTATTTATTTACTTGCATTATTTTAGTCTGGGTCAAAAAATTCTCGACCCAGTTTGACCACTGGACAAAACCTGACAAAAATAACACGTCTTATTTAACTCAACATAACTGGAACACATCCGGGTTAGTTATGTTTTTAAGGATAGGGATGAACGCCATCAGAAGTTCAAAACCGAATCGTTTGAATCCGAATTCACTTTCATCATCAAAGCGAACACTACTAGAGATTAGTACTCATCATGTAAATCTAAAGGATGACAAAACTCCCGACCTCCCAAGAGCACCGAAAGATTCGTAAAAGAAAATTAATGGCAACCACAACCGAAGGTCTTGTCCGGATAAGAGGTTCAAATGAATTGCGAGTGCAATGCCTCTAGAAATTATGGAATGCAAATACTCGAACCTCGGATAAGAATTATTAAAATTTAATCTTCCAGGAGCAACTGATGCAACCTAAAAAGTAAAACAGAAACTGACCATAGATTTCTGTTCTCGTCAACTTTATTAATTTACTCAGACTCTCATGTCCAGAGTGCAATTTCTGTACTATGGTACCTAAAGCCCCATCAAACGACAAAGAGGGACCCCATTCGTCGCAGCCCGATCCTGCTGAAAGCCCACCTCTGCGACAGCGAAAGGATTCATTGCTGCGGCAGCAATCGACCCCAACCTTTGCGGCTCAGAAAGATATACCTCGACTGCCTATTCCTACCTTGGAGGAGACCCTGGATAAGTTGCCCAAGGTATTGGAGGCCTTGCAAACGCAATCAGAACAAGAAGAAACGCTCAAGCTGGTGGAGGAATTTCACAATGGTGTCGGTCCCATGCTACAGAAAATGCTCCAAGAGTACGAATGCGAGGGCATTGCTTGCGGACGACTTGGTAGTTATATTGAAGAATTCTGGAACGATGCTTATTTGACCCCTGATGATTCCGTGGTCCTGAATCTGAACCCTTTCTTCGTACTGGAAAAACATCCGGACCCAAAGACGTACAAGTCCCGAGAGGACCGGGCCGCGTCTCTTGTTTTTGCCAGCTTGAAAATGGCTTCTCTTCTCAAGAAAGAGACACTTCCACCCGATCATTTCAAAGGAAAGCCACTCTGCATGGACCAATTTAAGTCGCTCTTTGCGTCCGCAAGGATTCCCGGAGGAAGTGGGTTCAAAGATCATGTCCACAGCTATCCCAACTCGACTCATGTTTTGGTTCTCATTAGGAATCAATTTTTTTACTTTCAGGGGCTTTGGCCGCACAACGGCAACATTGCTGTGGACGAACAAGACATTCGAGATATTCTCTTGGCTATTAAGAAGCGCGCCGAGAATCCAGCCATGTCTCTCAGCTTTCAAGTGTCTCAAGCCGTTGGCGTCCTTACTAGCTTGCCACGAAACGAATGGTCCGAAGCGAGACAGATGATTATGGATGGCGATAGTGAGCATAACAAAGAAGCGCTTCGCCTTATTGAGTCTGCTCTTTTCGTGCTTGTTCTTGATGACCATTCTCCAAAGGGTCCAAGCGAAATGGCAGCCAACATGCTGCATGGAAGCCATGAGCTTATTGTACAAGATGACGGCAAGCTAGTCCAGGCTGGCTCGTGCTGCAATCGTTGGTACGACAAGCTGCAACTTATTGTATGTGCCGACGGGACAGCTGGTGTCAACTTTGAGCATTCCGTAATCGATGGACATACAGCACTGCGGTATGCCTCTGATATTTACGCTGAGACTGTCGTGCAGTTTGCACAAAGCATTACAAAGATGATTCACGGTGATAACTGGATTCCAGACAATATGGAGGCACAAGTTGACCGTGCTGCCTTGTCCATGGTAGGAGCAGCAGAAAAGGAGCTGGATGTTTTTCCGAAGCAGCTTATTTTCAAGTTGAGCGACGAAGTAAAAGATCGCATGCGTTATGCCGAAGCTGGTTTGGCTGACCAGATCAATGCTAGTGATACGGCTGTGCTGGAGTTCCATGGATATGGCAAGAACCTGATCGTTCGGAATCGTCTGAGCCCTGACTCCTTTGTGCAGATGAGCATGATGCTGGCTTATTATCAGCTTTACGGTAAATTTGTGTGTACGTATGAATCCGTCCTCACAAAGGCCTTTTATCATGGTCGTACGGAAGCTATGAGGGGAGCCACACCACAAGCCAAGAAATTTTGTGAAATCTGGTGCGACAGAAAAGCTACAAAGGAGCAGAAGCTTTTAGCTTTGCAAGAAGCAACCCGGGAACATTCACGGCTTGTGCGTGAATGTGAAAAAGGCAAGGGAGTTGACAGGCATCTCTATGCACTAAAATCAATTGCTAGACGAAATGACGTGCCCATGCCTGCACTATTTAAATCGAAAGCGTGGCATACTCTTAATAATTCCATTCTGTCGACTTCCAATTGCGGCAATCCCTCCCTACGGCTGTTTGGCTTCGGTACGTCCTAACCTATTTTTTGTTGATAAAATTGAAGTCCTTCAGATAGCCGCAGCTAACGATGCTCCTTTTTCATACTATAAAGGCCCGGTTGTTCCCGACGGAATCGGAATCGGTTACATCATCAAGGATCATGGCATGCAATTCTCGGTTTCTAGCAAGCACCGTCAAACGCTACGCTACGTAAACAGCCTAGAAGACACTCTCAACGAATTAAGCTGTCCTTTGAAGGCTATGAGTGAGTTCGTCTGTGCAGCTCACGGACAGCGCAATAGCATCAAAAGTCTACCACCACAACATCGCATCACCCTTAGGAACCTGCACAACAACCCGGAACGAAAAGAGAGCATTGCGCACCAACAAAGCCAACCACGGATGCCTCGGCTTCCTTCGCAGTTGAATGTCACGGCGAATGCCCTTCGATTCTCGAACGTCGTCCAGAAGAAGACCCTTCGCTATATTGATTTGAAAGATCTTGGTGATGACCTCAGCTTTGCACATGCATCGGACAGTGACCTTGAATCGTTGACCAATCATCACGAGGAAGAAGAAAGCGAGCGTCATGAAGAAGGAGAAAGCGGTATCTGGTAGGCGCCGCCGTCCAGAACTTTCTTTTTGTCCTTGCGTTTTTTATTTTTGAAATACACAAACTTGATACATAAATAATTTAGTAGATATAGTATGCACTTGATTTCTTGCTGTAGAAGTTGCAACAGCTCATCAGTCCATTTTTCCTAAATCTAAGATTTCCAATAATCGAAGGATGCAAACAATATTTTTTAAATAATAATTTCTGCAGTCCAGAAGTCCAGCGGGCGACCATTGAACTTTGAAATTTTGACCGTCAACATTTGAAAAGAATCGCTTTCAAGCACCCTCCTACACCCATTTTCTGTCCCCGATTTCCTTGTCTGCACGTAGTAGTTGGCGGCTTTATTTCGGCCGACTAGATAATTACCCATATGGTGATTGAAGGGCAGCGAGAATCCACTCTGAAAAGAGTCGACGCGCTAGAGCGTGCATCTCAAGAGCGTCAATTTTAAAAGTGAACATAAAGACTTTAGGAGTTGCCCAGCTGCGATGCCTCCTCGCTGCAAATGCACGAGATACTTGATGTTCAAGTGTTGTATGTTACGGAGTACTCGTTTGGCTCTGCATTTCGTCCCAGCAGCCTGAGCGGGAAGAGTCTCAAACAAGCAATTAGTTGTATGTTCTCGGAGTAGGCTACGAGCACACTAGAAGATTTATTAGCACATAATATCCAAACTTTGGTGAGCTCATATGGATACGTCTGCATTTACAATTGCTGATTTTTGTTGTGCTATGATCACCAACAGTTTCATCATTATCGCCGCTGAGTAGCTTGATTCAAAATTTCCTCTGAATTAGAAGCAATCTTCACTCCACTTGTTCAGCTGACCAATGTTGCTGCTGTTGGAAAGACCCTCGCAAACGTCGTGGCGCCCACACATCAAACAGGAGGGAGTTGGAATGTGGGTATGACTTTGTTCAGAGAACAGCCTTTCCTTGCACAAACAACTTTGCTTATGAATCTTCATGTTCGCCTTCCGGTACTTGGTACTCCATACTAATATCCCACCGAGAGCTAGGCGCACGAGAACCCACGTACTTGATAAATCGCATAGTGCCAGGATCTCGGTAGACCAAACTGAGCGTGTTATTGCTGGCTGAGACACTTAACAGATTTGTGTCATCTTCCGCATTGTACTCCTCGGCAGGCTCATTGGAAGGAGCTTCGGCAACAGTCACACCTTTGTCGTTTTGGCCGGCTGCCTCTACTTCTTCAATGGCTGCACCACTATCCTTCTTGTCGTCGTCTTCGTTTTTCTTGTCGTAGTCATCGGCTTCGATATAACACTCAAAGCCACCGACATCATCGGACTGCCAAAGAACATCTGCGTAATCTGGTTCAAAGTCTTCGTCCGAGTGGTCTTGCTTATTTTCATCTTCGCTGTCGGGTGCCTTTGCGGTTGCATTCGATCCCTCTTTTTCTTCCGTATTCTTCTCTTCAGTAGAAGGAGCTCCTACTCCGCCTGTACCAGCTACAAAACAAATAGTGGCATCCAATACAGCAGTCTGTGTCAAAATACCGTAATGGGCGACCGTGTAGTCCAAGCCGGGTCGGAATCGACGCACCTGACCTTTGTATCCCAGCGGCACACCGAGACTTGTAATGTAGTTCAAGTAACGAGCAAAGGCTGGAGATTGCATGACTTTTTGTTTCAATTGGTCCATTAATAGTCCCGTGGATGAAGTTTTTGGTGGCAGTGCCTGTGCCAGTGGGTCTTTGGTAGTCTTGTCGTTCGTGGCAATCACCTTGCTTTGGGATTGATACTGTAAATATCGTTGTTTGTGGGGTGGTCCTACCAATTTCCATTCATCTGAGACACCCCATTCGTAGTACCCATTTTCTCCTACTTTGGGCCTTGCAGAATGCTGATTATTTGATTCTGAATCTTTTTCTGTCTGCAAATAATCCTCTCCTGCAATGGCATCCTTGATAGATTGCATCCACGACGCACGAAAGAAATGTCGCAACTGGACGCTCGAATCTTCTTCAAAACGTTCTCGAATTTCTTCCATGGCTGCTTTTGTTAAATATGTTTCGTTGACAAAAAGGGCCAAATAATCTCGATCCGAATCCAACAATTTATCAGCATTTGCAGCACGCTGTTTGCGTTGTTGTTCCAACGGTTGAACACGCTCGTCCTTGAGGGGTGTAAATGCATCAACGTCATTGGCTTCGTCATGATTGCTCTTGGACGGTTCCTTCAACCTACTAAGTGTTGCATGTTCTACGTGTTCGGGTGCCGAGACAGCATGATACCATCCCTGAACACTTAATCTGGGTCGTTCCCCCATAACTTCCTGTACAGCATGAAAACTAACGCCTGGTTCCACGACAAAAAATGCCATGCTGTTAAAGTGAGGCAATAGTCTCTTGGAGGGAATGCTATCCGGTTCTCGTCGTGAAACTAGTACTGCGCTGTTTTCACTGCTGGGAGCGGTACCGTTCTTTCCGTCGACAATTTTGGAATCGTACAATTCCAAGGCTCCACCTTCCGATTCCATCCAGTTTGGTTCGGTGAGATACAAAATGTACGATATTTTGCGCGTCCCAATGACATCGTCGTGACATAGCAAATGACATCCAGGAGCATGACAATTACAAGCACAATCAATTTGATTGTTAAGACTTCCTGGTGGCAATTGCGTGATGCGTTCAATGTACGATCGCCATTCTTGGGAGTACAAGACTTGTCGCAATTGCATAACAGCAGGCATTTTTTGTGCCAATTGTTGTGCTGCTGTTAATTCTTGGTCAGACGTTGCACCGTAGTTTTGGCTTGGCTCTTCAAGATTAGCCAAGTCTAAACTTTGATAAACCCGAAACAGATCCGTTTCTTTAAAGTTCACCTTACTGTGTGCCTTAATTTCTTCTTTGCACGTTGTCAAAAAGTTGGGTTCAAACACGTTGTTAATACACGCATGCTTGTACGGTGTGGCAGTCAAATAATCCTGTCGAAGCCGAGTTTCGCATTCTGTAGTACGAATATTTGGATTCAAAATGTTGTCAAACGTTGTCGTTTTTGCCTTTTTCATGGCCTGTGTTTCACAACTACTTGGACTCGTCATTATAATTTGCTTTTGTTGCTGATATTGTTGCTATTGTTGGAAGAATGATCTTCAAGCTGTTTGATCAAGATATTATCGTCGTCGACACAGAGAAGATTTGAGAGAGAAAAGTGAGAAAAGAGATATCAATGGTCTGTGTTTCTTGTTGGTGGCTGGCACATCTGAAACCAACAGAAACCAGGGGACTGTCCGTCAGCCGCAAAAAGACATAATGGTCTTGGATATGCTTGAAAAGGTAGTTTTTGCTCTATTTCTGCGCAAAAAATCAGTAATAATGTATTTTAATTAAAAAGATCCAATTTTGGTATTTACGGAAGAGGGCCAGACCATTATACCAGCGGTTTCTAAAAGTTGCCTGTTTTACTCGGAGTATTTTTTCATTTTGGTTTCAGTCCAAAAAATCCCAGAGGTAGCGATTTTGAACCATAAAGTACCAAAGTAGCATGCATTCGTCGTACAGTAGTACTAGTACCAGTACCTGCTGCTGGTACTACGAGTACTCTAGAGTACTACCGGTACCTGGTGGTAGTACCAGGTAGCTGGTACCGGTACTGTAATACTACGAGGTACTACCGGTAGTAGTACCAGTACCAGGTACCTGGTAGTTCCGATGTGTTCTACTACCAGGTAGTGTACGTACTCGGTACCGTATCTGACTTATTGACAGTGGACCGACTGTTCGTACCAGTACTAATGAATTCTTATCAATAATGCCTACTTTAACTGTTTTAAGGGGACAGGCCAAGCAGTTCTCGAGAGACAGAGAGGCTCTGCCGTTACAAGTACGGCACCAGGTACGTACCTGGTACTGGTGTGACATTCGCTTCTCGGAGATAATGAATCTCTCTGGGAATACACTGGTAGATCCACCATGGTACGTGGCCGACGAGAAAAAAGCCTTATTAGCCAAAGTAGACGCAATAATTCCTTGCTCTGGTTTGTTGAACAGATCTCGAATCCCTATACCCTGGTACCGTACCTGGTACCATACCAGGTACCGGTACGCTTTCGACGAAAAATAATAGCTACCGTACCAGTAATAGTAACGAGTGGTAGGTACAGTAACAGTACTGATAGACTACCGCCCCCTAAAATTCTTATTATCAACTACTGGTAAAGTGAATCTTTGACAGTGGAGGAAACTGAGAAGTTTCTCAGTTCACTACCAGTACCAGGTACCATTATTGCACTATAATTCACTCTGCGCTAGTAAATAATTATCTGGATTTCCCCACAATCAGACATAAGACTAACATCTCTTGGTTTGCACAAACATTATTTCATCAATAGAACCAACGTCTACGATGTTTTCTATGCCTGATTCCAACACAAAGTATACTTCTTGCACGGGAAGATTAGTCAACCAGGATGGCGGTTACCCTGAGAGCTCGAAATTTCCGGCTCTTTATTATTCTTTGTCTCCAAGAACCCCAACAAAAAGTAATAATTTCAATAGCCATCATCGTAAGAATTCATCATCAGCAATGTCGTTATCGTCGTCTCGCAAATATATTCACCTTTACAAAGATCACAGGAACGATCCATTGGTAGTGCATGTGCCTACTCTTCATCGGGGTGCTACAAGGCAATTTCCGAATAAATTGTACGAAATGTTGTCCGAGGCATCGAAGCTAGGTTTCGAGGATATTATATCCTGGCAACCTCACGGGCGAGCTTTTTTAGTTCGAAAAGCCGATGCTTTTGTTACCGAAGTGATGCAGAGGTACGTCTCCACATTTTTAAAAAATTGGATTCCTTCACGGATTAAAATCGTGCTGTCTGTTTTTAACCTACAATATCCAAGCAACTTACATTCAGTTTTCTTATTTTTTAAACAGATACTTTTCGCAGAGCAAATTAACTTCGTATCAAAGGCAACTCTCCCTTTACGGATTTGCAAGAATTACTCAAGGCAAGGATCGGGGTGCCTATTATCACGAGCTTTTTCTCAGGGGACGTCCAGATTTGCTTTCGGGGATTGAGCGAAAACGAGTCAAGGGCACAGGGAGTAAATTGGCAGCTTCCCCAGAAACGGAGCCTGACTTTTATACTATGGAGTATTGCACTGCCGCCGAGGGAAACAGTATCTATTGCGACGAGCAAGAAGAAGACGTAACCCCTCTTAGCAAGAATGCTGCGGCTGAACCAGAAGAATTGACTTTAACAAGATCAATTGTAACAGTCGATGAGAGTGTCTCCACAGTTTTGGACGATGAGTCTCCCGTGACATCGGCAACAGTTTCGCGTTGCGAAGAAACAATGTCTTTGGATGATAATCCTGAACTGGAAGAAGATGTTGTATCCATGGCAAGTGCTGTCCTCTCAGCCCAATACGCTGAAGATCCCAAGTTGACTCTCCTGGACAAGAATCCCTTGCCAGATTCAAAAGCTTTTCTATCTGCTGCTGAAGTTTGCGAGGCCGAGTTGCTTGCGGAATTTGGTCAAGATGTCCTTCGAGATGATTTTGCAGAAC